>JACZCV010190511.1_pt1 | contig 13613 bp, 21 predicted proteins | sample 8641841 | NCBI WGS metagenome assembly JACZCV01 (sample SAMN15324606, study PRJNA640507) | soil metagenome | isolation source: monocropping sugarcane control | place: China: Luxin town, Laibin City, Guangxi Province | collected 2019-07-25 | depth 10cm m
CAGGCAGCGGCCGCTCGGGCAGCGCGAGGAAGGTCAGCGTGTGCGGCTGCGCACCGGAGCTGCGCTCGGCGCGAACCCAGCCCACCACCTCGACTCGGTCGACGACGACTTCTTCCTTGTTGGATCCACCCCCGCCCAGGCGGCCGGTCCATTCGCCGTGAAGAGCGCGCCAGTCGCGGTACGTCGGCGCTTCGAGCTGCGACACGTGCTGCGGCGTGACCTTGCGATACAACTGGTAGACGCGGCGAGCGTCACCTCGCTTCACCGCGCGTGCGCCTTCCGGCGACGGCGTGATGCCCGGGCGAACGCGCTCGGCGAAAAGAATCTGCTCGGTCGCGTACTGCCTGAACCCGCGCAGCCTGAACACCGGCAGCAGCTGGTCTCGATCCGGCAGGCGCACGAACAGCCGGTGAGCGCCGCGCTGCAGCGCCTGGTTGCTCAGGTGCTCGACGAGAGCGGCGGCCACGTCCTCCGAATCCGCTGAATCGACAACCTGCAGGTTCAGCACCTGCATGACCTTCGCGCGCTGCAGGTCAAGGCCGACAGGCTTGCCCGAAGCCTGGATGAAGCCGGCGATCTTGCCGGCGTCCTCGGCGACGTAGAGCAGCGTCTCCTGCGAAAGGGGCACGAACGCTGACAGGGTCGAGCTGAGCAGCGTCCACAGCCGCGCCGCGGGCACGTTGGTTTCCTTGAGGATCGAGTCCGCCGTACGGTGCAGCTCTTCGATACGGGAGAGGTCGAGCAAGCCGGCTGCACGAATCTTCATGAGGCGGCCAACCTCACGAATTCTTTGTGGAGCCTGCGGTCGCGCGAAAGCTCGGGGTGGAAGCAGAGCGCGGTGATGTTGCCCTGCTTCACCGCCACGGGATGACCGTCATATTCGGCGGTAACTTTCGCGTCACCGACCGACTCCACGAGCGGGGCGCGAATGAATACACCGGGAAAGTCGTTGCCGCCGAGGCCGTCGATGTGCAGCCCCGCCTCGAAGCTGTCGACCTGGCGGCCGTAGCCGTTGCGACGCACGCCGATATCGAGAAGTCCCATGCCGTGCTGGCCGGGCATCGCGTCGGTGATGTCCTTGGCAAGCACGATCATGCCCGCGCAGGTCGCGAGCACCGGCATGCCTTTCTCGATTGCGCGCCGTAGAGGCTCGAGCAGACCGACTCGCTCCATCAGCATCGTCATCGTCGTGCTCTCACCGCCGGGGAGCACCAGCCCGTCGAGGCCTTCGAGGTCCGCGGACGTTTTGACCAGCCTTGTGCGCGCGCCGGATTCCTCGAGCGCGCGGATGTGCTCGGCGAAAGCACCCTGCATCGCGAGAACCCCGATGAGAGGTTTCTTGCGGTTACCAGCCTCGGGCAGCGAGCAGCTCTTCCTTCGGGAGGGCGGGGATCTCGATGCCTCGCATCGCCTCTCCCAACCCGGTCGAGACCTCGGCGAGAACGTCTGGCTTGTCGTAGTAGGTGCACGCGGCGACGATCGCCTTCGCGCGTGACAGCGGGTCCGCGGACTTGAAGATGCCGGAGCCGACGAACAGGCCGTCGACGCCGAGCTGCATCATCAGCGCCGCGTCCGCAGGCGTGGCGATGCCGCCGGCGGCGAAGTTGACCACCGGCAGGCGGCCCAGGCGCTTGCACTCCTGCAGGACCTCGACCGGCGCGCCGATCAGCTTGGCCTCGTGGACCAGCTCGGCCTTGTTCATGCCGGTCAGCCGGCGGATGCCCGCGTTCACCGCGCGAGCGTGGCGAACGGCCTCGACCACGTTGCCGGTGCCGGCCTCGCCCTTGGTGCGGATCATGGCCGCGCCTTCGGCGATTCGCCGTGTCGCCTCGCCCAGGTCCCGGCAGCCGCAGACGAACGGCACCTTGAACTCGTGCTTGTCGATGTGGTTTTCCTCGTCGGCGGGCGTCAGCACTTCCGACTCGTCGATGTAGTCGACGCCCAGGGCCTCCAGGATCTGGGCCTCGACGAAGTGCCCGATCCGGCACTTGGCCATGACCGGGATCGTGACGGCCTCCATGATCGAGCGGATCAGGGTGGGGTCGGACATGCGGGCGACGCCGCCTTCCTTGCGGATGTCGGCAGGCACGCGCTCGAGCGCCATCACCGCGCACGCTCCCGCCTCCTGGGCGATCTTCGCGTGCTCGGGCGTGACGACGTCCATGATCACGCCGCCCTTGAGCATCTGGGCAAGGCCGGATTTGACCTTGAAAGTGCCCTTGGCGGGGTGCCCGTTGCCTCCGTTGCGCTGTTGCGCCATCGCACGGAATTCTACGCGGGCCTCTTCGGGAGACCCGCAGCACTAAATTGCGGTTTGGACCGTTATACCGAGCGAGATGCTGGCAACGGCGCTGTTCGCGTGCGGAGAGCCGGGCATGACGTCGGCCGCGACCGGCAGCGCTGGGGGCGGAGGAGCCGACCTGCTTACGTTCATCACGTTCGCGGCCGGTTTCGGCATCGCCTCAGTCGTGCTGGCGGCCGCCGGCCTGGCGGTGGCGCTTTTGGTAGTCAACTCACGGCGCGGCGGCCCGAAGCTGGTGCCGGTGAACGTGCCGCTAGGCGCGCCGCTCTCGCCGGATGGCCTCTACTGGTGGGACGGCGCCTCTTGGAGGCCGACCCGCTAGCTGGGAATCGCTCGGGTTTGTATTCAGACGCACATCTCGGACGGCCGCGTCGGACTTAGAGCCTTTCCAGGACCTGCGTTCTCTTCGAGGCGAACTCGTCGTCTGACAGCAGGCCGTCCCGGTGCAGCCGGGCCAGCATGTCCATCTCCTCGAGCACGTCCAGCAGCGGTGCCATGGTTCGCCGCGCCAGGTAGGCCTCCGACGCCGTGCCGGCCTCCTCGCCGCGCGCGTCGAACTCGCGAATGAAGAACAGCGCTTTCACGGCGCTAAAAGGGATGCCCAGCTTGCGCACCGGGCTGCCGGGGTGCTCGGCGTGGAGGTTCAACACCACGCCGTAGCGATGCCGCTCCAGCGTGCCGTCCAGGTGGCCGCGCAGCACCTCGCCGTCGAGAAACCGGATCGCGACCTTGCGGGTCGGCGTCTCGGCCGCCAGGTCGCGGTCGATCGGCATCTCCACCCACTTGACGGCGGTCATCGGGATCCAGGCCGTCTCGTTGTTCTCCAGACCGGCCGTGTCGTCGACCTCGACCAGGAAGTCGGGCTCGTCGAAGTCGAGATCGCGAGCCGACCCCTCGAGGGTCTCGTCGTCGAAGAACCGGACGATCACGCTTGCCATTTTTCTCCTTCCGTTATAAGCCTCATTTGGCCGCCGCCTTGCGGATCGGCCGTTTTCCGATCTTGCGCGCGCATTTGGCGCACACCGCGACGTGCCGGCGGACGGCCTCGGCCTGCTGCCGCCGGAGCTTGCCCGCGATGTACGGCGCCAGCAACGGCACCGCCTCCTCATGGGAGAGGTCGCCGGCCGCCTCGAGCGCCACGAACTCTTCTTTGAAGCGCAGCCGCGCCCGGTAGAGCAGGGTCTCGACGGCGCTTTCGGACATCTTCAACAGCCCGGCGATGCGCCGGTAGCTCAGTCCCTGCAGCTCGCGCAGCGTCAGCACCAGCCGGTACTTCTCAGGCAGGCGCTGGGCAACTGTCCAGATCTGCCGCCGCAGCTCGTTCGACTCCTGGACGTCGATCGGGTCGAAGCTCCGCGAGGTCGACGGCAAGCCCGCGAGCAGGCCCTCCTCATCGTCGTCGCCGTCCTCGACGCGAAGGTCGCGCTGGCGGCGGCGCAGCTCGTCGAAGCACAGGTTGCGCGCGACGGTGTGCACCCAGCCGCCGAAGTTGAAGTCATCGTCGACGCGGTCGAGCATGCGCAGCGCTTTCAGGAACGTCTCCTGGGCGATGTCCTCCGCCAGCAGGGCGTCGCCGAGCTTGCGGCGGACCAGGCGGTAGATCGAACCGACGTAGCGCCGGTGCAGCTCCTCGAACGCGCGGACGTCACCCGCCCGATATGAGCGGACGAGCTCAACGTCGGTTGGCGCCCCAGGGGCGACCCGGGCTGTCGACTCCGGGTCGGAGGAGGCCTGGGAGGTCACCAGCGATGCGCCTCGACCGCGCGGGCGGCGGTTCGGGCCAGGACCCGGTCGGCGTTCTGCATGAGACCCGCAAGATTCTGGCGGTCTGGACCGGATTCGGGACCCCCTTCAGCGTCCATGGTGTCCACGTCGCGGATGCCGAGAGCGTCGAGCGTGTCCCAGCCGGGACCTTTCGTGCCGGCCAGAAAGAGCACAGGCACACCCGCCGCCTGCGCCCTGCGCGCCACCTCCCCAGGCGCCTTGCCGAAGGCGGTCTGGGCATCGATCCGCCCTTCCCCCGTGATCACCAGGTCCGCTCCCTTCAACGCTTCATCGAGGCCCGCGGTTTGCACGATCAGGGGAGCGCCCCGCATCAGCCGCGCTCCCACAAACGCGATCAGGCCGGCCCCTGCCCCGCCGGCCGCACCGGCGCCGGGCACGTCGGCCAAGTCCTGGCCGAGGTCGCGCTTGATGACCGCCGCCAGGTTGGCCAGCGCCTTGTCGAGCAGCTCTACGGTCTCGGGATCGGCGCCCTTCTGCGGCCCGTAGATGTAGCTCGCGCCATTCGGACCGAGCAGCGGGTTGGTCACGTCGCAGGCGACGCTGACGGCGATCTGGCGCCAGGCCGGGTCCTCGCCAGACGCGTCGATGCGACTGAGTCCCGCAAGCGCCGCGCCGCCTCGCGGCAGCTCGCGGCCATCGCCGTCGAGCAGCCGGTAACCCATCGCCTGCGCCATTCCCGCGCCGCCATCGTTCGTCGCGGAGCCGCCGATGCCGGCGATGACCCGCACGACGCCGGCGTGGCGCGCGGCTTCGAGCAGCTGGCCGAAGCCGTATGTGGACGTCAACCGCGGGTCGCGGCGGTCGTCGGAAATCAGGGCGTAGCCGCTGGCCGAAGCGAGCTCGACCACCGCGGTTGCACCCTTCTCGATCAGGCCAAACGAGGCGCGCACCGGGTCGCCCAGTGGTCCTTCGACGTCAACCGATCGGTACTCGCCGTGGTGCGCGGAGACGAGCGCCTCGGTGGTGCCGTCGCCGCCGTCGGCGACAGGGATTTCGACGATCGTAGCGTCGGGAATCGCCTCGCGGACCCCGCGCGCGATGGCCGAGGCCGCCTGCACCGCGGTGAGGCTGCCCTTGAACGCGTTCGGGGCGATGACAATTTTCATCGCAGCCGAACTAGTAGACAGGAATAGTCCAATCCTTGTGTTTCTGGGATTCGCCGCGCACCGCGCCGAAGTAGATCGACTGCAGCTCCTGGGTGAACTCGCCGACGCGCCCGCTGCCGACGATCCGGCGGTCGACCTCGACCACCGGTGAGATCTGGGCGCCGGTGCCGCAAAGCAGCAGCTCTTCGCACGTGTACAGCTCGGTGCGGTCGATGCTGCGCTCGACCACCGTCTTGCCCAGCTCGTCCTGGATCAGCCCCATCATCAACTTGCGGGTGACACCCTCGAGGATGTCGTCGGTCACTGGCGGCGTGACGAAGACGCCGTCCTTGTACATGAAGAGGTTCTCAGCCGAACCCTCCGAGACGTGGCCATCGATGGTGAGCACGATCGCCTCGTCGTAGCCCGCCTCGACCGCCTCGGTTTTGGCCAGCGCCGACTGCGCGTACGCGCCGGTCACCTTCGCGCGGGCCGGCAGCGCGCTGTCCGGCACGCGACGCCAGCTGCTGACCATGCAGCGGATGCCGGCTTCGATCTCCACGTAGTTGCCGAACGGCGTCGTGTAGATGAAGAAGCCCTGCCTCAGGTTGTGAAAGCGCACGCCGATGTCCTCGCTCGCCGCGTACAGCAGCGGTCGGATGTACGTGTCCGACTTGAACTGGTTGCGGCGGAGGAGCTCGACGGTGATGTCGACCAGCTCTTCAGTCGTGTGCGGCAGCGTCAGCCGGAGCACGTTCGCCGAGTTCTTCATGCGCTCGAAATGCGCGGCCGCCTGCAGGAGATGCAGCTGCTCCTGGCGTGGGTTCCAGTAAGCGCGAATGCCTTCGAAGCAGCCGGTGCCGTAATGCAGCGCGTGGGTCATGAGACCGAGCTTGACGTCGTGATAACGGGCGAACTCGCCCTCGAAGTAGACCCAGGTGTTGGGGTGGACGTCGGGCTTCTTGGCCGCGGCTTTAGCTTTGGATTCCACCCTCATCCGAAAACTAAGTGTAGGGGTGGCCGGCCCAACCGGCAAAGCGCCAGATCTGATATGAAGTTACCGCCAGTGACTCTCTACGACATCATCGCCGACCTGCGCCGGCAGCACCCGACAGCCGCCGCCACTGAAACGCTGGACATGGTCGTCGCCGAGTTGGGGCACACCCGCGACAACCTCAAGGACGCGCTGAGGGAGCTCGAGTCGAAGCCCCTGCCGTCGGGCGGAAAGCCGATCCTGGACGAGCTGTCCACGCGGGCCCGCGCCGCGGGCATCGACGACCTGGACTACGGGCCCGATCCGTTCGGCAAGCCGCCCTTCGAGCCGCTCGACGAGGCCACCGCCGGCATCGGCATCGTGTTCGCGGTCAGCTCGCTGATCGGCGTCGGGTTGGCGGTCGCCGCAACAGTTGCCGGCCTGATCGCGATCTTCAACTCCAGTGGCTGAGTATTCGTTCGACGTCGTTTCCGAGTACGACGCGGCAGAGCTGACCAACGCTCTGGACCAGGCGCGGCGCGAGGTGGCCACGCGATTCGACTTCAAGGACACGCAGACCGCCTACGACCGCCGCGACAGCACCATCGTGATCGAGTCGGCGAGCGAAGAGCGCGCCAAGGCCGCGCTGCAGGTGCTGCGCGAGAAGGCCGCGCGACGGCAGATCTCGCCGAAGCTTTTCAAGGCCGGCGACCCGAAGACTGTCGGCAAGGGCCGAGGCCAGATCGAGATCAGCCTCAACGCCGGCATCACCGACGACATCGCGCGCGACCTGCGCAAGCGGATCCAGAACGTCAGCCCGAAGGTGCAGGTCCGCATCCAGGGCGATCAGCTGCGCGTGGTCGGCAAGGACAAGGACACACTGCAGGCCGTGATCAAGTCGCTGCGGGAGGCGGACGACATCCCGGTCCCGCTGCAGTTCACCAACTACCGGTAAAGCCGCCGCGATCATTCCGCCCGTTTTGTACAAATCGCGCCATTCGACGCGCCGCATTCCGCGCGCTTTGCACAAATCGGGCTCTTCAACTGCAACATAGAGCTCGTGCTGGTCATCCCCGCCATCGACATCCTCGGCGGTCGCTGCGTGCGCCTGTACCAGGGCGACTTCGACCAGTCCACCACCTATTCGGACGACCCGGCCGCGATGACGCTGGACTTCGAGCGTTCGGGCGCCAACCGCGTGCACGTCGTGGACCTCGATGCGGCGCGATCGACTGGTGACAACCGCGCCGTCATCGAATCGTTGATCGCCGGCACCAGCCTTACCATCCAGGTCGCGGGCGGCATTCGCAGCTCGGAGCAGATCGACGCCTGGCTCGCCGCGGGCGCGACCGCCGTGGTCATGGGAACGGCGGCCGTGCGCGAGCCCGACCTGCTCGCCGAATGCGCCCACAAGCACGCGGGCCAGGTCCTGGCCGCGCTCGACATCCGCGACGGCAAGCCTGCGGTCGCGGGCTGGCTCGAGACCGAGGACAGCGTCGTCATCGCCGACCTGGTCGCGCGCTGGGACTCGCTGCCACTCGCGGGACTGATCCTCACGGCCACGGATCGCGACGGCACCATGTCCGGGCCGGACATCGATTCGCTGACGAGGATTCGCGCCATGAGCCGGCTGCCGATCCAGTACTCGGGCGGCATCTCGTCGATGGATGACATCCGCGCCGTGCGCGAGGCCGACGCCGGGGCCGTGATCCTCGGCCGCTCTCTCTACGAAGGCGCGATCCACCTGGAAGAGGCTCTTTCTTTGTGAAGCTCGCCGGCCTCGCAATGGCCGTCCTGCTGCCGCTGACGCTCGTCGCCTGCGGCGGCAGGGATCAGCCCGACGACCCGGGCCTGCACCAGGACATCGTCAACGGCACCAGCGGCGTCGAGGTCACATTCGACGCCAGCATCATCACCGAGCCCGCGGAGTCAGGTGGACACGAGCGGTTCGAGGTGAACGACCCCGCCGGCGACCGGCTGGAGATCGACCACAACACCTCGCTCGCGCCTTCGGTGCCGGCCCATGTCGGCTCCGGACTGATCATCCACGGCCGGCTCTACATCGATCCCGGGCCGCACGCCGGTGTCCACTGCACGCATGCGCATACGTCGAGCGGCTGTCCCGATCCGGGGTGGATCGAGTTCGGCGGGAATTACTACGAATAACTTTCACAAGGGGGGCAGGCCCCCCTTGTGGGGAACCCCCTCGCCACGCGACGTGTGCAGACAATCGCCACGCGAGGTGACGGCCGGAATGAATCCGGCCTGCTTACCACGCTTTCTTGACTTATTTGATCAGGCCGGCCGCACGGGCCTCGGCGGCCGTCATTCAACAGCCAGGATCGCCGTAGTTCCCGCAGCACCCCTGGCGCGTCGCGACCTTCTTCCAGACGTTGCTCACGACGCGCCGCGCGCGCTCAGGCAGCGAATAGTTACCCGCCCTGAGGTTGCTGAACATCGACATCAGGTCTTGCGCGTCACCTGGAACGTCGTCGCCTGGGCGACCGGGCGCACCACTATCTCGTCGATGTCGACGTGCGGCGGACGCGTGACCGCAAACACGATGCAGTCCGCGACGTCGTCAGCAGTCAAAGGCTTCAGCCCGGCATAGACGTTCTTCGCCGCCACCTTGTCGCCCTTGAAACGGACGAGGCTGAACTCGGTCTCGACCATCCCGGGCGCGATCTCGGTGACGCGGACCGGCTCGCCGTTCAGCTCGAGCCTCAGCGTCTTGGAGATGGCGCGGACCGCGTGTTTCACCGCCGTGTAGCCGGCCCCGCCCTTGTACGTCTCGAAGCCCGCGATCGATCCGACATTGACGATGTGCCCGGTCTTCGCCTTCCGCAGCAGCGGCAGGCACGCGCGCGTCATGAACATCAGCCCGAGCACGTTGACCTGCCACATCCCGATCCAGTCCTCGTCTTTCGCGCGCTCGACCGGATCGAGGCCCAGCGCGCCGCCCGCGTTGTTGACGAGCACGTCGATGCGGCCGAACTTCTTGCCCACGTCGCCGACGAATCGCTTGACGCTGGCCTCGTCGGTGACGTCGAGCTCCATCGCCACGCCCGACTCGCCGACGACCCGCCGCACCCGGTCCATGCGACGCGCGCCGCCGATCACCGTGTATCCCGCTTTGATGAGAGCCTTGGTGGTGGCCGCGCCAATGCCGGATGACGCCCCGGTCACCACCGCGACGAGCTTCTTGCGTGTGGCCGCCATACTTCCTCGCAGCGTACCCTAGAAGATGCAGATGCTGGATGCGCTGGTGGGGGTCGTCGCCGGTCTGCTGACGCTGGCGGCCGTGCTGATCATGCTCGGTCCACACACGATGTCGATCCTCCGGCGCATGCGCGGCATCAAGCGGACGCGCAACCCGTTCGCATCGTTGCAGGCGCCGCGGACGCGCGAGCCCTTGCCGCCAGGACTTCACCCCAAGACGCAGCGCGTGCTGGCATCGGCCGCCAGGGTGTCGACGTGGCTGCGCGCGCACGGCCAGGACGAGGTCGCGCGCGAGCTCCGGTCAGCCGCGGCCCGACTCGCCAACGACGAGCCGTCCGGCCTCTACGCGATGCAGAACGTCCTGCGGCGCATGCGCGGGCTATCCATGGGCGACCGCAACGCCGACGAGCGATTGAGGCTGCTGTCCGCCGAGCTGCGCAAGGCGGTACAGGACCGCTTCGAGCAGCTAGAACTGCTCCCCTTCGGGCTGAACTAAGCCAGGCTCGACGCTAAACGGAAGTTAGCGGGCCCTCCAGCGAGCATTCGACGCTGCAGAACACGCCGCGCCCGTGCATCACGGCACCAAGCTCGATGGGCGCTGCGCAGCGGTCGCAGAAAACCTTGCCCGCCAGCTCGCGCTCGAACTTGCTAAGGACGTGAAGTCGGGGCCGGCCGGTGGCCAGGCCCGTGCGCAACGCGAGTCGATCCGTATGCGCCCGCAGACGCGAAACCGGAAGCTGAACGATGCTCATAACCTCTCCCCCGAAACGAAATCCCTTCCCGCAATCGACGAACCGGTAGCCAGCCGGTTTTCCCAAGTATGCGGATCGCCACGCACTTGTCACCGTACAAATGCACTAGTTCGAACTACCACCGCCCCGGTATTAGCTGACGACCCTCCGTTACAGAAGCGTGAGCGAGGAGGGGAGTTGCGAGAGGTCTTCGTAATCGGCCTGAAAGCAGTCGCCGGTGGAACGCTGGTGGCCGCCTTCGCGCTCCTGAGCGACCGCCTGAAACCCAAGACCCTGGCCGGGGTCTTCTCAGGCGCCCCTTCGGTGGCGCTGGCGTCTCTTGGGGTGACCGCGGCGGCGATGGGATCGGGCAAGGCGGCCGAGGCGGCGACGTCGATGTTCGCCGGCGCTGTCGGCATGGTCGTCTTCTGCGGACTCGCGGTGATGATCGAACAGCGGATCGGCTCGATCGCAAGCAGCGCCCTCGCCTGGCTGGCCTGGGCCGTGACCGCGGGCGGGGTCTATTGGGTCATGACGCGATGAGCCGCGACCTCGCCATCCGCTTCGCCTTTGGCGCCGGCATCGGCGCCGCCGCGGCCATCGTCGGCATGATCGCGGGCTACCGCATCGGCGGCATCCTCCTCGCGTTCCCCGCCATCCTGCCGGCTTCGCTGACGCTGATCGAGAAGAAAGACGGCAGGCACGAGGCGCAGGTGGACGCGACCGGCGCCATCCTCGGGTCCTTCGCGCTGATCATGTTTGCGATCGTCGCCGCGTGGGGCCTGACCAGGTTGCCGGCAGCGGTTGCGCTCGCGATCGCCGCCATCACGTGGCTGGCGGTGGGACTCGGCCTCTACGTCTTCTCAGTGGTCTTGCCGCGTCGCCGAAACAAGCCCGCAAACAGAGCCAGGCCGACCAGCACGTAGCCGGCCGTGCGCCGGCCAAGGCCCGGCCGGTCGTCGCGGCGGTTCTCCGGTGACGGACTCTCCGCCTTCTTCTGCTCGATGACCTCGTTCGTATTGGGCACGTCACGCGACTTGTTGGACGGGCTCGCGATCAAGCCGGCTCGACCTGGCTCACCCGCGCGAAACTTGTTGTACACCGCGCCGAGAAGGATCAGGTTGCTGAGCAGGTAGAACCAGGCGGCGAGGAGCAGGATGAACGCGAACTGCTGGCCATAAGAGTTGAAGCCGCCAGCGATGCGCGCGTACAGCGGGAACGCCAGCGACAGCGCCTCGATCAGGACCCCGGCGAGCAGCGCGCCAGGCAGCACTTCAACGACGCTGTAAGTGCGGTTGGGCACGAGCCTGTACAGCAGCACGAGCAGCAGGATCATCGCCGCCGCGCCGATCACGAAGCTCAGCACCCACGCCACGGGCAAGAGCGCGGCGAGCGCGTTGGCGCCCACCGTCACCACCACCGCGGCCACCAGCACCACCATCATCACGAAGCCCATCAGCTTCTGGCGAACGGGATCGCGCTGGCTGACGCCGAAGATCTGCGCGAACGCGAACTCCATCGTCGCGAACACACCGCTGCCCGACCAGATGAGCCCGCCGATGGACACGATTCCCAGCAAGCCGGCGTGCATCTTCACGCCCTCGAGCGCGCGCATCAGCTCCTTCTGCGCGCTCTCGGTGGGAAACGTCTGGATGATCAGCGACTGGACCTTCGACTCGGTCTCGGGATCGCGCACGCTCAGGCCGATGATGGCGACGATGCCCAGCATCAGCGGAAACATCGCCAGCAGCCCGTTGAACGCGAGGGCCGACGCGTAGTTCGAGGCCTGGCTCGCCCCGAAAGCCCCCAGCACCCGGACCGGGAGCAGGGTCTGGAGCCTCTTTATCAATCCGCGGTCTGCTGGCCGCCTCTCCGAGACTGCACGATGCGCGACGCGATGGCAGTGGCCATCGTGGTCGCGACGGCGGGCACGACCCTCCGCGCGACGGATTCCCAGACCGCCTCTTTCTCGTCGTCTTTGCTGGAGATGACGACCTTCACCGGCCGGTCCTTGAAACGCTTGCGAATCGTGGCCGGGAGGTCGGTGAGGGCGTCGGGCATCATGTCTTGCAAGCGCTCGGATACGCCGGGCTTGCGCATCTGGCGGTAGAGAAGGAAGACCGCGCCGCCGATGATGACGCCCGCGGCCGCGCCGGCCGCCACCATGATCGCCACCCTGCGCGCGTTCGCCGCGGCGCGCTTCTCGAGGATCGTCAGGTTCTCGTCGACGTGGTCGCGAGTCTCGGCTATTTGCCGGCCGATCTCATTCGTTCCAGAGCCCATTCCTTTGTCTCCTTCAGGCTCGTGATGGTCTTCTGGGGCATCGAGACCTTGAGCCTTCTGCGCCCGTACAACGCCAGGATGCCGGCGATCAGCGCGTAAGCCGCCGCCCACACCACCGCGGCCTGCCAGTGCCAGGGCACCGCCTCGACGACGATAACGGGCACGGCCACCAGCAACGCGATTCCCGCCAGCAGGCCCGCGATCGCGAAGCACGCGACAGCGATCCCGTTGGTGACCGCGTATTCCTTGAGCTCCTGCTTCGCCAGCGCGACTTCGAGGCTCACGAGGCGGTTCAGGTCCTGGACGACCTCGGCGGCCAGGTGGCCTGATCGCGCCGCGCTGCCGTTGGTGGTGCCGGGCTGGGTTTCTGTGGCCATTCCTGAACTAATGATGCAACGCCCGACGTGTCAGATCTGGCGGCGCTCTCGGGGCTCGGGCTTGAATTCGGACGGCAGTTCGACTGACGCCTGCGCCACGAGGCAGAACTCGGGCGGAGGGCCGAGGACCATCATCCGCCGCCACAGCGCGGCGCCAGGCACGGCGGCGAAGGGCTCGAGGCGCGCGTACAGGTCCGCGTACGCCATGCCGGCCGGCTTGGAGAAGCCGACCTCGTGCAGGGACTCGAGATCGGGCCTGCCCTGGACCAGGCTGTAGAGCTTGCCGGCGCCATTGGTCGCCATCGCCGCCGCGACGTCGTGCTTGGGGGCCCGCGAGCCGGTCACCGCGGCGCTGTTCAGAACGTCGAGGGCCGACGAGTCCTCGACGAGGTACCAGTCGCTGTAGCCGGCATCGTGGTGAAAGGTCGTCGAGGCGATGAAGCCCACGGGCCGATCGCTTGCGAGCTCGTGATGGAACTCGCGCAACGCCTTTTCGTACACGGCGACGTCGACACCGCTCGCCGGCTGGTGCGAGAACACGTAGGCGAGCAATTACTTCGCCTTCGGACCTTTGCCGGCTTCGACGTATTCCTTCAGGCGCCGCATGTTGTCGCGAATGCCGTCCGCGTACTGGCGCGCGAGCAATCCGCCGGCAAAACGAAGCAACCCCGTGAGCTCGAACTCCATCTCGTACAGGACGTGCGTGCCATCCTTTCTCTCTGCGTACGTGTATGACCAATCGCCTTTCAACGGACCGCCGATGAACTTCCCGGAACATCGTTTGGGCTTGGTGTAGACGTCCTGCCGGACCTCGAGCCTCTCCTTGATGCCGCCGGGAAGATCCAGGTGATAGCGATA
>JACZCV010160978.1_pt1 | contig 13486 bp, 10 predicted proteins | sample 8641841 | NCBI WGS metagenome assembly JACZCV01 (sample SAMN15324606, study PRJNA640507) | soil metagenome | isolation source: monocropping sugarcane control | place: China: Luxin town, Laibin City, Guangxi Province | collected 2019-07-25 | depth 10cm m
GAGCCGCCGTTGCCGTCGCGGAAATCGACTTTGAGCGGCAGGTGGTACGCTATTCCGGAATCGGGAATATAGCCAGCGCAATCGTAGGTACGGGAAAGACTCGCAGCATGATCTCCCATAACGGCATTGTGGGTCATCAGGTCTCGAAGATTCAGGAGTTTACGTTTCCCTGGGAGCCCAACGCCATGCTGATCATGTATTCGGATGGAATCAACTCCCGGTGCAGTCTGGAGCATTATCCTGGGCTGGCCGCGAAATCCGCGGCATTGATCGCCGGTGTCCTCTATCGCGACTTCAAGCGCGGACGGGATGATGCAACCGTGGTCATCAGCAAAAGCAGAAACGCAGTATGAAGAAGTCACTCGTCAAAATTAATCTGCGCTTCGAGCAGGATGTTGTATTGGCGCGTCAGCGCGCGCGAGAGATCGCCGAGTTGCTCGGCTTCGATCATTCCGAGCAAATTCGCCTTGCTACCGCCACGTCGGAGATGGCGCGCAACTCCTTTCGCTATGCGCGCTCGGGGCAGGTCGAATTCCTTCTCGATCGCGGCACGCCACACAAGCTCACCATTCGCATTAGCGATGCCGGTCCGGGCATCGCGAATCTCGACGAGATTTTCGATGGTCGCTATCGCTCGAGTACCGGATTGGGAAAGGGGATCGTTGGCACTCGCCGTTTGATGGACTTCTTCGACATCCAGACGAGTAGTTCCGGTACGGTGATCGAGATGTCGAAGCTGATTTCGAGTGCTGCGCGTCCGCTTACGTCGGCGCGAGTGGACGACATCGCCCAGAAGATCGCGCAGAAACGACCCGAGAATCCGTATGAAGAAGTGGAGCGCCAGAACCAGGAGCTGCTGCGAACCCTCGCCGATTTGCGTGGGCGGCAGGAAGAACTTGTGGAGCTGAATCACGAGCTTGAGGACACGAACCGCGGCGTGGTCGCGCTCTACGCTGAACTCGACGACCGCGCGGACGCTTTGCGGAGAATGTCCGACGCCAAGACCTCGTTTTTATCCAACATGTCGCACGAGTTCCGCACGCCGCTTAATTCGATTTTGTCGCTCTCACAGATGCTCATGCAGCGGCTCGATGGCGAGTTGACGCCGGAACAGGAAAAACAAGTCTCGTTCATCCGGCGTTCGGCGCAGGGGCTCCAGGAGATGGTGAATGATCTGCTCGACATCGCGAAAGTTGAAGCCGGCAAGGTGGAAGCGAAGCCGCGCGAGTTCGAAGTCGAAGATATGTTCGGCGCGTTGCGCGGCATGTTGAAGCCGATCCTGCAGACATCATCGGTGAATCTGGTCTTCGAAGAACTGCCCGAGCTGCCCACCATGTATACCGATGAAGGCAAGCTCTCGCAGATTTTGCGCAACTTCATTTCCAACGCTCTCAAATTCACGGAACGCGGTGAGGTGCGCGTCTCCGCACGTGTGGATGAGGGCGATTGCATCGTGTTCTCCGTTTCCGATACGGGAATTGGGATCGCTCCCGAAGATCTCGATCGCATCTTCGAAGAGTTCGTTCAGGTTGAGAGTCATCTTCAGAAGAAAGTAAAGGGCACAGGACTTGGGCTGCCGCTGTGCCGCAACCTCGCTCGTCTGCTGGGCGGAAAAGTGAGTGTCGAAAGCAACGTAGGTCTGGGATCAACCTTTTCTGTTCACGTTCCCGCAGTGTATCCAAGCCTTAAATCGCAAAGAACACGCGAACTGCCAAACCTCGAAGCCGGTCGCGTGCCCATCGTGGTGATTGAGGATAACCGCGAAACCTCGTTTCTGATTGAGAAGCTGATCGAGAACACCGAGTTCCAGATTTTGTCTGCCTACGATGCTGAGACCGGCTTGGATTTCATCACGCGAGTGCATCCTTCAGCGGTCGTGCTCGATGTATTCCTCGATGGCGAAAGCTCATGGGAGCTGTTGAAGCAGATCAGAGCGCGCAACATCCCCGTGGTGAGCATGAGCATAATGGGCGCCGAAGAGCCAAAGGCAAACGCGATGGGTGCAAGCGCATTCCTGCACAAACCTATCTCTCGCGATCCCCTGTTGAAAGCACTCCGCACCACTACGCATCGAGGTACCGTACGCAAGCTTTTGCTGGTGGAAGATAGCGAGCTCGCGCGCTATTCCCTGCGCGAACTTTTAGGTCCGGCGAAGCTTGAGATTGTCGAAGCCAGGAGCGGGCGCGAGGGTTTGCGCCTTGCGCTGGAAGAGCAGCCGGATGCCATCTTCCTCGACTTGCTTATGCCGGATCTATCCGGCTTTGACGTGCTGAAAGAATTGCGCGCGAAGCGTGAAGCGCGGGAAATTCCTGTTGTCATTCACAGCTCGAAAGATCTGACCGACGAAGAGAAAGCTCGACTGCGACTTCCACATGTGGCTCTGCTGACGAAGACCGATACGTCCGGGCCCGAAGCGCTTGCGCATGTGACGCGTGCGCTGGCGAATGTTGGCTTCGATCTTGAGATGTTCGAGGGGCATCATGCCTGAGAGTGGAGCGGTGATCCTGATCGTCGACGATCGCGAGGAGAACCGCTACGTTTCTTCGCGCATTCTGAAGAATGCAGGATACGCCGTTGCCGAAGCTACCAGCGGACGCGAGGCGCTGCAGAAGGTGCTCGAAAATCCGGCGTTGGTCATTCTTGACGTTCGCCTGCCCGACATTATCGGTTATGAAGTTTGTCGTCGCATCAAGTCCAATCCGCAGACGGCGAACATTCCCGTGCTGCAAATCTCAGCTTCGTTTGTTTCGAGCGAGAGTAGAGTGCAGGCGTTGGACAGCGGCGCTGACGCGTATCTCACGCAGCCGATGGAGCCTGCGGTTCTGCTCGCGACGGTGCGTGCCCTGCTGCGGCTGCGCGAGGCCGAAGCGCTCTCGCGACTCTCCGCCAAACAGTGGCAGGCCACGTTCGATGCGCTCAGCGAAGGTATCGCGCTCATCGACTCGGAATGGCGAGTGGCTCGTTGCAATCGCGCCATGCTCACGCTGTTCGATAAAACCTACAGCCAAGTCGAGAACGAAGATGTGCGTGCACTGTTGCGACGCGAACTCAACTACGAGGTCGACGAAAACGAGCTTCCACGCGCTGCAACCGACATCAAGCGGGAGCGTCGCTGGTTCTCCCTTCGCCTCGATCCGATTCGGGAACACGAGATCGCGCATGGGGCAATCCTGATTATCACCGAAATTACGGATCGAAAGGTCGCGGAAGAAGCGCTGCGCGTCTCGGAGCGCCTGGCGGCAATGGGCCGACTGGCGAACAGCATTGCCCATGAGATCAATAATCCGCTTGAGGCGATCACGAACCTGCTGTACCTGCTCAAGACCAGCACACTCGATGGAGAGAGCGCGCAGTACGTCGAGATGGCATCCGCGGAGCTGGAGCGCATTGCTCGCATCACCAAGCAGACGCTCGCGTTCAATCGCAACAGCGAGGAACCGGTCGATGTTGAGCTCACCGAGCTTCTCGACGGAGTTGTGACTCTGTTTTTGCCCGAGTTCAATCGCAAAGGCTTGCACGTGGTGCGCAAATACGATGCGCCGCCGATTGTGTCTGCCTTTCCCGGCGAATTGCGGCAGGTCTTCGCAAACATTCTGCGCAATGCTCTGGAGGCCACATCGGCAAATGGGAGCTTGATAGTACACGTTCGTCCGTCGGTCGATTGGAAGAGTCTTTCTCGCCGAGGGGCGCGCATCTATATTGTGGATTCCGGAACGGGAATGACCTCCGAAACACGGCGCAGCATCTTCGAGCCGTTTTACACGACGAAAGAGCTGAAGGGATCTGGTTTGGGGCTCTGGCTCAGTTTGGGGATTATCAGCAAACACCACGGCCGCATCACGGTGCGCTCAATTACAAGAGCAGGACACAGCGGAAGCTGTTTTTGCATTTTCTTGCCTTCAAAGGCAACAGAGCAATCAGCGCCGCTCACGAAGCAGAACGCAGTTGCGTGAACGAAATTACGATGGCGAATTCACCGCTGTGCAATAACAGACACAGCGGTTTCATTTGCCGCAACGCGGGTTCATTGCGATTTCGTTGTGCGATTATGTTGCGGTCGGTGTGAGTGTTTTAGATGGGATATCCGAAATTTCCACTCCACTTGCTGCTTGACACAGCCTTCCTCCTCCAGTAGTCTGTGTCGCGACTAAATCGTTTTAATCGCGCTATATTGCAGCAGGGCCGAGCGGGCATGTCGAACGCGTTTTCCAGCATCTGTCAGATGAACCTGGTGAATCCACCGCAGCCCTGTTCGAGTCGTCGCACCCACCGCGTTGAATTTCAGTTCTCCAATAACTCCCGTCTGCACGTATTTGTTTGTGAGCGCCACGCTGCCAATGTCGCGTGTGTCGAGAAGGCCCTAGCGAGCAGTGGAGAGTTTCCCGTAGATGCTTTTCTGGTCGCAACCTCTACCTGCGAACTCTCGCACCAGGCCTTTCTTCCGGCGCGCCTTGCCGTCGCTGGGGCTGAGTAGCTTATTTGTATCTTGAATGTTCGAGCACAGACGCCAGCCTGTGCATCCCATCGCACCTCAGTCCGAAGGTAGCGAGCCATCCGACGGTTCCAGTCGCATAGCCCAGAAAGACCACATACACAGCCGCCTTTCCCCAGTGCGCCCCACCATGCGCGATCCCGATTGGCTTAATTGGTAACAACTGCTGTCCAAACGGAGACGGCAACAACACTAGAACTACAAATGCGAATCCAGCTAGACAAAGAACAAAGGCGATCGCCGCGATCGCAGGCGTGAAGTGAAGCTGGCGTTGCATAGGCAGCTCCTCCTGGAATAGAGACTCCGAGCCGAGCAAAGTAGTTCCCCCAATCGAGATTTTTCGCTCAAAGTTATGATTTCGCTCTTATCGACCCAACCAAACCTGTCGACTCCACTGCACTCGTGACTGTCAGCTACATTACTAACGTGACCCAGCCATTCGGCTTCTACGGCGCGAATTCCCCTTGGATTCGAAATACTTAGCTCATCTCGCAGAGGCGCTATAGTGTGTGCCTGTGCGGAGGCAGTGTCGCCGTTTGCCGGTCCTGTTCCCATCTCGTCCGTTGCTCGAGGTGCGCGATCTTCGTGTGTCTTACGGAAAAGGCACGCTCAGTGAAGGTGACGCTGCCGTTTCCGGCCTTAGCTTTGATATTGGCGCTGGGGAGATTGTCGGAATGCAAGGCCGCTCCGGATGTGGTAAGACCAGCACCGCGCTTGCAATTCTCAAGCTGCTGCCGGCGGAGGCTCGCGTGAGCGGGTCTGTCCTCTTTGGGGACAAAGATGTGCTGCGGCTCTCTGAACGCGAGTTGCGCCGAATTCGTGGCAAAGAGATTTCCATCATCTATCAGGAGCCGACGCTGGCACTGAATCCGGTCCTGAGAGTCGGGGATCAAGTCGCGGAGGTCGCTCGCGCGCACGGTTGGCATCAATGCAAGATAGAAGCGAATGCCATGCTGCAGCGCGTGGGCTTGGAACCCAAACGGTACTACGCTGCCTATCCGCATGAGCTGAGCGGGGGAGAACGTCAGCGCGTAGTGCTTGCGCAAGCGCTTATCTGTAGGCCGCAGTTGGTGATTGCGGACGAGCCCACGGCGAGCCTCGATCCTTCGCTCAAGAACGAGATTCTCGCGTTGATAGAAGGCTTACGAGCCGAATTTGGGACTGCGTTTCTCATTATCAGCCACGATCGCAGCGTCACCTCAAGAATTGCCGATCGGCTTATCGACCCATCTGCTCAAGGTCCAGCGCTGCAGCCTGGAATACCGAGGAACTGCACGGCTCATAGAAGTTCGATGATGTCTCCGCGATCGCAAGAGGCGTTAATCACCGTTCGCGATCTAAGCAAGCGCTATCGGACGCGTGGTTTGTTTGCCTTCGGGCGCTCGGACAAGCAGGCTCTTGATGTTCTGAACCTCAAAATTGACCGAGGCACCGTTACAGGTCTTATTGGTCCCTCCGGATGTGGGAAATCGACTCTAGCGCGCTGCCTTGCATTGTTGGAGGAAGCCGATAGCGGAGAAATTCTGTTCGAAGGCAAGAATCTCCTGTTGTGCGCACGAAAGGAGTTGCGGAAACTGCGGCCGATGCTGCAGTACATCCCGCAGGATCCCGCAGCGGCTCTCAATCAGCGGCTGTCAGCGGGCGAAGCGGTTGAGGAGCCGCTGCTGATTCAAGGAATTGCCGATCGCAAACAGAGGCACAAAATTGTTGAAGAACTCTTGGGCCGTGTGGGACTTAATTCCTCCAGCGCCGACCGCTCTTGTCACGAGTTCAGCGGTGGACAAAAGCATCGGTTGGTGATCGCTCGTGCTTTGGCGCTTCAGCCGAAGCTTCTCATGCTCGACGAATCACTCTCTGGATTAGATCCGGAAACGCAGGCCGGAATGCTTGCGTTGCTGCGCGAAATTACGGATCGGCTCGGGATCGCTCTATTGCTCATCTCGCACGATCTTGAACTAGTATCGTCCGTTTCTGACAGAATCGCTGTGATGAGCGATGGACGATTGATTGATCAGCCAAGCGGGAAGCCAAATCTCGATCCCCTCGATCCCTGGCGGGATGATCGCAAGCTGGGATCTGCTTCAAAACGAGAATTGGTGCGAGCGGAGTCTGAATGAAAGCAGCACGATATTTCGAGCGTCGTGTTGTGCACTCCATTGCGCTGCTGGTAGTGATATCTGCTTTGGCTTTCGCACTATCACAGCTTGCGCCCGGTAGCTTTCTCGACGAGCTGAAGATCAACCCACAGATCTCGGCGCAGACGCTTGCTGGTCTGCGCGCTCAGTATGGCCTCGATCAACCGCTGCCTGTCCGCTACTTTCGGTGGCTCAAATCCGTTGCCGTAGGAGATTTCGGGTACTCGCTGGCCTATAACATGCCCGTGAAAAAGTTGATTTGGGACCGTCTCGGCAACACTCTCCTGTTAGGTGGCACTGCGATGGTGCTGGCCTGGGTTATGGCGCTGCCCTGCGGCATTTGGAGTGCTTACAAAGCACGCCGATGGATTGATCACTTCCTGGTAGCGTCTTCCGCACTGCTGCTGGGAACTCCAGAATTGGCGCTGGCTCTGCTGTTCATATTGGTTGCAGCTCATTTTGGAAGCATCAACACAGGGCCCGAAGAAAAACAGCAAGCACTCTTTGCTCTTCGCCATATCGGCATTCCTGCCGTCATCCTTGGATTGGCAGCGTTTCCGATCTTGTTTCGCCATGTCCGCGCAGCAATGAACGAGGTGTGGCATTCTCCTTTCTTGCAAGCAGCGAAGGGCCACGGGATCGGCAACATGCGTCTGCTGCTGCGACACGCATTGCCTGCGGCTGCAAATCCATTGATTTCCCTCCTTGGATTGTCTCTCGCAGGAGTAGTGAGCGCTTCGTTTCTGGTGGAAGTGATTACCGGGTGGCCAGGAATTGGGCCGCTCTTTCTGGAAGCGATCTACGGCCGTGATTTTCACGTTGTAATGGCCGTCGTGATGCTCTTTTCGGTGTTCCTGATCGTCGCGAATTTGATTGCCGACTTGCTTCTATACGCCGCCGATCCGCGAGTGAGGGCCGAATGCTGAAGCAGAGAAAACTTGCAATCGCGCTCTCAGCCTTCGCGGCAGCTAATTTGTGCTTGCTGCTGGCAAGATTTTTTGCGCCATATCCCGCGGTGATGCAGCACCGCGATTTCGCGTATGCTCCGCCTACTCGAATTCATTTCGTCGACGGAAACGGACGCTTTCATGTTCGTCCCTTTGTCTATCCGCTCGTGGCGCTGGAAGCTGACGGCTTCTCATATCGGGAAGATTCAGGCATTCCATATCCCATCCACTTTTTCGTTCGCCGACCGGCAGGTATCCATGTATTTGGGGTAGCTGAACCGGCGAATATTTTCCTGTTTGGAACTGACGGATTTGGACGCGACATCTTTTCGCGTGTTCTTTACGGCGGGAGAATCTCAATCGCAGCAGCGTTGCTTGCTACTTTCCTGTCATTGGTTATCGGTGCCGCTTTCGGTGCGATTGCTGGCCACTTCGGCGGCATCGCTGATACCAGCATCATGCGTACGTCAGAGCTCGCATTGGCGCTTCCCTGGATCTATTTATTGCTTGCGCTGCGCGCCGTGCTGCCGCTGCATCTCGGTACAACGCAAACATTCCTGCTGATTTCAGCCGTTATCGGAGTCATGGGATGGGCGCGTCCCGCGCGTCTGATTCGCGGCGTGGTACTCAGCGCGAAAGAACAGGCTTTTGTCGTCTCGGCGCGCGGATTTGGCGCCTCCGAGTGGTATCTATTGCGGCGGCATGTATTTCCGCAAGCCTTGGGAATCGTAATCACGCAGGCGGTCATTCTCGTTCCCCAGTTCATCACCGCAGAAGCGACGTTATCGTTTCTAGGCTTGGGAATGAACGAACCAATGCCCAGCTGGGGAAACATGCTATCGGCTTTCCAGCACTTTCAAGTCATGAGCTCTTATTGGTGGATGGCTTCGCCCATCATCGCACTGGTGCTGGTATCAGGTTCTTATTTTACGCTGGCTGATGCATTTGATTTCAGGCGTATCGATTTGGGAAAAAGCCATGCATAGGGAATTCATGTATTTAGTAGCACTGCTGACGGTGGCTGGTCGGACCCGCCTCATGCGGACATCCGCAGGTGAGCAGAGGAGTGAGCTCAGGAAGTGATTGCAACAACCAAACCCGAGACGGAACAGCGGAGCGCCTGGAGCGACGAGCGTTTGGTACGCGAGTGCCTTGCCGGTAACGAGGAGGCGTGGTCTGCGCTCATCGATAAGTACAAAAAGCTGATCTACTCCATTCCCTTGAAGTGGAATCTTTCGCGCGACGATGCAAACGACATCTTCCAGGCAGTGTGCGTCGATTTGTACTCGGAATTGTCTCGCCTGCGCGAACCCAGAGCGCTGCCGAAGTGGCTTATTCAGACTACACTGCACAAATGTGCACGCTGGAAACAGAAGCAGAGCCGGTTTGTCGACGACGAGATCACGGATGATCTCATGCCGTCTGGGCCAGGCGCAGATCGCATCGTAGAAGAAGTCGAACGGGAGCAGATTCTACGTGACGCGATCAGCGGAGTGCCGGCGCGATGCGCGCAGATGATTCGCATGTTGTTCTTCGAATCTCCCTCGCGGCCCTACAACCAGATCGCTAGCGAACTTGGGCTCGCGACCGGATCCATCGGCTTCATCCGCGGACGCTGCCTCGACAAGCTCCGCAAGCAGCTTGAGGCACTCGGATTCGCGACCAGGAGGCGTCTCCGATGAGCAGCGCCGCCGCCCTCAGCCCACGCGAAGAGTTATTACGCAACTTCGCAGGAATCTCTGATCGGGCACAACGGCAACAAATGCTGGATCAGTATCGATCAGAGCTTTCAGCGGAACTCGCCGTGCAACTTGCCGATGCTGCGCGAGAGAGGGTGCGCATAAATACGCAGGAGGCGCTAGCGCTCTCAGAAGGAGCAATTGCGGTTGCTGAGATTCTCGGTGACGAACGATCCCTTGCCTATGGAAACCGGGCTAAAGCGAATGCGCTGTATGCGACGGGACACTATCGAGAATCGATCGAGCTTCACAATCGTGCCATTGCAGCCTGGGAGAAGCTGAGCGAAACGGCGGAACTCGGCCGCAGCCTCAGTGGCTCGCTTCTTCCGCTGACGCTCTGTGGCGAGTACGAGCGAGCGTTTGCGGCGGCGGATCGCGCACGAGAAATCTTTGCTGCCGCTGGTGACGAGCTGCGCTTAGCCCGCCTGGAGCTTAATGTGGGCAATGTTTATTACCGGCAGGATCGATTCTCAGAGGCGCTTGCCTGTTATCGCTGTGCTTACGATGTCGTGCTTAAGCACGAGAACTCGGAAGGAATTGCTGCGGTCCTGAGCAATTTGTCAGTCTGCCTCATTGGTCTTGGCGAATTCCAGCAGGCGCTAGACAGCTATCAGCACGCGCACGATTACTGCGCGCAGCACAACATGCCGCTGCTGGTGGCGCAAGCCGACTACAACATCGCATATCTCTACTTCCTGCGCGGTGAATACAGCAAGGCGATCGACAGGTTGCGTTCGACGCGCCTGCGTTGCAATGAAGTTGGCGATCGATATCACTACGGTCTCTGCAACCTTGATCTCTCCGAGCTTTATCTGGAACTGAATCTCAGCTCCGAGGCCGCGGAACTCGCGCGCCTTGGCTATTCCGAATTTGAGAAGCTAGGCATGGGCTACGAAGCGGCAAAGTGCTTGTCGTTCGAAGCTATTGCCATGGGCCAGCAGGGGCAGGCATTCCAAAGCCTGAAGCTGTTTACGCGCTCGCGAGAGATGTTCATGGCGGAAAAAAACGAGGTCTGGCCTTCCTTGATCGATCTTTACCAGGCGCTCGTTCTCTTCCATGAAGCCCGCCTTTTCGAGTCGCGACGACTGGCCAAAGCTGCCCTGGAATTTTTTGATTCATCCCTGCTTCCCGGAAAAGCAGTGCTCTGTCGATTGCTGTTGGCGCGTATCGCGCAGCGCACGAATGACCTCGCCGCTGCCCACCGCGAATGCTCGGCGGCCATCGAGAAGCTGAAAGATCTGCAGGCCCCAATCCTTAAGCATCAGGCCTTTCTTCTGATGGGGCAGATCCATTCCAGTTCAGGCAATCGCAGACAAGCCTATGAGAGCTTTCGCATGTCGCGTGATGCCCTGGAAACTTTGCGCAGTAATCTGCGCGGAGAAGAACTCAAGATGGCATTTCTCAAGAACCGTCTTGAGGTTTACGAGCTGCTGGTGGACTCGTGTCTGCGTGGGCAATACGGCGCGGATGCGGTTGTCGAAGCTTTTGGTTATATCGAAGAAGCAAAATCCCGCACGCTAATGGACCAAATGCTCCAGCCCGTACACATCGCCGGAGAAGAGCACGGACAAAGCGATCTGGTGAGGCGCATGCGCAATTTGCGCGACGAACTCAACTGGTACTACAGCCTGATCGAACTCGAACAACTCCGTCCAGAACAGCGTTCGCCAGAGCATATCAAACGACTGGAGGAGCAGGTTCGCACGCGCGAAACCGATCTGATTCGCGTACTGCAGGAATCGAACCTTGCAAGCGAGGGCACTCCGCTGCAGGCCGGCAAAAGCCTTTCTGTTGAGGAGATTCGCGCAGCGATTACTCCAGAGACTCTAGTCGTTGAGTTTTTTCAAACTGGAGATCGCATTCTTGCCTGCATTCTCGGGCGCGACCGCTTGCACATTGTTCCGGTGACCCTCGCTTCACGTATCGCTAATGTTTTGCGGTTGCTGCAGTTTCAACTATCAAAGTTCCGTCTTGGGAGTGAGTATGCAGCCGCTTTTCGCGATTCTTTGATTGAGTCGACAAACGCTCATCTGAAAACCCTATACGACGAGTTGCTCGGTCCAATTCGAGATCGGCTCGATTTGCGCCATCTTCTCTTCATACCGCACGGCGCGCTGCATTATGTGCCTTTTCATGCATTGTTCAACGGCGAGCGCTATCTCATCGATGACCACACGGTTTCCTATGCGCCGAGCGCGAGCATCTATGCGGTTTGCGCGAAGAAGCACGTAAATGTTTCGGGCGCGGCACTGCTGATGGGAGTTCCTGATCAAAATGCTCCCTTGATCTTGGAGGAGCTGCGAGCTTTGAGCGGCATCGTTCCACATCCGAAGCTGTTTGTGGGAAATGCGGCGAGCGAGTACATCCTGAAGACGGCTGGACCTACAGCGCGACTGGTTCACATCGCGACTCATGGATATTTCCGGCAGGACAGCCCGATGTTCTCTTCGATTCGCATGGGGAACTCGTATCTGAGTCTTTACGATCTTTACCAGCTCCGTTTACCTGTTGAACTGGTAACGCTTAGCGGCTGTGCCACGGGACTCAACGTAGTAGCGGCAGGCGACGAACTGATAGGGTTAGCTCGCGGGCTGTTTCAAGCCGGTGCTCAGTCACTGCTGCTCAGCCTGTGGGATGTACATGACCAGAGCACGGCGGATTTCATGACGGTGTTTTATCGCCGTTATCAGAACGGCGAAGAGAAGGCGGCAGCCATGCGCGAAGCCATGCTCGCCGTTCGGATGAGCTATCCCCATCCATATCAGTGGGCTCCGTTTGTCCTGATGGGCAAATATTCCTGCTAAAAAGGCGGGATGAAAACTTTTTCTGAGACCCTATATTTCGGCTTTGGCTGGAAGCCCTTATAAGCAGTGACAAGTGAAAGCTAATTTCGGGTTGTGAAGTTCTGGCGGGAACGAGGGTCTTGCTGGAACGGATGGGGAAAACGATGAAGCATATCGCTCAGGAAAACTTGGCTGAATTCGTTCGAGAGAGCTTGCCGCAGGCCGAGGTAGCCGCGGTTCGCGAACATCTGAATGAGTGCTCGGAATGCTCGCAGATTACGGCTTTATTCCGCGACGTCGTCCGGGCTGGCGGAAACGAAGCAGCATATGAGCCGCCTGCAGGAATCGTTCAGATCGCCAAAGCGTATTTCGCGACGGAGCGGAACAGAACTCCGCAGTCGAAGACCGCATTTGAGCTGCTCTTCGATAGCATGGCGCAACCGATCGCGGCCGGCGCACGAGCTTCTGTCGCTTCGGCCCGGCAGTTGCTATATCGGGTTGGAACGGTTTACGTAGACATGCGCGTCGATTCGGAGAACAACTCAGAACGCGCGGCGCTGGTTGGACAGATGCTGGATAGCGCCCATCCGAATCACCCGGTTTCCGGTGTACCGGTGGTGCTGCTAGATGGAAGAAAGAACGTGGCAAGCACGATCAGCAATACAAATGGCGAGTTTCATCTGGAGTTCGCTTTGAAAAGTAATTTGCGGTTATCGGTTACCGTTGGCGACTTGGCGCCTGTTTATTTGCCGATTACGGGCATTAGCGAGCGTAAGCGGCCGTCGAATCCAAGCCGAGGTCCGAATTAGGAATGGGTTACTTTCGTAATTGGTCAAAGAGCCAATACGGGACATAGACTTTAGTTTCCTCCCCGCTGTAATCCCCATTCGAAATTGTGCCGAGAAACGTGTCTCTGGAGCAGCAAATGAAGAGCTCGAAAGACCTCGCTCAATACAGCAGATCCAAGGCCGGGATTTCCATCATTCTGGTCCTGGCGCTGTTCACTGTTTACGTTCAACCCGGTTTCGCGATCACGTCGCCTGCGCCGAAGGCCAACGCGCAGCTGCTCGGCGGATTGCTGGGCGGGGGCGGACTGCTGCCCACAACGCGCTACATCGTTCGCGACACCAAGGGTTTGCTCGGCCTGAATCTCACCTGCCTGGTGTTCGGTTGCAAAGTGCTCGAAGGCATCGGTGATCCTGACGGACAGTTGTTCGTCATAACTACTTCCAGTCTGCTTAGCCCGGTTGTGTTCGTCACCCAACTTCTGTCAGGCGCCGGGATTACCAATGTAGAGCCAGACCAGTCGGTCAGTACGCAGGGATCCACTGTCGGAACCACTCCTGATTACCTGAGCGACAAGACGCCGGTTTCGTACTACGGCGCAACC
>JACZCV010045856.1_pt1 | contig 13450 bp, 10 predicted proteins | sample 8641841 | NCBI WGS metagenome assembly JACZCV01 (sample SAMN15324606, study PRJNA640507) | soil metagenome | isolation source: monocropping sugarcane control | place: China: Luxin town, Laibin City, Guangxi Province | collected 2019-07-25 | depth 10cm m
CGGCCGCGCCCCCCCCCGCCCCCCCCCCTTCCCGCGCCGGCCCATGCCCCCCACCCCCCCCATCCCCCCCATCCCCCCCCCGCCGGGATATCCTTGCGCGGCGACGACGCCCGGCCCGAAGGCAAGCGCGCCCGACGCGGCACTCGCGAGTGTCAGCAGGGTCATCCGTCGCATCGATCATCTCCAGGTCGAGCCGTACGAGCAACGCGTTGCGTCGCGGTGAGCGTGCATCCTACATACACCGATCGCGTCCAACTCGTTGGGCGCGGCGCGCACGGTTGACACCCCTCGCAGCCCGGGTTATGCTGCGCGCCGGCGCACCGGGGCGGTGCGCCGATCGGCCCCTTCGCTCACTCCCGGGCGATGGGGCCGTTCTGTTGACGGGACGGTTGGTCGCGATGCCGATGACGTCACTGCGCCCCGGGGCGCGCGGTGCACAATGGACGGACCAGGCGCTGGAGCTGCTGCGCCTGCGCCCGGGCAGCCGCGCGCCCAACGATCCGGGCGCCGCGGGCGTGAGCGACCCGCGCGCGCAAGCGCTCTTCGTTTACGCGGGTGCCACCACCGTCGCCGCGCTCGAGCGGCTCGACACCACCCGTCACGGCCTAACGACGACCACGGCGAAGCAGCGGCGCGACGAGATCGGCCTCAACGAGATCGCGCACGAGAAGGAGCCGGCGTGGTACGTCCAGCTGGTCCACGCCTTCATCAATCCATTCATCGGCGTGCTCGCCGTGCTCGGCGTCGTGTCGTATCTCACGGGCGACGTCAAAGCGGTGATCGTGATCTCGGTGATGGTCACGATCAGCGCGCTGCTCCGGTTCGTGCAGGAATTCCGGTCCAATCGCGCCGCGCTCGCGCTCAAGGCGATGGTGCGCACGAGCGCCACGGTCGAGCGCACCGATGAGCCATCCGAGGACGACCCGTCGCCGCGCTCTCGGCGACGCGAGGTGCCCATCGAGGAGCTCGTCCCCGGCGACGTGATCGCACTTTCGGCCGGCGACATGGTGCCCGCCGACGTGCGCTTCCTGTCGGCCAAGGATCTGTTCGTCAGTCAATCGGCGCTCACCGGCGAGGCCGTGCCCGTCGAGAAAGGCGACGCGCCGCTCGACGTCGCGTCCGGCAGCATCACGTTAGGCGAGCTCCGCAACATCGGCTTCCTCGGTACGTCGGTCGTGAGCGGCACCGCCGCCGCGGTCGTCGTCGCCACCGGCGATCGCACGTACTTCGGCGCGATGGCGAAGCACCTCGTCGGACGCCGGCCCGTGACCTCGTTCGACATCGGCGTGAACAAAGTGAGCTGGCTGCTCATCCGATTCATGCTCGTCATGGTGCCGATCGTCTTCGTGATCAACGGCGTGTCCAAAGGCGATTGGCTGCAGGCGTTCCTCTTCGGCGTGGCGGTCGCCGTTGGCCTGACGCCGGAGATGCTGCCGATGATCGTGACCGCGAACCTCGCCAAGGGCGCGGTGGTGATGGCGCGTCACAAGACGATCGTCAAACGCCTCAACGCCATTCAGAATTTCGGCGCGATGGACGTGCTCTGCACCGACAAGACGGGCACGCTCACGCAAGATCGCATCATCCTCGAGCGGCACCTCAATGTCGTGGGTGAAGACGATGAGTCGGTGCTCGCGCTCGCGTATCTCAACAGCACGTATCAGACAGGATTGCGCAGTCTGCTCGACCGCGCCGTGCTCGAGCACAAGGATCTGAGCGAGGAGCTGCGCGTCGAGCGCGATTTCCGTTTGGTCGACGAGATTCCCTGGGACTTCGCGCGGAAGCGCATGTCCGTCGTCGTCGAGCAGAAGCAGACCGCGCACGTGCTCATCTGCAAGGGCGCCGTTGAGGAGATCCTCGCGGAGTGCACGCACGTGCGCGACGAAGATGTCGTCACGCCGCTCACGCCTAACGCCGCCGAGAGCGCGGTCGATCTCGCGCGCGAGCTCAACGAGGATGGACTGCGGGTCGTCGCCGTCGCGTACCGCGAATTCACGGTGTGCGACCGCGCGTACGCCGTGGGCGACGAGTCGTCCCTCGTGCTGGCGGGGTTCATCGGGTTTCTGGATCCGCCCAAGGAGACCGCCGGTCCCGCGCTCACCGCGCTCAAGGACCACGGCGTCGCCGTGAAGATTCTCACCGGCGACAACGACGTCATCGCGCGCAAGGTGTGCCACGACGTCGGTCTCGAGCCGGGCCGCATTGCGTTAGGCGCGGACATCGAGCACCTGTCGGATGAGGAATTGTCCGACCTCGCCGCGCGCACCACGATCTTCGCCAAGCTCACACCCACGCAAAAAACGCGCATCGTCGGGGCGCTGCGGAGCCGCGGCCATACGGTGGGATTTCTCGGCGACGGCATCAACGATGCCGGCGCGCTGCGCGAGGCGGACGTCGGCATCTCCGTCGACTCCGCCGTCGACATCGCCAAGGAATACGCCGACATCATTCTGCTCGAGAAGAGCCTGATGGTGCTGGAGGAAGGCGTGCTCGAGGGACGCAAGACCTTCGGCAACATCATGAAGTACATCAAAATGACGGCGAGCTCGAACTTCGGGAACGTGTTCAGCGTCCTCATCGCGAGCGCGTTCCTGCCGTTCCTGCCGATGTTGCCGATTCAACTGCTCATCCAGAATCTGCTCTACGACATCTCGCAGATCTCGATCCCGTTCGACGACATGGACGCCGAGTACCTCGAGCGCCCGCGCATCTGGAAGGCAGACGACATCGGCCGGTTCATGGTGTACATCGGCCCGATCAGCTCCATCTTCGACGTCGCGACGTTCCTCATCATGTGGTACGTATTCAAGGCGAACGCCGTGAGCCACCAGGCACTGTTCCAGTCGGCGTGGTTCGTCGAGGGCCTCCTGTCGCAAACACTCATCGTACACATGATCCGCACCGCGAAAGTGCCGTTCCTGCAAAGCCGCGCCGCGTGGCCGGTGCTCGCGCTCACCGCCACCATCATGGTGATCGGCATTGCGCTCCCGTTCATTACGTTAGGCGAGCGCGTGGGCCTCACGCCGCTGCCGGGCAGCTACTTCCTCTGGCTGCTCGTGATCCTGCTGTCGTACGGGTTGCTCACGCAGGTCGTGAAGAACCGGTACATTCGTCGCTTCCACGCCTGGCTGTAGCCCGTGCGATTCGCTTCCATGATTCAGGCTGTCGACGCGCACGCGTGCGGCGAACCCGGTCGAGTGATCGTCGGCGGTGTGCTCGACGTGCCGGGCGCATCGATGTTCGAGAAGATGTGCCACCTGCGCGACCACGCCGATGCGCTCCGACTCCGCATGCTGCGCGAGCCGCGTGGCTACCCCGCGGCCAACTGCAACCTCATCCTGCCGCCGACGCATCCGGACGCCGATGCGGGCTTCGTGATCATGGAGCACGTCGAGTATCCCGGCATGTCGGGCACCAACACGATCTGCGTGACGACGGTGCTGCTCGAGACAGGCATGCTGCCGATGCGCGAGCCGGTGACCGAGCTCACGCTCGAGACACCCGCGGGTCTCGTTGGCGTGCGCGCGGACTGTGCGAACGGCAAGGTGCAGCGCGTCACGTTTCGCAACGTCCCGGCGTTTGCCGTCCATCTCGACGCGCCGGTGGAGGTGCCGCACCTGGGGACGGTACCGGTGGACGTCGCGTACGGCGGGATGTTCTACGTGATCGCCGACGCGGCGCGCTTCGGCCTCCGCCTAACGCCGGACGAAGGCCGCGACATCGTGCGGATCGGCGAGATGATCAAAGCGGCCGCGCGCGAGCAGCTGCCGGTGGTCCATCCGGAGCAGCCCGGGTTCTCCGGCATCACGATCGCGCAACTGTCCGGTGCACCCGCGTCGCCCAACGCGCACGCGCGCAACGCCGTCGTCGTCTCGACCGGCACGCTCGATTGGAATCGCCCGGCCACATGGACGGGCGCCATCGACCGTTCGCCGTGCGGTACGGGCACCTGCGCGAAGATGGCGACGCTCCATGCCCGCGGCCTGCTGCCGCTCGATCGCGACTTCCACCACGAGGGTGTGTTAGGCACCGTCTTCACGGGCCGCCTCGTCGCCGAGACGACGGTCGGCCCGTACCGCGCCGTGGTGCCCACGTTGAGCGGTCAGGCCTGGATCACCGGATTCAGCTCCTACGTCGTTGACCCCACCGATCCATTTCCCGAGGGCTTCACGGTCGGCGACATCTGGTAGCGGCCCGAGCCCGCGCGGCTGACGGGCAGCGTTTGCCCCTCTCGCCTAGCCGGTCTCGTCGCGGCAGCAGATCGGATAAGTCGGACCTGGACGTCGCGATGAGGGCCATCCTGCGTGGCAGGTCTCTTCGACAACGGCGTCAAACGACACCGGCGCCAAGGATAACAACAGTGGCTCTTCTCCCGATCGAGTGAGTGATTTCGTGAGGCTCACCTCACGAAACCGCCCACTCGATCGGGAGAGGGGCGTCTGTTGTTATCCTTTGATGCCGTTGTTGTAGAGCTCCCCGCCGCCGGGTGTGTCCGCTATCAACTGTGGATGCTCGGTACACAATTGCGGCAGACACGGGTCACGCGGACTCCGGCGCGACCTTCCAGTACACGGCGTAGCGCTCGTCGATCACGGTGTTGAGCGGGACGAGCGTCACGTCGGTCGCCTGCCCAACCGTGCGGAACTCGAGCGGCGTGCCCGCGCCCGACCGCCTGCTGATCCACGCCGACAAGTGGCCGCCCGACGACACGAACGACGGCGCCGGCACCGGATCGGCTTTGTACTCGGGCACCGTGCGCGGCTTGGTCGGCTCGGCGCGCAAAACGTCCTGCGTTAGGCCTGCGCTGCCTAACCGACCGGCCAGCACCAGCGGTCCGTACATGATCGCCTGGACCGTCGCATCGTCGGGCGTCGGATCGGTGTGGAGCGCCATCGGCAGCGACAGCTGGAGCCGGTCGCCATCGCGCCACGTCCGGTCGAGCACCAGATAGCTGCTGGGCGCGGCAAATGCGTCGAGGCGGCGCCCGTTGAGCGAAGCCGAGCCGCCGCGACTAACCCAGTAAGGCACGCGCACGCGGAGGGCGAAGCGGGTTGGGCGCGCGCAATGAACCGTGAGCTGTGTCGACTCCTCGAGCGGGAACCGCGTCTCCTGCACGAGCCGCACGCCGCGCTCCTGCCAGTCGAGCGCCGACGCGATGAACAGATTCACGTATACGCCGGCGTCGTCGCGAAAGTAGATGCTGTCGCCGAACTTCGAGTACGACTCGAGCCCGGTGCCATTGCAGCACCAGAACGATTCGTTGGGGTGGCCGAACAGCTTCCAGAAGCCGGACGCGAGCGGCACATAGTACAGCGTCATGCCATCCGTGGGATGTTGCGTGCCCAAGATGCCGTTGAACAGCGCGCGTTCGTAGAAGTCCGCGCACCGCGGGTCGGCCGTCCAGCCGAACACGTGCCGCGTCAGTTTGAGCATGTTGTACGTCGTGCAGCATTCCTGCGTGTATCCGCTCAGCTGCGTCGCGAGAATGTCCGGCTCCGCCTGCCACCCCTCGCCGTTGCTCGTTCCGCCCGTGCAGTACGCGCGATGACCGGTGACCTCGCGCCAGAAATAGTCGGCCACCGCGTGATAGCGCGCATCGCCCACCACTTCGTATCGCCGCGCCGCGCCGATGATCTTGGGAATCGTCGTATTGACGTGCAGCCCTTTGAGCTCGTCGCGGCCTAAAGCCAGCGGCGCAAAGATGCGTTCGTGATCGAATCGGTGCGCGAGATGCGCCCACTGCGCGTCGCCCGTCACGGCGGAGAGGTTGTACAGCACTTCGTTCATCCCGCCGTACTCGCGCTCGAGTACGCGCGCCATTTCCTCGTCGCCTAACGGACTGACCCATCCGCGCGTCCACGTCGCCAGACCGGTCAGCACCGTCATCGCCTGCGCGTTGCCGGTGTACGTGTACGTGTCCAGCAGACCGGCCATGATCTTGTGGATCGTGTAGAACGGCGCCCATACGTTCTTCCCTTCGCGCAACCGGTCGAAGAACTCCTCGGGGAACGCGCTCACGTATCCGTTGCCGTGCGCCTGTTGGCACTCGGCCAGCACGCTCACCATATACGCGCCGCGCTTGCGCAATTCGGGATCGCGCATGCTCGTGCTCATGAGCGCGCAGCCCGACATGAAGTGGCCCGTATAGTGTCCGCGCAGCTCGTTCACCGGCGCCTCCCAACCGCCGAGTGGTTGGGCGGACGACGGAAGACCAGCCGTGACGCAGAACATGTGCAGCAGACGATCCGGCTCGATGCTCAGGAGATGACGCCGCGCGATCTCAGCCGCGTCGAGAAATGGCCCCGGTGAGAGCTGTACGCGCGCGAGGTCGAACGGCCGCGCGATGGTGGGATCTGCCGCGCCCGGTGCCATCCACTGCCGGCTGCGCTGGGCCAGCGCACGCTGCGGCCAGATGGTCGCGGCTGCGGCCGCCGCCGCCGCACCAATCACGAACTCCCGGCGCGTCACGTCGCCACTCATCGGATCGACTCCCTGTTCGCACGACCGTAGTCCCCATCGCATCGCACGCAACCACCGTGCATGCAGACCCATTTTGCGATGCTACCCGGAGGTGCTGTCGACGTCAATGCAAGTCCCCTCGAGACGCTTGACCGCGCGTCATCGAGTCGCGTAGTCTCCGCACCATGCGATCTCATGCGACTGCATCGTCCCCGACGACGCTCGACGCCGTGCTCCGCCGCGATCTCGCCGTGCTCGATCACGCGGATCTCCGTCGCACGACGCATCCCGTGCGTGCGCGTCGCGGCGCTGCTGTGTCCGCCGACGGGAAACCCGCCATCGACTTCTCGTCTAACGACTACCTCGGCCTCGCCGGCGACCCGCGGATCGGCGCCGCGATCGCGGCGGCGCTCGAGCGCGAAGGCACCGGTGCCGCCGCGGCGCGTCTCATCTCCGGCACGAACGAGCTGCACGAGCAGCTCGAGGCGGCGTTGGCGAGATTCAAGGGCACCGAGGCTGCCCTGTTGTTTGCCAGTGGATACGCCGCGAACACCGGTGCGATTCCCGCGTTGGCGTCGCGGGGCGACATCATCTACGCCGACGCGCTCAACCATGCGTCGCTCATCGACGGCTGCCGCCTCTCGCGCGCCGACGTGAAGATCTTTCCGCACCTCGATGTTGAGCGCCTCGACGACATGCTCCAGGACGACGCCGAGCACGATGGCCGCCGGTGGATCGTCGTGGACGCCGTGTTTTCCATGGATGGCGACCTCTTTCCCCTCGATGCGCTCGTGGCGATCGCCCGCGAGCACGGCGCGTTCACGTACGTCGACGATGCCCACGGCACCGGTCTGTTAGGCGCCAACGGCCGCGGCTCCGCGGAGCGCTGGCACGTCGACCACGAGATCGACGTGAACATGGGGACCCTTGGCAAGGCTATGGGGACGACGGGCGCGTTCATCGCGGGGTCGCAGCCGCTCCGCGACTGGCTCCTCAACCGCGCGCGCGCGTTCGTGTTCACGACCGCCGCGCCGCCGGCGCTCGCGGCCGGCACGCTCGAGGCGTTGCGCATCGTCGACTCCGAGCCGTGGCGCCGCGACCAATTGCGCGCCAATGCGCGCACCATCCGCGACGGCCTGCGCGCGCACGGCTACGAGCCCACCGGAGACGCCGACGGACACATCGTGCCGCTGATCATCCGCGAGGCGTCCGAGACCGCGCGGTTGGGCGCGGCACTCAGAGAACGGGGCCTTCTCGTGGGCGCGGTGCGGCCGCCGACCGTTCCGTTAGGCAGCTCGCGCCTGCGTATCACGGCGAGCGCCGCGCACACGCCCGAGCAGATCGCGCGCCTGTTGAACGCGCTCACTGACCTGCTGCCGCGCCGCGCCTCGTGACCGCCGCCGAGTGGACCGCGCTCGACGCGCGATACGTGTGGCACCCGTACACGCAGCACGCGACCGCACCACTCCCGGTTCCCATTGTTCGCGCCGAGGGTGCGCATCTGCACACGGCCGACGGCCGCGTCCTGCTCGATGCGATCTCGTCGTGGTGGGTCACCCTCCACGGACACTGCCACCCCGCCATCGCCGCCGCGATCGCCGAGCAAGCGCGCACGCTCGAGCAGGTGATTTTCGCCGGATGCACGCATGAACCCGCGGCCCGGCTGGCCGCCGAGCTCGTGAACGTGCTGCCGCCAGGCCTAACGCGCGTCTTTTTTTCGGATGATGGCTCGACCGCCGTCGAGGTTGCCGTCAAGGCCGCGCTTCAATTCTGGCGCAACCGCGGCGAACACCGACCCCTCATCGCGGCCATCGAGCACGCCTACCACGGCGACACCTTCGGCGCCATGAGCGTCAGCGCGCGCGGCACGTTCACGGACCCGTTTGCCGATCGCCTCTGGGCCGTCGAGCGGCTGCCCGATCCGGTAGACGGCGACACCGTCGGCGGCCTGCGCGCACTCATTGACGAGCGCGGTTCCGAGCTCGCCGCGCTCATCGTCGAGCCGCTGTTGCTCGGCGCCGGCGGCATGCGCATGTGGCCGGAGCACACGCTCCGCGCGCTCGCCGAATGCTGCGCCAAGGCGCACGTGCTGCTCATCGCCGACGAAGTGCTCACCGGGTTCGGGCGCACAGGGCCGCTCTTCGCGTGCGCGCGCGCGGGCGTCGCGCCCGACATCATGTGTCTCTCCAAGGGCCTAACGGGAGGCGCGCTCCCGCTCGGCGCCACGGTCACGACGGAGCGCGTCTTCGAGGGATTCCGCAGCCAGGATCGCCGCCAGACGCTGTTCCACGGACACTCGTACACCGCCAACCCGGTCGCCTGTGCTGCCGGGCGCGCGAGCCTCGCGTTGCTGGACGCCGATTCCGCTCGGAATCGCGAAGCCATCGAAGGCGCGCACCGCGAACACATGACGCGACTCGCGTCGCACCCGCGCGTGCGCCGAACGCGCGTCCTCGGAACCGTCGCTGCGTTGGACATCGACGGAGAAGACGGATATTTGAGCACCGTCGGCGGCGAGCTCGCCGCATTCGCCCTCCGCAACGGCGTCCTGCTGCGCCCGCTCGGCAACGTCGTGTACGTGCTGCCGCCGTTCTGCACGACGACCGATGACCTTGCCGTCATCTACCGCGTGATCGAGCGCTTCCTCGAGTGGCGATGATCCGGTTAGGCGTAACCGGGACCGACACCGGCGTGGGCAAGACCACTGTCAGCCGCGCCCTGTTAGGCCTCATGCGCGCCGACGGCCGGCGCGTCGCGGCGATGAAACCCGTCGAAACGGGAGTGACCGCCGACGACCCAACGTCCGATGCGCGTGCACTCGCCTCCGCCGCCGGAGCCGCAGCATCGATGCGCGACGTATGCCCCGTCGTGCTCGCCGAGCCGCTCGCACCGTGGATGGCAGCCCGGCGCGCCGGTCGGACACTCACGATGAACCCGCTCGACGAGTCGTTTCATCGCCTCATTCGCGATGTCGACGCGATCCTCGTCGAAGGCGCGGGTGGACTACTCGTCCCGATTACCGAAACCGACACATATCTCACGCTCTTCCAGCGTTGGTCGCTCGACGCGATCGTCGTTGCCGCCAACCGCCTCGGCGTCATCAACCACACGCAACTCACCGTTCACGCGCTGCGCGACGCGGGCGTTCGGTTGCTCGGCGTCGTGCTCAACGAGACCGATGGCGCCGCACCGGATGTCGCGCGACGCACCAACCACGATGCGCTGCAGACGTTGCTTCCGGATACGCCGGTAGTGAGTTTCCCGTGGCTCCCGTCGCCTGCCGATGATTCCTCCGTGGCACGCGCGGCGGCGGCAAGCGGATTGCGCGAGGTGATCGCTCGCGCCGCGCCGGAACGGCATCACACTGAAGAAGGATACCCGAACCGATGACGCACGAGCACCGTACCCGCGATTGGGATGCGCTCGCCTCGCAATCGCTCGCCGGCGAGATCGTTAGGCGGGAAGACGCCCGCGCCGTCTTGCGCGCGCCCGACGAGGAGCTGCTCGCGCAGCTCGCCGCCGCCTATCGCGTGCGTCGCCACTACTGGCAGAACCGCGTACGGCTGCACTTTCTGCTCAACGCGCAGAGCGGCCTCTGTCCGGAGGACTGCCACTACTGCTCGCAATCCGCCGTGTCGACTGCCGAGATCGAGAAGTATCCACTGCTCGCGCGCGACAAGATCCTCGCCGCCGCCGAGCGCGCCGCGAGCGTGAAAGCCGGGACCTTCTGCCTGGTGATTTCAGGACGCACGCCGGGCGAGCGCGTGTTCGAGAAAGTGCTAGATGCGGTGCGCGCGGTTCGCAGCACCTACGACCTGCGCGTCTGCGCGTGCCTCGGCTTACTGAGCGAGGATCAGGCGTGCCGCCTGCGCGACGCCGGTGTCACGCAGGTCAACCACAACCTGAACACCTCCGAGCGGTTCCATCCCGAAGTCTGCACCACGCACACGTTCGACGACCGTCGCCTAACGGTCGAGCACGTGCGCGCCGCCGGCCTCAAGACCTGCTCCGGCGGCATCGTCGGGATGGGCGAATCCGACGACGACATCATCGACCTCGCGCTCTCGCTGCGCGAGCTCGACGTGCGCAGCGTGCCGCTCAATTTCTTGATCCCGATTGCCGGCACGCCATTCGGCGATCGCGGCGCGCTCGATCCGCGCCGGTGCCTGCGCGTGCTCTGTCTGTTCCGCTTGCTGCTCCCGTCTCAGGAACTGCGCATTGCCGGCGGACGCGAGGTGCACCTGCGCTCGATGCAGGTGATGGGACTGTACCCGGCGAACAGCATCTTCATCGGCGACTACCTCACCACGCCGGGCCAGGCGGCGCGCGATGATCTCGAGATGATTCGTGACGCCGGCTTCGTCCTCGAGGCGCCGGACGGATCGCCGCTCGACGGCGATCCGCTCGACGGCATCAGTGAGACGGTGACAGCGTGAACGTCAACGTGCCGCGTGCCGGATGGCCATCGCGCGCCATCGTGCGCCACCGGATCAGGTAAGATCCCGGTGCCAACGTTCCGCGCACCGAGGCCACGACCGCGGCCGTGTCGCTCTCGTCGGACAACGCCAGCGGCGCGAGTGACACGGACGTGCCACCGGCCGTGCTCAGCGTGATGCTCGTCGCCGCCAGCTCCGGCTTCTCGGTGAACCAGAGCTCGAGCATCTTGGGCGGCGCGCCTAACGTTGCGCCGTTGGGCGGCGACGAGCGCTTGAGGTGCGTGTGGAACGTCGCGAACCCGCTCGCCACACCGATGCACAACGCCACCGATGCCAGTGCGACAGCGGCCCGTCGAGCGATTGCTCCCCGCGCCGCGCATCTCGCGTCGGCGGCCCGCCCCACTGTATGCTGCGACTCCCGCATTGATTCTCCTCGATTCCTTTCAGTGATCGCGGCGCAGCCCGGGCGCGCCGTCTCCTCATGAGCAAGATGACCGCTGTGCACGCTGTGTTGAAGAGGCACCGTCAACGCGCACGCAGTATCGTCGCGCTCGTATCACTCACTCTATTAGTAGTAGGCGCCGTATCGTGCGCCGATCACGCCGGCACACTGACCACCACGCCAGAGGCGAAGCCGCTTCCGCTCTTTCATCTCGCGCTCTTGCGCCGCACGTCCGACTTTTTCTACGGCCTTACCGTGATGCGCTGCGGCGACAAAACGCCGTACTGGACGTTCGGCGACCGCGGCGCCAAGGGCTCACCGCCCGACACCGTCACCTATGGCGTGCCGCCGCGCGGCTACGAGACCAGCATCGGCCCGCTGCCGCTCGACGCGGGATGCTATCGTGTGCTCATCACTGGCGGTGCGAGCACGCGCTTCAGCGTCGAGCGCGACGGCCGCATCGTGGCCCTCGACGATTCATCGATCGTTACCACGACCACGAGTGCGCCGCCGGACACCACGAAACACTGATGCGCAGCCGCCGAGCGCCTCCGCTTCACGATTCCGTGCGCACGGTGTGACGCGTCGCGCGGGCCGGCGTTAGCCTCATCTTCAGTTCGCCTCGCGGACTGGCGCAGGCCACGCGCTCTGGTGAGATTACGCCCATGCGACGCCGCTGGTACACCCGCATCGGCTCTGCATTCCTGGCACTCTGGTTCGTCCTGTGCGTGACCGAACCAGTGGCCGCCATGCATCGCTGCCCGATGCACGATGGCGTCGCGGGCGTGATGGCCATGCCCAACGGCCACACGATGGGCGGTGCGGCGCAGGTGCCGCACAATCCCGATCAGCCATCGGCCCCCGCGCACCACGACTGTACCTGCGTTGGGGACTGCGCCGGCGCTGCGTTCGCCGGCCTGCCCACTGCTTCCGTTGCGTTTCGGAGCGCGGTCGTGGAGACGGTACGGGCGCAGACGCCCGCGGCGCCGGTCGTCCATCCGGTTCCCGCGCCGCACGCACGACCCTTCGCCAACGGTCCTCCCGCCATCGCGTGATGCACGCACGAGGCGCTGCGGCGTCTCGTTGCCTCGAGCTCACGCGCTCGCTCACGTCATTGCTGTCGCGGCCTAACGGCTCTCCGGCGGCGCGTGTCGCGCGCACTCCGACATGATCGACCGCGCCGACACCGTGGCTCCTCGAGCCGCCGGTCGCCGCCACGCGAGATACGGGACGACCCATGATCTGTTGCCTAACTGTGCACCGGCGCGCGCGCCGCCGTTCGGGCACTGCCCTCGTAGCCGCCGCTTTTGTGTTCACCTGCGCTGCGCGACTCGCCGCGCAAACCACGCCCGCCGACACGACGGCGCGCGACACGACGGGGCGCGATACGACCACACGACGCGACACCACCGCGCGGCGCGATTCGCTCGCGCGACGCGCGACACGCCTCGCCACCGTGACCATCACCGCGACGCCGGTCAGGCGCAACGAGCCGCAGTCCGCCATCACGGTCTCGCCATCGGTCATCGCACTCACGCCATCCACCTCGCCGTGGGATTTGCTGCGCCAGAGCGCAGGCATCGAAGTCCACCTGCAGGGACAAGGTCCGGGCTTCGCCTCCGATGCATCGATTCGCGGCTTCAGCTCGGATCACTCCACGGATCTCGCGCTGTGGATCGATGGCGTTCCCATCAACGAGCCGGTGAACGGACACGCCGAAGGCTACAACGACTGGGGCCTCATCTTCCCCGGCGCCGTCCAGGACATCGACGTCATCAAGGGGCCGACCAGCGCTCTCTTCGGCAATTTCGCGCTCGCGGGCATCGTGAACGTGCACACGCTCGAGCGCATGCAGGGCACCGAGGCCAGCATCGACGCGGGAACCGCGGGACACATCGACGCCAGCGTCCTAACGGGATTCGACCACGGCGCGGAAGGCGGCGGCGTGTTCGGCGCGCGATGGGATCACGAGGGCGGCTGGCGGCCTAATAGTCGCTCCGCCGTCGCGCAGGGGCATTTGCGCGTCGTGCACCACCTGTCGTCCGCGTGGTGCATCGGCGGCGGGATCGGGCTGTACGGGGCCGACCTGCAATCGCCCCGGTTCATGAGCGAA
>JACZCV010042958.1_pt1 | contig 13398 bp, 10 predicted proteins | sample 8641841 | NCBI WGS metagenome assembly JACZCV01 (sample SAMN15324606, study PRJNA640507) | soil metagenome | isolation source: monocropping sugarcane control | place: China: Luxin town, Laibin City, Guangxi Province | collected 2019-07-25 | depth 10cm m
CACATCTCCGTGAGGTGAGATGCTACCCACCGGACGCGACCGCAAGGCCGGGGCGGCTGCATCGCCGTCCCGGCCCTCCACCCGATCGACTACGGCGTGGCGGCGAACGCCGAACCGTTCCACACCCAATCCAACGCTCCGGCGAACACACTGCCGGCTATCGTCGGCGCGTCGTACAACAAGGCGAGCTCATCACCAAGCTTGGTGGTGCCGGCCACCAAGCCGGAGATGTTCGTGAAGCGCGACCACGCCGAATCGCTACCGTTAGTCGGCTGGGACAACGGATTTCCCGGATAGAACCCGGCGTTGGCAAGCACCGGCGCGACATCCACGACCGATTGACTCGCCAACGTCACCGTCGAGCACGTGGTCGAATTGCACTGCACGGCGTCGTATGCCGCCGGCGGCACGGCGACGCTCCCGGCGTTCAGCACGTTCGACGCGATCTGGAACGGCGTCGCCGAGCCCTGCGGCTTCACGAGTGCAATCGGATCCGTCGCCGGGTTGCTGAGCGCGGTGGCGGCAACGATGTCGAGCGTGCGTCCCAGGAACGGCAAGACGTCCGCCGGCGGCGTCGCACCCGGCATCCCCGACGGGAGCCGCGGCGCCGAGCTGGCTAACGGAAGTGTGCAGCCGCGCTGATGCAGGTACGTGAGCGCTGCGTTCGTCGACGTCGCGAAATCGCTGCGCACATAGAACGTGAGCGGAATGGTCGGCTGCGCAGGACCGGCGGGGCGGTCGTTCGTGACCGCCACCATGGACAACGGGATGGTGCTCACCCATCCGAGCGGCGTCGTTGGCCCGGCCACGCCGAGGATGCCGGCGAGCGCCTGTTCGCGCATCGCGGGCTCGTGCAGCTTGCCTAACAGATTGAAGTAGCCGCCGATCTCGGTGATGTTCCGCGGCGCCGGGACGCGCGACGGGATGATGTCGCCCTCGAGCGCGAGCCGCCTGAGCAGGATGCTCTGCGCTTCGAGTGCATCGGGTGACGTCGCGCTCTGGAGCATGGTCATGAGACCATTCGCCAGCGACGCGACGAGCGCGGGGTCGGGGGCCGGCGTGCTCGTCGCCGCGCTGTACAGGAACGTGCTGCCGGCCGTGACCCCGGATACGCCGGAGGGCGTGGTCACGCTCACCGCGACGCTGCCGCTGCCCGCCGGCGACGCGGCCACGATTTGCGTGTCCGAGATCACCGCGAACGATGATGCGGGGGCCGAGCCGAAGGTGACCGCGGTCGCGCCCGTCAGGCCCGTGCCGACGATGGCGACACTCGTGCCGCCCGACGCGGTGCCCGTGGCCGGGACGATGCTGGTAATCGTTGGAGCTGCCATGTTCGTGATCCTCTGTATCGAAAGTCAGTGATGACGTCGGTGTCGGTTCGACTTGGTGTTGCCTAACGGGCGTCAGCTGTCGCCGCCGCCGTCGTCGCCGCTCGAGCTGTCGTCGGACGAGCTGTCGCTGCCCGAGCTCGTGTCACCCGAATCGTCGGCCGATGACTTGGTGGTCTTCTTCTTGGTCGTCGTCTTCTTGGCCGGCGCTTTCGCGGTGCCTTTGCCGGTGATCGACGACGCGGCGTTCGACCCGGCCTGCGGATTCCCACCGTACAACCCGCCGACGATGTTGCCGGCAATCGCCATCGCCATCATCTGCGTGTCGGTCGCCGACTTGAGCGCGTCCTGTCGCGCGGCGTTCGCCTGATTCTGCGCGTTCGCCATGAGCGGCTCGAGCTGCTGTGCTCCCGTTAGTGATGTACTGAAGTCCTGCTGCGACGCCGCGTTCTTGGAGAGCGCCTGCAACAGCGAGGTGTCCGGCGTGGGCGCGTTCAGCACGTTGTTGATGAGCGGCGGCAGGTTGGCCAGCGAATTCGGTGCGGTGACGCCCGCGAGCAGGGACGGCGCGCTCGTCGGCAGCGTGACCGGCGAAATCGTCGGCGCGCTGTCGCTCGGCGAATCCTGCCAGTTCCAGAACCGCGTCAGGTCGATCTTCTCGGCCGAGGCGCAGTGGCCGAGCACGGCTTCGCCTAACACGCCGCGGGTGGGCAGAGCGACGCTCGAGTGCGGCGGCGTGAAGCTCGCCTGCTGGTACGCGAGCAGTCCTTGCTGGATCTTGGCCGGGTCGATCTCCATCTCGTCGGCCACCGACTGCGGGATGAGGAACGGCAGGATCATCGAGTTGCCGTAGAATCCCAGCAGCGTGTTCTGCACGCAGTTGAGCAGCGGCACCATCTGGCTCTCGTCCTGGATGCCGCCGGGCGATACGCCGATGGTGTACGCATCGAGCAGAATTGCGCGTTCTTCGGTGGTGAGCGACGACCAGATGGCGCGCGAGTACTCGGTCGTGTTGCGCACCACGTGCTGCATCATCTTCTCGATCTCGAGCACTTCGTTGTACCGCAGCACCGGTCCGATCTGCATCGCCGGCACCGGCAGCGGCTGGGTGGGCAGGATCGTGCCGCCTAACGACTCGTTGGCATACGACTCGGAGCCCGGCGGATTCTGGTTCTGCGGGTCCAGCTCGGTGATCGCGGCCGTGAACTGCGTGACCTCGGGCCCGCCTAACGCCGACTCCAGGTCGGACTGGGACAGGTGGGCCGTGAGCGGCGGCCGCGACGAGGCGCCGCCGGTGAAGAAATTCGACAGCGCTTGCCCCGCGGCGGCATCGCCGATGGCCGCGGTCAGCTCATTGGCGAAGTCCAGCGCCTGGTCCTTCAGCGCATAGTCCACGCGGCGGAACGTGCGCGAGATCTCGAAGCCCACCACATCGCTCCGGTTGAGCGACTGCGGCAGCGCGAGGCTCCCGGAGAACGTCACCGTGGGCGAGGGGTTCGACCCCGTACCGCGCATCTGCTGAAGGGCTTGCACGAGCTGATCCTGGGTGACGTACGTGTCGGTGGGAATCGTGAGCGTATTCGTCAAGCGCACCGGGCCCACGCGGGTGTTCCGCTTCGTCACCACCGAGATGTAGATGTCCTCGCACGGCACGAAGCTGCCGGTGAGCGAGAACGCGATCACGTCTTCGGCCATGCCGCCGGCGGCTTCGACGGTTGCCGTGGGATCGGCGGCGAATTCGCGGAGCAGCGTTAGGCCGTACTCGAACGCACGGGGCAGGGCCTTGGCCAGCACGTCGGCGTGCTTGAGCACGTTCGCGTAGCGCGCGAGCACCGTGGTGCGCGACCCCACCTGAATGTCGGGATCGTCGAGCGCGAGCTGCTGCCCCGGCGGCAGAAAGCGCACGATCTGCATCGGCACCAGGCAGACGAGCTGCAACCCGTCGATCGTGGTCGTCACGTCGTACATGCGCAGCACTTCCCAGTACTGCATGGTGAGCGCGCGCGTGTGGTTGTGGTTCGTGATCGTCTTCGTCGTCACCGACTGCTGCTCGCTGGCCGACGCCATGCGCATGCCGGTGCGCGACGCGGAGCGCCGAGCCGCGGCCTGGCGCTCGGCGGACGAATGGGTGTTCTGCGCGGCCTGCGGCGTGAGGCGGCGCGGCCCCTGCAGCCACCCGCCCGAGCCGCCGCTGGTGGACGACGTGCCGGCGCCGCCGCCGAATCCGATGAAGCTGAAGCCGGCGCTCGCGGACGTCGACGTCGTATTGAACTGGCTGCCGCCGTTCATCATCTCGTTGAACGCCGAATTGAACGTTGCGTTCGTCGACGTGTCGGCGAGGGCCGCCTGCGTCTCCGCTTCTTCCTCGGAGAAGAACTCGCTCTCCGTGACCTCGAGGCGGTCCTGCCGCTCGAAGATCGCGATCTGCTGCTGCTCGCCGGGCGCGAGCGGCAGCGAGTACACGAGGTCGCCCAGGCTCAGGCCCGCGTAGTTCCAGCGTTGGGCGAGCGTGAGCACGTAGCCCAGACCGAGCGTCGCGGCCATGGGCACGGTCTCGTCCTGGACGATGGTGCCGTCGGGCGACAAGCCCATGATCTGGTCGCGGAAGCCGTCGACGCTCAACGGCTGCTCGACCGGAACGCGGTCGACATAGCTCGTCGTCTCGCCTAACGGCAGCGGCTTGAACGCGGTCTCGTACACCTGGACCGGCAGGAACTTGTCGCGAATCGGAAACCGGAAAATCGGATGGACGATGCTCAGGCGCGGCTCGACCAGCCGGAAGAACACGCCGTAGGGGAAGACGTCGACCGATGGGTTGGCATTGAACACCAGGCCGCATTGTCCGTCATCGCCGATTTGCACGGTCGGGAGCGACGCCTTGGTCGGTTCGGTCGCCGCGCTCGAGGGTGCGGACACCGAAACGATGGCTTCCAACGCCGCCAGGATGCTCACGGGCAACGGGGCGATCGTCGTGTCGAGCTTGAGGCTGCCGATGAGCCCGTTGCTCGCGATTCGTTGGGCCGGCACCGCGATGCTGGCCGTCGTGTTCGCGCCGTGCACGGTGAGCGTGATGCCGGCATCGGGCAGCGTCGTGTTAGGCGGAATGTCGAGCTGGAAGTGGCCGTCGTCGCCGGTCACGAACGTCACCGCCGGTGCATCGCTACCGACGGAGCCAGGGTCGAATCCGATCTGGACGAGCGCCGCGTTGGTGCCGTCGGGTTGTTGCAGCGTACCGATCAGCGACGCGGGGAGCGTCTTCGTGTCCAGCGCCGCCGTGACTTGCGCGAGGTTTTGCTGTATCTGTTGCATGCCCAGATACACGCGGGTGATGGCTTCGGTGCGCAGCGGCAGCAGATCGCTGGCGATGGCGGCGCCCTTTTCTCCGAACGGATCGATGGTGGTTGGGATGCGCTGGCGGGTGATCGGCGCGGCGGTCAAGACCGCGGCGGTCCTCGCGGCAGCGCTCTGCCCGTTTGGGATACGGGGAGATCGGTTCTTTGGCATGCGGGCCTCCGCAACAAATGAAACGGACGTGGGGCGGTACGTTAGGCGAGTCCGGCAACGCCGCCGGGTGCGTCGAGGCCCGCATCGGCTGCTCGGCGCGAGGAGTGCAGGGTGCGGCGAACCCATTTGTTCCGCAAGCTGCCAATTCGCCTAGCGTCCGGGCCTAGGGAAATCCCTAGCGATCGGTCACACCGTTGATATTCTCCATTGACGAGTCCGGGAGCCGAGATGAGTGTCTGGTCATTGTTCTGGGCGGGATTGGCGGGACTGCTCGTTGGCGCCGTGGTCGCCTGGTCGATCGTGCGGGCGCGTGCGCTGCGTGCCGGCGTCCTGCTGGCCGAGCGCGAGCGGGAGCGCACGACACTTCTAACGGAGCTCGAGCGCGCGCGCAACGAGCTCGCGCACGCGCAGCACGCCGCCGCGACCTACCTCGCCGAGCGCGATGCGGAGCGCCGCCTAACGAAAGCGTTCGCCGAGCAGCGGAGCGCCGAGCTCCATGAGCGGCTACAGGCGATGGTGGTTGGACAGCAGCAGCTCACGGAAGAAACCCAACGCCTGGTGCACGCGCTGCGCACGCCGCACGTGCGCGGACAGTGGGGCGAGATGCAGCTTCGGCGCGTCGTCGAGCTGGCGGGGATGCTCGAGCACTGCGACTTCGACATGCAATTCGCCGCCCGCGACGATGACGGCGCGTTCCGTCCGGATCTCATCGTCAGGCTGCCGGGCGACAAGATCGTGATCGTCGACGCCAAGACGCCGCTCGACGCGTTCGTCAACGCCATCGAAGCCACGGATGACGACCGGCGCTCGGCGTTCCTGGACAAGCACGTGAAGCAGGTGCGGACGCAGGTCGAGATGTTGTCGGAAAAGCAGTACGGCGAACGCGTGGACGGAGCGCTTCCATTCGTGATCATGTTCCTGCCGGGCGAGTCCATTTTGAGTGCCGCGTGCCAGCACGATCCCGGCTTCATCGAGTTCGCGGTCGCGCGCGGTGTGGTGCCCGCGACGCCGACGACGCTCGTCACACTGCTCAAATCGGCACAGTACGGCTGGCAGCAGGAGCGCATCGCGCGCAACGCGGAATCGATCCGCGACCTCGGCGCCGATCTCCATCGGCGCATTGCGACGCTCGCCGATCACTTCGTGAGGCTCAACCGCGGGCTCTCGGGCGCGGTCGAGGCGTACAACGACGCCGTGGGGTCGCTGGAGACGCGCGTGTTGACGTCCGCGCGCCGGTTCCGGGCGTTAGGCACCGCGGACGGGCAGCCGGAGATCGAGGCGCTCGAGCCGGTTGAGCTGCTTCCTCGGCTCCCAGCGGCGCCGGAGCTCACGGGCGACTGACCGGCCTGACGCATCCATCAGGGGCCATCATGGAGTACCTACCTACTTAGTAGGCAGGTACTTCGTGATGGGCGCTGGAAAGAGCTAGGTCAGCGTCTCGCCACGCGGTTCTGACACACCGTTGACAGTTCCTGTACCCGGACATACCCTCGCTGCGTCTGCTACCCCGCCGGAGAGATTGTCATGGTAGTTACGAGAGGATGCCGCGACCGCCTCCATCGCCGAGCTTTGTTGGCGCTGTCGCTGGTACTTTGCGTCCCTGCGGCACTCGGCGCCCAGGGGCCTGACCCACACGCCCAGCTCGTCGCGCAACGAAACGCCGTCGAGCAAGAGCTCGAATCGGTCGCGGTCATCGACCGCAGCATTATGGTCCCCATGCGCGACGGCAAGCGCATGCTGGCGGATGTGTACCGACCCAAGAATGCATCCGGGAAAGTGCCAATCGTTTTCGTCCGCACGCCCTACAACTTCAATTGGTGGGACGTGAAGAACGGCGCGCCGCGCGACATGAGCCGCGAGCTGGAGGCCGTGAAGCGTGGATACGCGTACGTCGAGATAAACGAGCGCGGCCACTTCTACTCCGAGGGCAACTACGACATCCTCGGGCCGCCGCGCACCGACGGCTTCGATGAGATCAAGTGGATGTCGTCGCAGCCGTGGTCCAACGGCAAAGTAGGTCTCACCGGTTGCTCGTCGACCGCCGAATGGCAGCTCGGCGTCGTCAATTTGGACAATCCGGGGTTAGCCACGTTCAACGTGCAGGGGTTCGGCGCCGGCGTCGGCCGCGTCGGCCCGTACTACGAGCAGGGGAACTGGTATCGCGGCGGAGCAGTGCAGATGCTGTTCATCGACTGGCTCTACGGTGAACAGAATCAGATTCGCCCGCAGCTCGCGCCCAACACGTCGCAAGCCGACATCACGCTGGCGCGCAAGATGTTCGACTTCGCGCCGCAGATGCCGCCGGTCGACTGGTCGGCGCAGCTCTGGCACCTGCCCGAGGACAGCATCATCAGCTCGATCGGCGGGCCTCCGGGCATCTTCGACACGAAGATGCCCGTGGAGACGGGCGGCAACATGATCGCGCGCGCGCCCAACGACCCGGCGTGGTACAAGGGCGGCCTCTGGAACGACAGCCTGCCCATCAACAAGCCGGGCCTCTGGTTCATGAGCTGGTACGACGTGTCCGTGTCGCCCAACATCGCGGCATACAACTGGGTGCGGCAGCACGCGCAGGGCGACGTGGCCAACGAGCAGTACATGATCATCGCGCCGGTGCTGCACTGCGCGTACACGCGTGCCACCGAGCACACGATGATCGGCGACCTCGATGTGGGCGACGCGCGCTTCCCGTACGACTCGCTCATGTATGCGTGGTTCGACCACTTCATGAAGGGCGAGGACAACGGCATCCTGCAGAAGCAGCCGAAGGTCCAGTATTACGTCGTCGGGCTCAATCAGTGGAAAAAGACGACGAGCTGGCCGCCTCCGGGTGCCAAGCCCATGACGTTCTTCCTGCACAGCGAAGGGAAGGCGAACACGCTCTACGGCGACGGCTCGTTAGGCAACGCCACGCAGCCCGGGAGCGACAAGCCCGACCAGTTCAACTACGATCCGATGAATCCGGTGGTGACGTACGGCGGCGGCGGATGCTGTGAGGGGAATGCCGTGCACTTCGGGTCCTACGACCAGCGTCCCGTCGAAGCCCGCAACGACGTGCTCGTGTACACCACGGACCCGTTCAAGGAAGGCGTCGAGATGAGCGGGCCGATCAACGTGACGCTCTACGTCTCGTCCAACCGGAAAGACACGGACTTCACGTGGCGAGTCGATGACGTGTATCCCGACGGTCGCGCGTTCAACCTGATCGAGAACATCCAGCGCATGCGTTATCGGGACGGCTACGACAAGCCCGAGGTGTGGATGCAGCCCGGGAAAGTGTACAAGGTGACGTTCCAGCCCATCGACTTTTCCAACTACTTCAAGCCGGGACATCGGCTGCGGTTGGAGATCTCGAGCAGCAACTTCCCGCGGTTCGACCGCAACATGAACACGGGCGGGAACAACTACGACGAGACGTCGGGGCTGGTCGCGCAGAATTCGGTGCACCACGACAAGCAGTATCCGTCGGCGGTGACGATTTCCGTGGTATCCGGCGGGGGGTCAGTGAGCGCCGGAGGCAATCAGAAGTAAGACAACTACCCAGATTCGGTGAGAGCCGGGGCGGAGCAGTGGAGCCGCCCCGGCTCTTTCGTTGTTTGCGACGGGAACCAATGGGGCGCTGCGGCCATTGGAGAGTTAAATGCGTGCATACACACACATATTTCGCCCATGACCAAGAAAATTGACCTGGCCGCCTGCGCCACCGAATGCCACTGCTTGGGCGCGCGCCGCGAAGCCCGCGCAATTTCGCGCCTCTACGATGAGCAGATGCGGCCGCACGGTTTGCGGGCCACGCAGTTTTCCGTGCTCGTCGCGCTCGAGCTCGGCGGTGGCGCGCCCCTCGGCCGGCTCGCCGATACGCTTGGGCTCGATCGCACGACGTTCACCCGCAGCGCGGCCCTCATGCGTCGCAAGGGCTGGATCGCGACGGCACAGTCCGACGATGGACGCGAACACCGCATGACGCTCACCGCCGCCGGCCGCCGGAAACTGCACGAGGCGCACCCGGCGTGGCAGCGGGCGCAGCGGCTGATCGAACAGCAGCACGGCAAATAAGTGCATACACACTGAACTGGAGATTCCTATGCTTGATCTCATTGGCACTATCGCCACCGTTGGTCTCGTCGCCATCCTGTCCGGCTTGTTGGCCGGCGCGACGTCGCTGTCACCGCGTGCGCGAATCGTCGCATTCACCGGGGTTGGTATCTGGCTCGGCGTCCTCGTCGCCACGTCTGCGCTCGGGTGGTTCGCGGCTGGCGTCACCGGTCCGGTTCCCACCGTGGGAATCGCGTTCGTCGCGGTGCTCGCGGCCGGATTGATTGCATACTTCCGCGTGCCGCAGTTCCGCGAGCGCGTACAGCGGATCCCGCTGCCCGTGCTCATCGCCGCGAACATCGGGCGCGTCGTCGGCGCGTTCTTCCTCATCCTGTATTCGGTGGGCCGTCTGCCCGCGCCGTTCGCCCCATCCGCGGGCTGGGGTGACGTGATCACTGGTGCGCTTGCGCTGCCGCTCGCCGCGATGGCTGTGTCGGGTTCCGCGCGCCCGATCTGGATCGCGCTGTGGAACGCGTTCGGCATGCTCGACTTGATCGTCGCGGTTACGTTAGGCGTCATGTCCGTTCCTGGCACGCCGCTCAACCTGTTGGCGGTCGGGCCATCGGCCAACACGCTCCTCACGCTGCCGTGGGTGTTGGTTCCGACGTTCCTGGTGCCCGCGTACCTCCTCATGCACGTCCTGATCTTTCGGAAGCTTCGCGCGCCGCGTGCGGTATCGTCTGCCGCGCTGGCTGCGTAACTCGATACCGCCTTCACCGCCCATCACGGAGTAGCTACCTACTTTGTAGGCAGCTACTCCATGATGCGGCGCCATACCGGGCTGCTCGCGGCGCTCGTGCGCCTCGACAGGCCAAGTGCCACGCGCGATACTACCTGACCCCAGGGAACACCGCGCGCGATGACCGTCTCTTACGACAACAGCAAGATCATCTTCGACGGCATCAAGGCCGCCGGGATCAAGTCGATCTCGGCGCTCCCTGAGACGTGGCTCGGTCCCCTTCTGCAGCGCGCCGAAGACGACCCCGACGTCCACCTTCTTCAGGTGGCCAAGGAAGAAGAAGCCATTGGCATCGCCGCCGGCGCGTACTTCGCCGGCACGCCGCACATCCTCCTCATGCAGAACCACGGCTTCCTCGCCGCGATCAACGGTATCGTCTCGCTCGCCCAACTGTACCGCGTTCCACTCTGCATGCTGATTGCCTTACGCGGCCACTGGGGCGAACCGTATCCGTGGCACACGCGCGGCGGAATCGTGACCGAAGCCGTGCTCCGCGCGCTCGAGATCCCGTTCGAGTACGCGCGCGATCCGCAGAAGGTCGCCAAGCAAATCCGCGAGGCGTGGACGTTCTCGCAGAGCTCTCTGTCGCCCGTCGCGCTGCTCCTCACGCGCGACCTGATGGAGGACTGAATGGAACGCGCGGAGTGTCTGCAGATGATCTACCCCGAGCTCGAGGACACGCTCGTGGTCACGATCATGGGTGCGTGCGCGCAGGAGCTGTACAACCTCGGCCACCGCGAGAACTTCTTTTACCTCCAGCACGCCATGGGCCTGGCCTCCTCCATCGGACTCGGCCTCGCTACGCACTTGCCTAACGAACGCGTGGTCGTGCTCGACGGCGATGGCTCCGTGCTCATGAACCTCGGCACCTTCGCCACGCTGGCGCGCTATCATCCCAAGAATCTCATCCACGTCATCTTCGACAACGGCAGCTTGCTCTCGACGGGCGGCTTCGAATCGCACACGTTCTCGGGTGTCACGGACCTCGATGCGATCGCCCGCGGTGCGGGCATCCGGCACGTCGCACACGCGGTGACCACGCTCGACTTCGGCGAAGCGTTCCTGGCGGCGGTCGAGCGACAGGAGATGAGCGTGATCGTCGCGAAGGTGGCAGCGGTTGGGCCGGACCATTACGGCATGGACCTTCAGTTAGGCGAGAACGCGTTCCGCTTCCGGCGCTGGATCCAGGAACGCCGGCGGCCGGCGGGAGGCGCGCCGTGAGCGTCACGAAACCGGACTACGACATCCAGGCGTGGCGCGCGCACATTCCGCTGCTCGGGTCGTGCATCCCGATGAACAACTGCTCGCAGGCGCCGCAAACCGATGCGACGCGCGCGGCGGCCGAGCGGTATCTCGACTCGTGGAACGGCCGCGGGATGGACTGGGACGCGTGGCTCGCCGAGGTCGCCCGCGCCAAAGCCGAGTTCGCCATGCTCATCGGGGCCACGCCGTCGGATATCGCGGTATTCAGCTCCGTGTCGGAGGCCGCGAGCGCGGTCGCCAGCGCGGTCGAGCTCTCGGGTCGCCGCAACGGACTCGTCGTGAGCGAAGCGGAGTTTCCGACGGTCGCGCACGTGTGGCTCGCGCAGGGCCCGCGCGGCGGACACGTCTCGTTCGCGCCGGTATGCGACGGAACCATCGACCCGTCGGTGTACGACTCGCTCATCGACAATCGCACGGCGCTCGTCTCGGCGTGCCACGGCTACTATGCCAATGGCTTCATCCAGGACGCGCGCTGCATCGCCGCACGCGCGCGCGACGCCGGCGCCCTCTCGTTCGTCGACGCGTATCAAACGCTCGGCGTCGTGCCGGTGGACGTTCGTGCGTTAGGCGTCGACTTCCTGACGTCCGGCAATCTCAAGTTCCTGATGGGGATGCCGGGGATCGCATTTCTGTATGTGCGCCCGGAGGTCGTCGGGTCGTTGCACCCGACGGTGACGGGGTGGTTCGGCCGCACGGATCCATTCACCTCGACGGCGCGCACGCTCGACTGGTCGCCCACGGCGAGCCGGTTCGACACGGGAACGCCGCCGGTGATCAGCGCCTACGTCGCGCGCGCGGGCATGGAGATGATCAACGCGATCGGGCCGACCAAGATCCGCGCCTGGCACGAAGTCCTGGGCCGCCGCCTCATCGACGGCGGCCGCGACCGTGGCCTAACGATACAGGGTACGGACGACCTGGCGCAGAAGACGGCGACGACCGCCTTTGTCGTGCGGGACCCCGCCGCGATCGAGGACGCCATGCGCGCGCGCGGCGTGCTGCCCACGGCGCGCGGCGACGTGCTCCGCTTGGCGCCCCACTTCTTCACCACGATCGACGACGTCGATCGCGCCCTCGACCTGCTCGCGGAGCTCGCCCTGGCCCGGTGACCGACGCCCGCGAGACCTTCGCCTCCCGGTTAGGCGGCCTCATGACGATCGTCGGCGTGTCCATCGGACTCGGACACGTCTGGCGGTTTCCGTACATGGTCGGGAAGTTCGGCGGCGCGGCGTTCGTGCTCTTCTACACGCTCGTGTCGATCATCATCGGCGTGCCCGCGCTGATGACCGAGTTCGCGCTGGGCCGCCATACGCGCCGCGGGCCCGTGGGCGCGTTCGAGCGCGGCGGCCTTCCGTTAGGCAAGTACGTGGGCTGGTTCCTCTTCTTCGTCGTCACCGCGGCCACCGGCTACTACTCGGCGGTCATCGGCTGGGTGATGTACTACGCCATCGGACAGCTGGCCGTCGTGGCGCACGTGCCGTTCGACGCGGCGGCGATCCTCCCGCCGCCGCATGGCTTCGTCGCGCGATCGTTCGTCCTCCAGCTCATCTGCACGGCGGTCGTGATCGCCGCGTGCGCGGTGATCCTCATCCGCGGCGTGCGCAAAGGCATCGAGCTCGTGAGTATCATCGTGCTCCCTGCCATGACCATCGTGACCATCGTGGTGATGGCGCGCACGCTCACGCTGCCGGGCGCGATGGACGGTGTGCGCTGGTACCTGCTCGAGTTCCGATTCTCCGACCTCACCGCCAACGTGATGGCAGCGGCCATCGGCCATGCGATCTTCGCGCTGTCGTTGGGCGGCACGTTCATGGTCGTGTACGGCTCGTATCTGCACGCCAACGAGAAGCTCGCGAGCCCGGCGTGGTGGACGGTGTTCGGCGACACGGGGTCATCGCTGATTGCGGGACTCGCGGTGATTCCGGCGGTGTTCGCGTTCCACCTCGAGCCCGCGTCGGGGCCGGGTCTCATTTTCACGACGCTGCCCAAAGTGTTCGGGGCGATGCCGGTCGGATGGCTGTGGGGATGTCTGTTCTTCGTGAGCCTGTTCGGCGCCGGCTATCTCTCCGACATCGGCGCTCTGGAGGTGCTGGTCGCCGGCCTAACGGATAACACGCGTATCACGCGTACGCGCGCGGTATGGGTGATGTCGGCGGCGTGCTTCGTGCTCGCGGTGCCGCCGATGATCAACAACGCGATCTTCGTTCCGTGGGATCTCACCTTCGGCTCGGGCATGCAGACGCTCGGCTCGTTGCTCGCGGTGATCACCGTGGCGTGGTGCATGAATCGGGGCGCCGCGCTGGCCGAGCTGTTCGGGGCAGGCGAGCGGCCGGTGCCGATGTGGGTCTTCTACTGGATTCGCTACGGCATCCCCGTGATCATTCTCGGTGTCGGGATTTACTGGCTGCTCTCGGAAGTGTTCCGCATCGTCCACGGCGTCTGACGCCCGGGCGCCTCACCATTTCACCG
>JACZCV010216586.1_pt1 | contig 13293 bp, 14 predicted proteins | sample 8641841 | NCBI WGS metagenome assembly JACZCV01 (sample SAMN15324606, study PRJNA640507) | soil metagenome | isolation source: monocropping sugarcane control | place: China: Luxin town, Laibin City, Guangxi Province | collected 2019-07-25 | depth 10cm m
TGAATGGCTGACTCGCGGCCCGAGCCGGGTCCCTGCACGCGCACGTGCACGCGCTTGACGCCCATGCCTAACGCTTCCCGCGCGCACGCCTCGGCGGCCACCGTCGCGGCGAACGGCGTCGACTTCTTGGAGCCCTTGAACCCCGCCTTCCCCGATGACGCCCACGCCACCGCGTTGCCGTGCATGTCGGTGATGGTGACGATCGTGTTGTTGAAGGTCGCGTTCACGTGGGCGATGCCTTCCGCCTCGACGACGCGCTTGCTCTTCTTGCTCGTTCCGGTTTTCGCTGTGGCCATGCCGAGTGACAGTGAAAAGGTGCCGTGTCGTGTATCGCGAACCGCGCGCGCTTGGGCCTCGTTAGGCCAAGCGCGCGCGGGGAATAGCTACTTGGTGACCTTCTTCTTGCCGGCGATCGCGCGGCGCGGTCCCTTCTTCGTGCGCGCGTTCGTGTGCGTGCGCTGGCCGCGAACCGGCAGCCCGCGGCGATGCCGAATGCCGCGATACGAGCCGATGTCCATCAATCGCTTGATGTTCATCGCGACCCCGGTGCGCAGCGCACCCTCGACGCGATAATCGCGCTCGATCACCTGGCGCAGCCGGTTCACGTCGTTGTCGCTGAGATCCTTGATGCGCAGGTCGGCGTTCACACCGGTTTCGGCGACGATCTTCCGCGCGACCGAGCGCCCGATGCCGAAGATGTACGTGAGGCCGATCTCGACCTTCTTCTCGCGTGGCAGGTCCACGCCGGCGATACGAGCCATGGGTTAGCCCTGCCGCTGCTTATGTTTTGGGCTGCGCTTGCAGATGATGCGCGTCACACCTTTGCGCTTGACCACCTTGCAGTGCTCGCAAATCGGCTTCACGCTGCTTCGTACTTTCACAAAACCACACCTCGTAAGCGGGAAATTCCAGTCAAGTCTTATAGGATAACCGACTTACGAGGGTGATGCAAGGAGTTCGGTTCTCACGCGAGCGAGCGCGCCGCGAGGGTCCGGGTCCTGTGTCACGGTCCGACCGACGACCACATACGTCGCGCCCGCGGCGGCCGCTCCGCCGGGCGTCACGACACGCTTCTGATCGTGCGTTCCGCTCCCCGCGAGACGAACGCCGGGCACCAGGATCTCGAGCGCATCGCCGTGCCGCGCCCGCACCGCGGCCGCCTCGATGCCGCTGCACACCACGCCGCGCGCCCCCGCCGCCCGTGTGAGGTCGGCTAGACGGAGCACCTCCTCTTCCACGTCGGACACCTGGCGTCCCCACGCCTCGCCCAAGGCCGCTGCGTCGAGCGACGTGAGCACCGTAACCGCGAGCACGCCGCAGTTTGCACCCGCGCCCTCAACCGCGGCCTCGAGCATCGTCCGTCCGCCGGACGCATGCGCCGTGAGCAGGCGGACGCCCAGGTCCGATGCGCGCCGAGCCGCCGCGCGGACCGTGTTCGGAATGTCGTGCAGCTTGAGGTCGAGGAACACGTCCCGCTCGCCGCCCGAGGTCCAGGCCCGCTGGCGGACCGCCGCGACCACGTCGGGACCGGCCGCAGTGAAGAGCTCGCTGCCCACCTTCACGAAATCGCACGCCTCCCCAAGCCGGCCGACCAAGGCGACCGCGTCCGCCTCGCCCGGCACGTCGAGCGCCACGATGGCGCGCGTGCGACTCACGACGGCCACTCCAGCGTGCCGATGAGCTCGCCTAACGAACGAACGCCGTGCGCCTCGCACCACCGTCCGAGATCGCGCACCACGCGCTCGGGGACGCTCGGGTCGCGCATGGCCGCGGTCCCGATGCCCACCAGCGACGCCCCGGCAATGAGGTACTGCAGCGCGTCCGTCGCCGACGACACGCCGCCCACGCCGAGCAGCGGAACGCGAACGGCGCGGTGCACCTTCCACGTGGCGAGCACGCCCACCGGCAGGAGCGGCGCGCCGCTCACGCCGCCGGAGCCGAAGCCTAACGCAGGCCGCCGGCGTTCCACATCGACCACCAGACCGGGCATGGTGTTCACGAGCGTGATCCCGTCGGCGCCCGCATCCACCGCGACGCACGCGCTCGCCGCGATGTCCGCCGACGCGGGACTCAGCTTGACGAAGATCGGCCGGTTGGTCGCCGCGCGCGCGCCGCGCACCACCGCGGCCAACGTGGCGGGATCCGCGCCGAACTCCATCCCGCCCGCGCGTACGTTCGGACAGCTCACGTTGAGCTCGAAGATGTCCACGCCTGCCTGGTCGGTGAGCGACGACACGACCGTCGCGTAGTCCTCGACCGTGTCGCCGACGACGTTCACCATGACACGCGCCCCGCCGGCGTGCTCGGCGAGCCACGGCAGCTCGACGCGCTTCACCTCGTCGAGTCCGGGGTTGGCCAGGCCCACCGCGTTGATCATCACCCCATCCCGCGCCTCGGCGACGCGCGGCGCCGGCGCTCCGGCGCGCGGCTTCGGGCTCACGGCCTTGGTACCGATGCCGCCTAACGCAGCGAGCGCGATGACGCCGCCCAGCTCGCGGCCATACGCCGCCGTGCCGGGCGCGAGCACAATGGGATTCCGAAAGGAGACGCCCGCCACGGTCACGGCGAGCGCGCTCGCGCGAGAGGACTGACCGGCGCTCACGTCCGCGCCATCCCGCTCACGGCGTGGCCACGCCTAACCGGCGCTGGTAGTGGTCCAGGTACTCCACCGTCGCGTCGGCGATCGACCATGCGATCTGCCGCTGGCGCGCCGCGTTCGTGATGAAGCGCGCATCCGCGGGGTTGGTTCCGAACCCGATCTCGACGAGCACCGCCGGCATGAACGCCGTCACCAGCACGCGGAATCCCGCTTGCTTCACGCCGCGGCTCGGCCCTGGTTCGATCGAGCCCAGGTGCTGTTGGATGAGGTCCGCCAATTCGCTCGACTCGCGCAGATGCTCGTTCTGCGCCATGTCGTTCATGATGTAGCTCAGCGGGTCGCCCTTTTTTGCCGACACGTCCGTCTCGAATCGCACCGACGCGTTTTCCATTTCTTCCACGCGCTTGGCGTCTTCCGTCTTCGCCTCGGCGAGAAAGTACGTCTCGAAGCCGCGCGCCGCACCGGGATCATGCCACGCGGGATTGGCGGCGTTGACGTGAATGGACACGAAGAGATCGCCATGATGCTCGTTCGCGATGCGTCCGCGATCCGAGAGCGCAATGAGCGTGTCGGTGGTGCGCGTCATCACGACGTGGAGACCGCGGTCGCGCAGCGCGGTGGCGAGCTTCTTCGCAACCTGCAGTGTGATGTTTTTCTCGTAGACCTTCCATCGAGTACCGATGGGACCCGACATACCATTGTCGGGTCCACCGTGCCCCGCGTCCACCACGACCGTGCGGTGGGCCGCACTCGATGGGACGCGCACGGGCGCATCGCTGCCGCGCATCGCGGGCGCCACCGCGGCTTGGAACGCCAGAAGCATCACGCCGATCATCGGACGCGCGCCGCCCGCGCCATCTCGCGCTCGTCCTCGCGCCGCCGCGCATCCTCGCGCTTGTCGTGCAGCTTCTTTCCCTTGCCGAGGGCGAGCGTCACCTTCGCCTTACCCCGCGTGAAGTGCACGTCGAGCGGCACCAACGTGAGGCCTTCTCGTTCGACGGCACCGATCAGCTTTCGAATCTCGCGCCGGTGCAGCAGCAACTTGCGCGTGCGGCGCGGCTCGTGATTGAACTGATTGCCCTGCTCGTAGGGCGCGATGTGCGCGTTGAGGAGAAACACTTCGCCGTGGTCCACGATCGCGTATGCATCCGTGATGTTCGCCTGTCCCGCGCGCAGCGATTTGATTTCCGTACCCGTAAGCACGATGCCGGCCTCCCACGTATCCAGGAGATGATAATCGTGCCGGGCGCGCTTGTTCCGCGCGACGAGGGGGGGCGTCTGCGCTGCCGAGTCGTCTGCTGTGGGCAAGGGCGAGGAATGACGGCGTTCACGGACCGCCGGAAGGCGGCGCGGAACTGCCAGGTAATGGACGATCGTGCCAGAGGCAAGTTAGACCCGTCCCGAGACGCAAGCAACACGGCCGTCCGGTCCACGTGATATCATCAGGCCAATGATCATTGGAGAGATCGTCGCAGTCGCGCTGCGCGCACTGGCGGCAAACAAGCTTCGATCCGTTCTCACGATGCTCGGCATCGTCATTGGCGTGGCGGCCGTGATCGCCATGTTGGCGCTCGGCACCGGCGCGCGACACGCGATTCAGGCGCGCATTGCGGCGCTCGGCACTACGCGACTCTCGGTGAATCCCACGCGTGTAGTGCGGGGCGGCGTCGAGACGAGCGACATCCATCGCATTACGATGGACGACGTCCAGTTTCTCGAGGACCGAGCGAGTCTGATCACCGCCATTCAGCCGCAGCAGCATCGCGATCTGCAGGTCGAGTATCACGGCGCCAACACGTACGTCCAGATCACCGGCGCGACGCCCAATTTTCTCCAGGTCCAGAACTACACGATCGCCGTTGGGCGCATGTTCACCACCGACGACGGACGCGGACGCCGCCGCGTCGCAGTGCTCGGCACCACCGTGCTGCACGATCTCGGATTTTCCGCCGCAGTCGATGCGATCGGCAAAGAGGTTCGCATTCGCGGCGTGGGCTTCACCGTGATTGGCGTATTGGCATCGAAGGGCGAGGCGGCCGGCGGCTTCTTCGACCCGGATGATCAGGTGTTGGTCCCGTTCAATACCGGCCGGTTCATCGTCTTCGATACGCCGTACTTGAACGACATCGACGTCCTGGCGCCAAGCACTGCCGCGATTCCGCGGACAGAGGCGGAGCTGCAGCGAATCCTGCGCCGCGCACACCGTTTGCCTGTGGGTGCGCCGGACGATTTCCGCATCCACAGTCAGATGGATTTCCTGAGCGCGCTCAGCGACACGACCAAGATCTTCAGCCTGCTTCTCGCCGCCATCGCAAGCGTGAGTCTGCTCGTTGGGGGCGTCGGCATCATGAACATCATGTTGGTGTCCGTCACGGAGCGCACGCGCGAGATCGGCATTCGTAAGGCGCTCGGGGCGACGCAGCGTCAGATCCTACTGCAGTTCCTGATCGAGGCCGTGACGCTGTGCGCACTCGGCGGCGTGATCGGTGTGGCGGTCGGCGTGGGCGGCGCGACAGCGCTCAAGACGCTCATGTCGTGGAACGAACAGGTGGTGCCGGCCGCCGTCGGCATTGCGTTCATTTTCGCCGCGATGGTAGGCATCATCTTTGGCGTGTGGCCGGCGCCACGCGCGTCGGGCCTCGATCCGATCGTCGCGCTGCGCTACGAGTGATCGGCTGCCGCGCCCAACTCGGGGTCGCGGCTCTCGCACCACTGGGTGATGCCGTCCAGCTGCGCCAGATACATGGCGAACGGCATGAGTTGGGCGTCGCTGAAATCGCCGCGGAGATACCAGTACGCGGCGCGCGACGCGAGCCACGACCGGCGGATGAGACGGGGCCGCCGGAATCCCGCCACGTACGTGCCGGTCTCCCGCAACAGCCGCCGGTAGTACGGCGCGTCCGCCGGCGTTCCGTTAGGCGAGCGGACGGGCCGCAGCCCCGTCTCGGTGTCGAAGCGCAGGTAGGCATGCGCGGGATACGCGCGGCGAATGGCATCCGGGTGGAACCGCTTGTCGACGAACATCTCGGCCGGCAGCGACGCGAGGAGGTCGTAGACCCCCGGATCCAGGTACGGCGTGAGCACGCGACCCGCGGCGTTCCAGATCCCGAACGGCACCAGTGCGATTTCGCGCCGCGTGCGATTCCAGAACACGTACGACCCGATCGGGTTGGGCGCATCGAGATGGTGGCGCAGCTCTTCCGTTAGGCGGGCGGCCGCCACCTCGCGCGTCCAGCGCTCGGCCACGGCCGGCGGCACCATGCGCATCGCGCCTTCGTCCAACATGGTCTGCGCCAGCTGCTCGACGTTGCCGGCGCGTGCTAGCGCGAGCTGCGGCGCGTCCAGCCGGTGCCCGTTGGACAACACGTCGCCGCCGATCCCATCCCACACGGCGGTGTCGTGTCCCGACAGGCGATCGGCCAGCGCCATGAACCACGCGTGCTCGTCGGCGCAGAAGTGCGTGAGCAGGTTCTTGCGCAGCTCGGCTGACGCGCGCGATGGCGTTTCCTCGACCAGCTCGTGCGTCACGCCAACGGCCCGCGCGATCTCGGTGGCCACGACCACGTCGCGCGTGCCGCGCGGCGGATAGTTGCGCAGCGTTAGGCAGCGCTCGGGCGGGTGCCCCGAGGCGCACAACTCGAACAGGATGTGGCGCGAATCGCGGCCGCCGCTGAGCGGCACCACGTTGCGGTGCCCGCCGGGTCCGGCGCGCCGCACCGCGTCGCGAAACACGTCGATGAACGCATCGATCGCCGCGGCGCGCGGCATGGTGCTCGCGCGAACGCGCGGGTACGTCGCCTCGATCGAAAGCACGCCGCCGCGCCACTCGAGGCGGCCGCCCGGCGGCAGCACGCGCACATCGCGGAACGGCGTGTCCTCGCCCACAAAGAAGCCGATGCGCATGAACACCGCCATCGCGCGATCGTCGATCGCGAGCGGCCCGCCGATCGACATGAGCCGGACTAACGACGGCGAGAGCGCCACACCGTCGGCGAGACGGCGGACGAACAACGAACGAAATCCGTATCGACCGGTGTGCGCGCGCAGCCGCTCGCCATCCCAGTGCCACCCGGCGCTGCCCACGCCGTTCGGCTGCTCCGGTGCGGACCACGTGGCGTCGCCGCGCGCGACCGTGCCCGTCGATCGCGATTCGACGATGAGACACGGTACGTGCAGCACGTGCGTCGTGTCTAACGCACCCTCATCGACGGGGCGCAGCTCGAGGACGTTCGTCCGGAGCGTCGTCACACCCGCGGATGGACTGCGTGGTGTGTGCGTCGCGCCCGGCTGTCGGTCGCCGCTTCGCTGCCGTCTCGTTGCACCGGTCGTGCTGTTTGACTTTGTCAAAGCGGCTCAATTAGGTTACGCGTCCACGCCGAAGTGGTGGAACTGGTAGACGCGCTGCGTTCAGGGCGCAGTGGGCGTAAGCCCGTGGGGGTTCGAGTCCCCCCTTCGGCATACCGCAAGCGGGCGACGTACGTCGTCCGCTTTGCCTTACCGAGCCGCGTTGCGGACGGCCGACGGGGCGATGTCTTCGGGAAGCTCGACAGATCCGAAGCGTTCGCGGAGCGCCGCGTTTCCGTCCGCCAAGTAGCGGGACAGAATTTCCGACGCATGCGCCACGTCCTCCGCACCCACCGCTTCCCGACGCCCCGCGAACTCCAAGAGGGTGCGGCCCAAGTGCCATCCGCTGCCCTCTCCCTGACGATTAGATAGCGCTTCGCTATACGCCCGCAGGCGTTCGTTGAGCTGATGTTCGGCTACTCTGAGTTTGCCCGGCGCTACGGCCCTGTCGCGCGCCAACGCGCCGGCTAGCGCCCGGGCTACGACCGACGCCGTGCGGTCGTCCAACGCGTCACGTTGGGCAGTCAACAACCCGAGCGCGCGACGCGCGTACCGCAATTCCCACCGCGCGTGGTCTGCGTCACCGGAAGTTCCGTGCTCGGAGAGCCAAGCGACGTCGTCTGCCGCCGGCTCGAGGGTTAGCGTAGCCACATACGCGTCCGCTTTCACCCGGAGATCGCGGCCCCGTCGCCACTCGCGCCACATCGCTAGTCGATTGCGTTGGTCACGCGCGACCGGGCGCCCAAGGTCAACCTTGGAGGACGGGCAGTCCGACTCGCTCGCGAACGGCGGGTTCCTCGTACATCAGGTCCGAGAGATGAACCCCATCGAGCACGGCGTCGATCTTCTGCTGAAGGAGGACCCAGACGGGGCGGATGCTGCACGCGTGAGAGGCGGCGCACCGTTCGTCATCCACCGGATGCGACACGCAGTGGAGATCGAACGTCGTGAGCTCGGACGCCGCGATCACGTCGCGGACCGAAATCTGCTCGGCCGACCGCGCCAGCGAATATCCGCCGTGCGCACCGCGCGTGCTCTTCACGATGTCGGCTCGCCGCAACCGCAACAGAATCTGTTCGACGTAGTCGACCGGCAGCCGCTCGCGGGTCGCGATGTCACGACCGGTGACGGGACCTTCGTGCGCCCGTTGTGCCAGGTGCAACGAACAGATCAGACCGTACTCCGCCCACGTCGTGATCCGCATGATCTCAGGATAGGCTTGGATTGCCCGGGCGGCAAGTACACATCGCTCCGCCCACGATCACTTCCCCGGCACGCCGATTTCGGTCATGCGCCTCAAGTCGAGCACCTTGTCGATGTCCTGCTCGGGCAACACCCCTTCCCGCTTCACGAGATCGCGAATGAGCGTGTTTTCCTTGACCGACCGCTTGCTCAATTCCGCCGCGCTCGCGTAGCCGATCTGCGGCGCGAGCGCCGTGGCCAGCGCCGCCGAGCGCTCCACCCAGTACGCGCACTGCTCCTTGTTCGCCACGATGCCGGCCACGCAGCGCTCCGCGAGCGCGGTGGTTGCGTTAGTCAATATGAGCATCGAAAAGAACACGTTGTGCGCGATCACCGGCATCATCACGTTGAGCTCGAGCTGGCCGTGTTCCGTGGCGGCGCTCACGCACGTGTCGTTGCCGATCACCTGGAAGCAGACCTGGTTCACCATCTCGGCGATCGACGGATTCACCTTGCCCGGCATGATCGACGATCCCGGCTGCACCGCCGGCATCACGATCTCGTCGAAGCCGGTGCGCGGTCCGGACGCGAGCAAACGCAAATCGCTCGCGATCTTGCTCAGGTCCACGGCCAGCGTGCGCAGCTGCGCGCTGAAGCCGGCCACGTCGCCCATGCTCTGCATGAGCTGCACGCGGTCTTCGCCCTCGCGCAGGTCGAGGCCGGTCAGCTTGCGCAGCTGCCGGATCATGAGCGCGGGATACTGCGGCTCGACGTTCACGCCCGTGCCCACCGCGCTGCCGCCGATCCCCAGGTCGCGCAGGAAGTCGGCCACGGCGTTCAGCCGGCGCGTGTTCCGCTCGATCGTTAGGCCGTAGGCACGAAACTCCTGGCCTAACCGGATCGGCATCGCATCCTGCAGGTGGGTGCGGCCGCTCTTGATCACGTCGTCCAGCTCGCGGCCCTTCTCGAGCAGCCGGTCCCGAAGACCGGCCAGCGCCGGCGCGAGGTCGCGCAGCATCGCGAGCGCGCCGAGCCGGATGGCCGTCGGGATCACGTCATTGGTGGACTGCGCCATGTTGACGTGATCGTTCGGGTGCACCGGCGTGTACGCGCCGCGACGTCCGCCGAGCAGCTCGTTCGCGCGGTTCGCGAGCACCTCGTTCACGTTCATGTTGTGCGACGTGCCGGCGCCCGCCTGATACACATCCACCACGAACTGGTCGCGGTGCTGCCCGCCCAACACCTGGCCGGCGGCCGCCACGATTGCGTCGGCGAGCCGCCCTTCCAGTCGGCCGGTCTCTTTGTGCGTGAGCGCGGCCGATCGCTTGATCCATACGACGGCGTCCACGAAGATCGGCAGCGGACGCAGCCCGCTGATCGGGAAGTTCTGCACGGCGCGCACGGTCTGGACACCGTACAGCGCGCTCTCGGGAACCGGCAGCTCGCCGAGCGGGTCCTTCTCGGCGCGGGTGGAATGGGTCATGGACTGGGCACGGGGAAAGAAATGAAAGCAACACCGCGCCGGCGGCGTCCCAAGCCTAACGGAACGGACCCGCCGGCGCGCTACGGTCGGCTACGGGGCGTCCGCCGCGTATTCGTTGTGCTGCGAAATGATGATCAGACCGGCCGCGCCGTTGTTCTTAATCGTCGTCTGCCACCGGTACGAGCGCAGGTTGCGCGGTCCAGGCAGCGCCTTGACCCACACGCGCGCGACGGCCTGCGGGATGTTCGCCACGCCGTCGTCCAGATTCGAACAATACATCTCGAGATGGATCGGGTTGCCGCTGCCGGTCGCTGCCGTGTCGAACCCGACGGCGAACACCATTGCCGACCCGTTGCCGGAAGCCGGCGACCAGGTAATGGTCATCGAATCCGGATTCGGGTTGCGGTTGATAGGCCCGACCGTGTACGGCACCGATGTCGCGGCCGACGCCGCACCTGGCGGATACGTCCCATTGCCGGTCGCTCCCGGCACCGTCACGGACACCGCGTTTCCGGGCGTGAACGGAATCGACGGCACGCTCTGTAACGCGTACGCGCCCGTCGCTAGGTGCGTCGTCGGATCGAGCACCGGGAACAGACTCGCGGTGACACCGCCGGTCTGAACAATGACGGAATCGCCCGCATTGAGCGGCGAAAACAAGCTGTACGGGAACACACCGGTGTCGGCCAGATACGGAACGACAACGCACGAGTCCACGATGATGTGGCTGTCGGGGACGACAACGCCTTGACCGTTGAAGAAGTGCGCGACTGGCGATAACACGGTGTTGCTGTTCGCGTCCACGGTGTCTGTCAAGACGACGATACCGAGCGGCCTCGTCGTGGGGAGATCGGTGGACAACGAACACGCGCCGAGCGCGGCTACGCCGGCAAGTATGAGCAGACGAGGTAGTTGCATGAAAACGTCCTCCGGGGCCTTCAGCGGGATATAGGCGGGCGCCTTGCTTGCTAGAATGGTTACTCAGGGCTAACCGATGACGCCAGACCGGCTCGCCACGAGATCAGCACGACGACCACGGCGAGAATCATGGCAAGACCCAACAGGCCGACCGACAGCGCGTGCAATCGACCGAACGTCACGCGCATGGGGTCGTTCGGGGCGAGCGACTCGATCGGCGTGGTGAGGCGCGCCCGCACGCGATCGATCCGGTAAACGGCACCGAATTGTGCCGCCGCGCAGCAGAGTGCGACGCCAGCCGCGCACACCGTTCGCACAGCGCGCGCTGCCACCGGAGCGCCGGACTGTCCGAGCCAAAGCGCGACGAGCCCAACGACGATGCCCGTGTAGAAAATCGCCGGCAGCGTCGCGCGCACAAGTGTGCCCGCCATCGACGCGTCCGGCAGCGCGCGGAACGCTGCCGGCGCAACAACAGCCGAAAAGAACACCGCGGCGCCGAGCCATGCGCTGAGCAGAAGCGCCGCAACGATCGGCGCTGCGTTCGTGCGGCTCACCCTCCACCCACGATGCGCGCCGTTCCGTTGAGGAACGGATTGGACACTTTTTCGCGCCCAATCGTGGTGACCGGCCCGTGCCCGGGGTACACGACCGTCGCGTCGCCCAATCCACTGATGCGTTCGAGCGACCGCGCGAGCTCGGCGCCGTTGCCTAACGGAAGATCCGTGCGGCCGATCGAGCCGGCGAACAGACAGTCGCCGACGAAGGCCATCCCGTGTCCGTGGATCACGACGTGTCCCGGCGCGTGCCCGGGCGTCTCGATCACGTCGAACTCGTGGCGGCCGACGCGCAGCCGGTCGCCCTCGTGCAGCTCGACGTCGGGCGGCGGCGGCTGTTCGGTGTCGATGCCGAATGCGCGAGCCTGCTCCTCTGCCGCATCGTACAGTGGCTGGCCGTCGGGGTGCGCGTACACGGGAACATCCATCACGCGCTTGATGCCGGCGATTCCGCCGACGTGATCGACGTGCGCGTGCGTGATCCAGATCGCGCGTAGAGTCGCGCCCGATTGTTGGACGGCGCGCAACAATCGATCCGGCTCGTCACCGGGATCGACCAGCACGCACTCGCGCGCACCGGTGCACACCACGAGAAACGTGTTCTCTTGAAACGGCCCAACGGTGATCGTCTCGACGCGCACGCCTACGCGGCTCCGACCTTGCGATCCTCAGCAGCCCGTGGAGCGTCGCGCAGCGCAACCAGATACTTTTCCGCCGCGATTGCTGCCGTCGTTGCGTCGCCCGCCGCCGTCGTGACCTGTCGCGTGAGCTGCGACCGTAGATCTCCGGCCACGAACAGTCCGGGAATGGAGCTCTGCATGTTGGTGTCGGTCACCACATAGCCGGATGCGTCGTGCGCGAAGTGCTCGGCGATGATTCCCGTGTTAGGCCGGAAGCCCACGAAGACGAAAATGCCGGTCACCGGCAGGTTGCGCGTTTCGTTGGTCAGCACGTTGCGCAGCACGAGATTGTCCACCAGCCCGTGCGTGTCGCCCTCGATGATCTCGACCACCGTGTCCCAGATGATCTCGATCTTCGGGTTCTCGAACACGCGCTGCTGGATGATCTTCGACGCGCGCAGATCGTGGCGCCGGTGGATGAGGTACACCTTCTCGGCGTAGCGCGTGAGGAAATCGCTTTCCTCCGCGGCCGCGTCGCCGCCGCCTACGACCGCGATCGTGTGTCCCTTGAAGAACGCGCCGTCGCAGATCGCGCAGTACGACACACCCTTCCCCGCGTACTCGGCCTCGCCCGGAACTCCGAGCTTCACCGGCGTGCCGCCCGACGTGATGATGACCGCCGGCGATCGATACACGTCGCCCGCGTCGGTGGTCGTCTCGAAGGTGCCGTTGGGCATCCGCCGCACGCTTTCCACCGAGATGCCTAACTGAAGCTCGGCCCCGAATTTCCGCGTGTGCTCCTCGAGCTTCTGGGCCAGCTCCCAGCCTTCGATGCGCTCGAAGCCCGGATAGTCCTCGATGAGCTCCGTGTTGAGCAGCTCGCCGCCCGCGGCACCGCGCTCCAACACCGCGGTGCGCAGCATCGCGCGTCCGGCATAGAGTCCGGCTGTCAGTCCCGCCGGCCCGGCGCCAACGATCACCACGTCGTAGTCGTGTCTCTGGCCCACCGCGATTGCTCCTTCGTTTGGTTGACGGGACCGGCCTCGGTTCCCTCGGCATCCCCCACGGTCGCCATCAGCGGCGACCATTTTCCCGCAGCACGTAAAGATAAAGCACCGGAGAGGCCGCCGCCGTTCCTGGCGAACATGGGTGGTCGTTCAGTTTTCCCCGGCAGTTTTAGAACATCCTCAGTGGACCAAACACGGTCGGCGGATTGAGAGGGAGCGACGCGCCTGCCCTGGCGACGACCGATCACTTTGTCATCCCCAGTGGACTCCGTCTGAAATGGTCATCGCGTCCGTCGGGTATGTGGGCTCAAGAAAAAAACGGCAACTGCTGTAGAAGGATGACAAAAGTGAAACAAGGGAGAACGAACGTGATCGTTCTGGGCGAAGGAGGGCGCTCTGCCTAACGGTTAAGAGCAGTATTGTGTTGTTCAAGAAAGGATCTTCGGGAAATTTCGTGAAAATGGGGCGACAAGTCGGAACGCCTCGGCGGCTATGTCCGGTGGGAGCGCGACGTGAGGGCTAACGGGAGTCGCGCATGGAAGGCTTCCTCGCTCTGTTGTGAAGGATAACTACAAGGATAACAACA
>JACZCV010045297.1_pt1 | contig 13227 bp, 7 predicted proteins | sample 8641841 | NCBI WGS metagenome assembly JACZCV01 (sample SAMN15324606, study PRJNA640507) | soil metagenome | isolation source: monocropping sugarcane control | place: China: Luxin town, Laibin City, Guangxi Province | collected 2019-07-25 | depth 10cm m
CCAGAAATCTGAAAAACATCACAAAAGTACCCACTCACTTGGGAGAAGAGCCTTTTTTTCTTGACGAGACAACCACGCCGACCGCGCTTCACTTCAACGACCGGTGGGTCTGCAGCCGTCTCGGTCGACTATCACTGGGCGTACGATCCGACATTCAGACGCAGTCGACTCGCCGTTAGGCATCGCGCAGCATCGCGCGCGCGGCGTTGTAGCCGCACGCGCCCATCACGCCGCCGCCCGGGTGCGTGGCCGCCCCGCACAGATACAGGTTTTCCACCGGCGTCCGGTAGTCCGCGTAGCCGGCAATGGGACGCAGGAAGAACAGCTGCGGAAACGTCATCGCGCCCTGGAAGATGTTGCCGCCCGTGAGGGCGAAGCGCCGCTCGAGGTCCAACGGCGTGAGCACCTGTCGCGCAATCACCGATCGCTTGAAGTTGGGCGCGTACTCGTTGAGGATGTCGAAGCAGCGATCGGCGAAGCCGTCCTTGAGATCATCCCAGTTGCCGTCGCGGAGTGCGTAGGGCGCGTACTGGATGAACATCGTCATGAGGTGTTTGCCCGCCGGCGCGACGCTCGGGTCGACGGCCGACGGGATCGTGCACTCGAGGATGGGCGACGCCGACGGGCGGCCGTACTTCGCGTCGTCGTACGCGCGCTCCATGTAATCGAGCGTCGGGGAAATGTGGATCGTACCGCGATGCTGCGGGCCGGCCGCGCTCCCGCTGGACGGCAACGCGGTGAAGTTAGGCAGCTCCGACAACGCGACGTTGATCTTGAGCGATGCGCTCCGGTAGTCGATCTGTTGGACCGCTCGCCTGAAATCGGCCGGGAGATCGCGCTCGTCCAGGAGCTTGAGGAACGTGACGTTGGGATCGGCATTGGACGCGATCTGGTGCGCCGAGAATTCCATTCCGTCCTCGAGGACGACGCCGCGCGCGCGCCCATCGCGCACGACGATCCTGGACACCGGCGAGTCGAGACGGATGTCCACGCCTAACGCACGCGCCGAGCGCGCGAGGGCCTGCGTGATGCCGCCCATGCCGCCGCGCACGTAGCCCCACACGCCGCGTACGCCATTGCACTCGCCCATCACGTGGTGGAACAAGACGTATGCGGTGCCGGCCATCGACGGCGATGCGAACGCGCCGATGATCGCGTCGGTGGCCAACGTCGCTTTGAGTTGTTCGGACTCGAACCAGCGGTCGAGCACCGTGCGCGCATCGGCGGTGAGAATCTCGATCGCGTGCGACGCGTCGGCGCCAAGCGCGCGAAAATTCCATCCGAGCTTGGCGAGCGCGAGGAGATCGCGCGGGCGATTGGACCAGGGCGCGGGCGGCGGCTGCATGAGCGTCGGCTCGATGAGATCGGCCACGCGCTCGAGCATCGCTTCGTACTCGGGGTAGGCGGCGGCGTCGCGCTCGGAGAACTTCGCGATCTCCCGCTGCGTCATGGCGCGATCGGGCCCCAACAGCAGCGAACGCCCATCGGGAAACGGCGAGAACGACGATGGATCGCGCGGCAGCATCGCGAAGCCGTAGTCGGCGAGCTCCAGATCGCGAATGATCTCGCGGCGCAACAGGCTGTTCACGTAGGCCGCGGTCGAGACCTTGAAGCCGGGCCAGACTTCTTCGGTCACGCACGCGCCACCCACGAGGTCGCGCCGCTCGAGCACCAGGACGCGCCGTCCCGCGCGCGCCAGGTACGCGGCCGTGACGAGACCGTTGTGTCCCGCGCCAATGATGATCACATCGTACATCGCGCCCACTGCCATAACTCCGCGAATTGGGAAGCAGGCAAAGGTCGATAGCGTGGGGCTCGCGCGTCAAGGTCGGTGGTAGTCGAGCGCGTGTGACGCATGTACCTTAGAGTCTTGTTTCGAATCGGGATTCAGTCGGTCATTCGTTGTTCGTTTCCTGCTTTCCTACCCGTGGTCCGTTCTTCGTTGTTCGTCATCCGGCAATCCGCATGCGCGGATCATGGCCGTTTGGCCGCGACCGTTCATCATCGGCCGGGCTCAGGTCGCATCATTTTCGCTCGCACCAGCGCTGATTACAAACAACGCATGACGGACGACGGGTCGGAAAGCACGAAACGAACAACGAATCACGGACGACGGGAAGTTGCCCGCTAACGCCTCGCGATCCAGCTCCGTGACACGCCGGGCGGCGTGGTTCGGGCTCGCGGTGCTCACCCTCATCAATCTCCTCAACTATCTCGACCGGAACGTCGTCCCGCCGCTCGGCGAGAGCCTGCGGACATCGCCGCTCCACGTAACCGATCCGCAGTTCGGCGCGCTCGCCAGCGCGTTCATCCTCGTTTACATGGCGGCGGCGCCGGCGTTCGGTGTGTTAGGCGACAAGGGCCCGCGCCCCAGGCTCATTGCGTTAGGCGTCGGCCTGTGGAGCATCGCCACCCTGCTGGCCGGCTTCGCGTCGCACTATGCGTGGCTGCTCGGCGCGCGCGCGGCCGTCGGCATCGGCGAGGCCGCCTACGGGAGCATCGCGCCCGCCCTGCTCGCCGATTACTTCCCCGACCGCCAGCGCTCGCGCGTCTTCGCGGTGATGTACATGGCCATCCCCGTCGGCTCCGCACTCGGCTATGTGGTGGGCGGCGCGATGGACGCGCATTTCGGGTGGCGCTCGGCCTTCTTCGTGGCGGGCGCGCCGGGACTGTTGCTCGCGATCCTTGCGCTCGGCTTGATGGATCCGCCGCGCGGCGCACAGGATGTCGTCGCGAGTCCAACGGCGTCGCGCGGATTCGCGGCGTACCTCGACGTCGCGCGCATTCGCGCGTACCGACACACCGTGTTCGGCTACGCCGCGTACACCTTTGCGTTGGGCGGCATCGTGGCGTGGATGCCCACGTTTCTCGTCCGCGTGCGACACCTGAGCGGCCAGAGCGCGTCAGTGTCGCTCGGCGCGGTGCTGGTGCTGACCGGCTTCGTGGGGACGTTCGTGGGTGGCTGGCTCGCCGATTGGCTGCACCGCCGCCTGCCTAACGCAAATCTCGTCGTGTCGGGCGTCACCACGCTGCTCGCGGCGCCGTTGGCCTATGTGGCGCTCACGTCGCCCAACCACTCGGTGTACTGGCCCGCGCTCGCCGCCGCCGAGGTCCTCATCTTCATGTCGACAGGGCCGATCAACTCCGCAATCGTTGACGCCGTGCCGGGCGCGATGCGCGCGTCGGCGATGGCGGCGTCGATTTTCACGATTCACATCCTGGGCGACGTGCCGTCACCGTACCTCATCGGCGCAATGGCCGAGCACACGGGGCTCGGCCATGCGGTGCTGCTCGTGCCGGCCGCGGTGTTCGTGGCCGGCGTGTGGTGGATCTACGCGGCTACCGTCCCGCAGGCACAGGCGCGATGAAGCGCAGCGTCTTGCCACGCGCCACCACCGCGCGCATGGCTTCGTACACGAACGGATCGAGCAGCGTGTTCACGTGCTGCTTGAGGTACGCGATCGCGCCATCGGGCGGCAGCGGCTGCTGGTGCGCGCGTCCCACCGTCACCGCGTCGTAGGCGTCGGCCGCGCACAGAATGCGACCGCCTAACGAAATCGCCTCGCCCGCGAGCGCCCGCGGATAGCCCGCGCCGTCGTAGTGCTCGTGGTGGTCGTGAATGTAGTCGAGCACCACGCCGAGATGCTTGAGCGGCGCCAGGATCTCCATGCTCACGCGAACGTGCTCGCGCACGTGCGCATATTCCTCGGGCGTCAACTTCACGGGCTTGTTCAGGACTTCTTCCCGGATGCCGATCCGGCCGATGTCCATCAACCGTCCCGCTAGGCGCACCGCCTCGATGGTGTCCTCCGAGAGACCCATCTCATCGGCGATTGACGCCGCCAACTCGCCCACGCGGTGCGAGCGGCCCCGTAGGTAGCGGTCCTTTGCTTCCATCGCATTGATCAACGTCTCCGTCACCGTCACCGTGAGCGTGCGCAGCGCCTGCTGCTCGCGCTCGAGCTCCGCCGTGCGGCTTGCAACTTCGTCGCGGACCAGTTGGTCCACCTGACGCTGGTGCAGCATGAGCTCGCGCTTGCGCCGCACCTTCTCGATCGCGTGCTCCAGTGCCGGCAAGTCGATCGGCTTCGTGAGGTAGTCCATCGCGCCGTTCGACAACGCGTCGGTCGCGGTGGCCGCATCGCTCACGGCCGTCAACATCATGATTGCCAGGTCGGGGCTCACCTGCAGCGCGTGCGGGACCAGTTCCAATCCCGTCATGCCGGGCATGCGAATGTCGCACAGCATGATCGTGAAGGACTGCCTGCCTAACTGATCGAGCGCGGACGCCGCGGAGCTTGCCGTTTCGACCTGAAACCCGCGGAGCGTGAGGAACCGTCCGAGTGCGTTGCAGATCGCCTCTTCGTCGTCAACGATCAGGACGCGCGTCGCGCGGCGTTCCTCGTCTCGCAGCGGCACTGCCGAATCCACACGGCGAACTGGGCCCGAGATCCGGAGTGCCGTTGCCAATGCTGCTGCGGCCATGGTTAGGGCTGGACGAAGGACGGGCTGCTGACGCTGCCTTTCTTGCCCGTGGATACATGAGACATCGAACCACCGGAGGTGCCCATCGACACGACACTGCCCGTGCCGCCGTACGCGCCGCTCACTGCCAAGCACATCGACGCATTGCACGACGGCTGGCCGAGCGCGACGTTGGTGCTGGCAAAGTCTACCGTCAAACCCGTCGCAATCGTCACTTCGCGGAGATACGGCGTGCCGGTCGTCGAGACGAACACGATCTGCGTACCATCGGCCGACCAGGTCGGATCAACCGCACCGCCTGCCTCGTGCGTGAGCTGCACCGCCTGTCCGCCGGCGGCCGGCATCACCCACACCTGCGGCATGTTGCTGCGCGTCGAGACGAACGCGATCTGCGAACCGTCGGGGCTCCACACCGGAGCACGCTCCGGAACCCACGTGGCCGAGCCGGTCGTGAGGGCGGTCTGGTTCGCGCCCGACACATCCATCGTGAAGAGGCGGGGCACGCCGCTGCGGGCGCTGACGAACACAATGTGTGTACCGGTGGGATCGATCGCCGCTTCGTCATCGAGGCCTGCGCTGTTCGTCAGGCGCGTCTGGGCCGAGCCGTCCAGTCCCGAGATGTAGATTTCAGGATCGTTGTCGCGATACGACGTGAACACCAGGCGACCCGCCGCGCTCTTCGGATTGTTGTCCGTCGAATTGTCGAACGTGAGGCGCGTGCTCGTGCCGTTGTGACTCCAGTAGATCTGCGGCGTACCGGCGGCATCGGAGGCGTACACGAAATCGGCGACCGACGGCGCTGAGGTGCGCTGCTGCTCGGGGGCCATGGGGCTCGAGGAACTCGAGCACGCGCTGGCCAACAGAGCCGCGCAACCGACCGCGAACGCGCGCGGCGCAAAACCAACGAGTGGAGAGTTCGTGCGGGACATTGGAGTAGTGCTCCTCGAAAGTTCAATGGGACGTCGTATTGATTCGACTGTTCGTGCTCTGACATCGAGGAGTATCGTGAGGCATTGTGGTGCCTTGAGATCGCACGCAATTAAAGACGGCTCATGCATTCGTGGCGCGGTGCGCTCGAGATGCGTGCGCGGATTGCGCCTCAACTGAGGCGAATGGACCCGGTGCGGGGTATATTCTTGCCGGCATGACACCCTTGCCCGGCAATCGCCGCCGCGCGCCGACGTCGCGCGACAAGCCCGTCTTCCTCGACGAGAGTGGAAGGCGGTGGCGCATGCTGCGCCTGTTCGCGATTGGCGTCGGTTTCGTTAGCACGCTGATCGCAGGGGCAGTCGTGTACAATCTCCTTGTGCCGACGCTCGCGCCCTCGCTGAACATGTCCGCGACGCCGCCCACGCAGTCTCATCTCGTGACGTCGAAGGCGCAGCGGCGGCGGCTGGGCAAGCGGGTGCAGGTGGGGTGCGAGATGATGCGGCATCGCACGCCGCCGGCGCTCCACCCGGAACGGCTGCCGATTCGCGCGCGCACGGTGATGGGCAAGACACCCGAGCCGGGCCAACCGATCGTCGCCGGTTTCTACGTGAACTGGGACGACAACTCGCTTGCGTCGCTGGCGGCGCACGCCGATGACATGGATTGGGTGATTTGCGAGTGGGGCTTTCTCGTCCCCGGTGGCGACTCGCTTCGCATCAACATCGATCGCCGCGTGCCGTACAGCATCGCGCAGAAAGTGCCGGACGAGCGTCAGCGGCCGTGGATCTTTGCCATGGTGTCGAACTTCGACTCGACCCGGGGCAAGTGGGACACGCCGTCGTTGCGGCACCTGCTCACCGATCCCGCGTCGCGCGACCGCGCTATCACCCAGCTCACCGACAGCGTGATGCGCTACGGGTTAGGCGGTGTGACTCTCGACTTCGAAGAAGTACCGCCGAGCCTGACCGACGCGATCGTGCAGTTCGAGAAGAAGCTCAAGGCGAAGCTGGCGCCGCAGGGGCGGTTGGTCACGCAGGCGGTGTCGTTCAACGACAACGACGTGCAGCTCGCCAAGTACGGAGCCGTGGCCGACAAGCTGTTCTTGATGCTGTACGACGAGCATTACGGCGGCGGCGATCCTGGACCGGTCGCGAGCCAGGAGTGGTTCGTCCGCACGGCGCGCCACATGATGCGCTTCGTTCCGCCCAACAAGGCGATTCTCGCGATGGGCGCGTACGGCTACGACTGGAACGACTCCGAGGACTCGGCGTCGGCCATGACGTTCCAGGATGTAATGAGTGCGGTGCGCGACGCTGCGGTGGACGGGCAGCCGGCCGCCATCCATTTCGATACGGCTGCGCTCAATCCGTATGCAACGTGGCGCGATCCGGATTCGACCGACCACGTGGACTGGTTCCTCGACGGCGTCACGGCCTACAACGAGATCATCGCCAGCGACGCGTTAGGCGCGGCCGGTGTGGCGGTGTGGCGTCTTGGGTCCGAGGACCCGGCGATCTGGTCGGTGATCGGCAAGCGCGGGATCGACGCGCCGGCGGACAGCTTGAGCGTGATCCCGTCCGGCTACGACCCCGAGTTCCAGCCGAAAGTCGGCACAGGCGAGCTGCTCCGGCTGCGCGCACGCCCAACGGACGGCGCTCGCGAGATCAAGGTCGATCCGGTGACGCGGCTCGTCGTCAATGAAGATGTTACGCGATACGCGACACCGTGGATCATCCGCCGCTTTGGCGCCGGGTCGCCGCACAAGATCGCGCTGACCTTCGACGATGGACCCGACGGGCGCTACACGAGCTCGATTCTGGACACCCTCAAGTCGCGCCACGCACCGGCCACGTTCTTCGTGATCGGGCAGAACGCGGAAGCGCACATTCCGTTGGTCCGCCGCGAGTACAACGAGGGCCACGAGATCGGCAACCACACGTTCACGCACCCGAACCTCAAGTTCGCGAGCGAGCGCGTGACCAAGCTGCAGTTGGACGCGACCGAGCGGCTGCTCGAAGCAGTGTTAGGCCGGCGCACCGCGTTCTTCCGCGCACCCTATTTCGGCGATGCCGAGCCGACGACGTCCGACGAGCTCGATCCGATCGCGGTTGCCACGGACCGCGGGTACATCAGCGTCGGCTTGCGCATCGACGCCGAAGACTGGCAGTCGCCCGGCGTGCAAACGATCATCGACACCGTGCTGCACCAGTTGCCGAAGGGCGGCAACGTGGTGCTGCTGCACGACGGCGGCGGCAATCGCACCCAGACGGTTGCTGCGTTAGGCACACTGATCGACTCGCTGCGCGCGCGGGGCGACACGCTCGTGCCGCTGTCCGAGCTGGTCGGCATCTCGCGCGACGTGGCCATGCCGCCGCTGCCGCCGCAGGGCCGGCTGAGCCGCTTCGGCGAGCTGCTCGCCTTCGGCAGCGTGGGCGTGGCGGAGTGGGTGCTCTACTGGCTCTTCACCATCGCCGTCGTCCTCGGCTTCGCCCGGCTGTTGTTCATTACCACGCTCGCCATCATCCAGCGCGTCAAACGCCACCAGAATCCGGATGCGCCGGTGACGTATGCTCCGACGGTGAGCGTGATCGTGCCGGCGTACAACGAAGAGAAGGTCATCGTCAACACCATTCGGAGCCTCGTGACCCAGGAGTATCCGGGCGAGCTCGAGGTGGTGATGGTGGACGATGGATCGCCGGACAAGACGATGGAGGTGGCGCAGGCGGCGTTCGGCCACCACCCGCGCGTGACGCTGCTCCACAAGCCTAACGGAGGAAAGGCGAGCGCCCTCAACTTCGGGCTGCAGCGGGCGCGCGGCGAGATCGTGATCTGTCTCGATGCCGATACGATCTTCGCGCCCAACACGGTGGCCGAGCTCGTGGAGCCGCTGCACGACCCGGCAGTGGGCGCGGTGGCAGGGAACGCCAAGGTGGGAAACCGCGTGAACCTCGTCACGCGGTGGCAGGCGGTAGAGTACGTGACCAGCCAGAACCTCGACCGCCGCGCCTTCTCGCTCCTCAATTGCATCACGGTCGTACCGGGTGCGGTGGGCGCGTGGCGCAAGTCGCTGATCGACGAAGTGGGCGGCTTCAGCGAAGACACGCTCGCCGAAGACCAGGACCTCACGCTGTCGATTCGCCGTCGCGGTCACTCGATCGCGTACGCCGACGAAGCCATCGGCTACACCGAGGCGCCGGACTCGTTGCGTGCGCTCGCCAAGCAGCGGTTCCGGTGGTCGTTCGGCACGCTCCAGTGCCTGTGGAAACACAAGCGCGTCTTCCTCCATCCGCGCTACGGCTCGTTAGGCCTGGTGGCGATGCCCAACGTGCTGATCTTCCAGTTGTTCTTTCCGTTCGTGTCGCCGATCGCCGACCTGATGTTCGTCTGGAGCCTGATCTCGGTGTGGCTGGTGCGCACGCAGCACGGTCCGACGTACGCGCTCACGAGCCTCGAGCAGGTGCTCACGTACTACGCCGTGTTCCTGCTCGTGGACTGGATCGCGACGGTGGTGGGTTTCTTCCTCGAGCCGGGCGAAGACCGCTCGCTCACGTGGCTCGTCTTCCTGCAGCGATTCGCCTATCGCCAGGTGATGTACTGGGTGGTGGTGCGCTCGTTCGTCGCCGCGCTGCGCGGACGCGTGGTGGGTTGGGGGAAGTTGGAGCGGAAGGCGACGGTGGCGCGCGAGGAAGACGCTGCGCCCAGGGAAGCACGCGCTGTCGCGCGCTAGAAAGCCCGCCCGCGCCTCACTCCAGCATGCGTCCGAACCCGGGGTCGTCGATTTCCTCGGGCACGTGGCTTTCGTTCCGTCGCGTCACGATCCACACGACGATCGCGACGATGATCACGAGTGCAACCGCAAAGCGATCCTCGTGCCGGCGCACGTGGCCGATCATCACCACCGCGGTCGAACCAAAAATCCATCCAACGGCGGTGAACAGGCCGCTCCACACCCACGCGCTCACACCGCTGCCGATGATGAAGGTGGTGAAATTCGTCCGCGCGGCACCACAGGTTATGGGTAACAGCAGTCGCGCGCCGTAGGCGAATCGCACGACGAGGGATGCGCGCCACGGATGCCGCTGCACCGCGCCTAACAGACGCGACATGGGCTTCTGCAGTCGTGGCCATCGCGCCGCCACCTTGAGGGCGCGCCAGCGACCCAACATGTACAGTCCGATGTCTGCTGCCCAACTGCCGACGGCGCACGCCATGGCGGCGCGCACGACGTGCAAGTGTCCCTGGTGCGCCGCGAAGCCCGCAACCACAGGCGCCGCTTCTTCGGTGAAGATGCTCGTCGCGCCGAGCGTCACGTATGCCCAGACCTGCGACAGACGGCTGAGGAACGAGTGCTGGACGGCGAGAGCGAGAACCATCGGACCTCATTGGTGGCGGACGCGTCCGCGGAACATCGATGCCGCGGCCGCGTTTGGCAACCGGGCTATTGCTCGCGCAGCGCCGCCATGGGGGTTTCGGCAAACACATCGCGACTGCTGGACAGGCCGACGCCGGCCGTCAGCGCTACTATTATCAGCGCGAGCACCGCCAAGGGCGGCCCGGCGGGCGAGAACGGCGAGTCGAACAGGAAGTGCATCAGCGCCCAGGCGCCGCCTAACGAAAGCACCAACCCCGTCGCCGCCGACAGCAGGCCGAGCACCGTGTACTCGCTGAGCATGATGCGGCCGATCTGCGCGCGCGTCGCCCCCAGCGTCTTGAGCAATACGCCCTCGCGCAGTCGTTGCCGCCGCGCGGCGGCAACGGCGCTGAGCAGCACGAGAATACCCGTCGCCACGCTGAACAGCGCCATGAACCGGATCGCGATCGATACTTTGTCGACGATCCCATCGATCGCTTGCTGAATGAGCGCGAGATCGATCGTGGATACGTTCGGATCGTGCACGACCACGGCGCGCTGCAGCGCGGCGCGCGCGGCGGGCTCCATCACGCGCGTGAGAAAGACGGTGGTCTGCGGCGCGCTGGCGAGCGCGCGCGGCGCGAAGATCACGAAAAAGTTGGGCTCGAACCGCGCCCACGTCACCTGTCGCAGGTTCTTCACGATGCTCACGATGCGCACGCCCTGCACATCCCACGTGATGGTGTCGCCTAACGCGACGCCCAGGTCCGAGGCGAGGTCGGCATCCAACGAGATGGGCCAGGGCCCGGTGCGCGACGCGGTATCGGCGGCATTGAACCACGCGCCGGCGACGAGCTTCTCGGACGTGATGAGCGTGTCGCGGTAGCTCGAGCGGTACTCGCGCCTGAGCGCCCAGGAGGCTCGGCGCGAATCGTGTAAGGCATCGGAGACGCTGCGACCGCCGATGGCGGCGATGCGCATGGGCACGATCGGGACCTGCTGCAACACGGGCGCGCGCGCGGCGCGGATGAGCGAGTCCACGCTCTTCACCTGGTCCGACTGTACGTCGAAGAACGCGAGGTTGGCGCGCGTCTCGACCGCGCTCGCCGTCAGGCGCGCGAGCAGATTGCGTTGGACCAGGTACAGCGTGCTCATGAGAAACGCGCCGAATCCGAGCGCGAGCATCACGGCGCGGGTCTGATTCGCCGGGCGGTACAGATTCGCCAGTCCCTGCCGCACGACGAACGGCCAGTGCTCCTTGAGCACGCGCCGCGTGACGCGCGCGACCAGGGCTGCCGCAATGGCCAGCAGCACCAGCGCCGCGCCGACGCCGGCGCTCATCGCGATCCCTCGGCGCACGTTGCCGGCGCGGCCGATGGCGATGAGCACCACGCTCGCCGCGAGCGCAAGGAACGCGAGCAGGCGCGGCCAGTCGGACAGGACACGACGGACGGGCGCGCCCGCGGCGTCGTGCCGGATGGCTTCGAGCGGCGAGATGCGCCTAACGCCGAGGATCGGGAGCAGCGCGAAGATCACCGCCACCCAGACGCCGATGGCGATGCCGGTGCCGATGGCGCGGGGCTCGAGGCGCGGCACCACGGTTACCGGTACGACACCCGCCGCGATGTGGGGTAGCGCCATCTGCGCAGCCACGCCGAGGATGGCGCCGACCGCCGCACCGGCAAAGCCGAGCACGCCGGTCTCGAGCAGGTACACGGCCAGCACCTGCCGCGACGTGGCGCCTAACACACGGAGCACGGCGATCGGGTCGCGCTTCTCCTCGATGTACGCGCGGATGGCGCTGGCCACGCCAACGCCGCCCAACAACAGCGCGACGAGCGCGACGACGCCCAGGAACCGGTCCAGTTGCTGAATGTCGTACGTGAGCGAGCGTTCGGTATCCTGCACGGTGCGCGTGCGCACGTGCGCCGAGTCGATCGTCGGCGAGTGCTGGTTGACGACGGTTTTCGGATCGGTGCCGGCCGGCAGCTTGAGCAGCGCGTCGTACTGGGCGCGACTCCCGAACACGAGCAGCTTGGTCTCGGGCACCCACTTCTCGGCGATGTACACGCGCGGCCCGAGCGACGACGCGATACCGATGTCGCCGGGAACGTTCTGGAGCGTTCCGCTAATGGCGAAGCGAGCCGAGCCTAACGAGAGGCTGTCGCCTAACTTTGCGTTGAGCTCGACGAGGAGCGAGCCGTCGACCAGCACCGTGTGCCCCTGTTGGAGCTCGGCGTACCGGCCCGGCGGGTCGGTCTCGATGGTGCCGTAGAATGGGACGTGGGGGCCGACCGCATTCACCTGGACCAGCCGGGGCGCCGGCGCGCGCGGGACGAGCGCCATCGAGGTGAAGGTCGTGCTGCGACCCACCGGAATCCCGCCACGCTGGAGCGTGTCGAGCAGCGAGTCGACCGACGGTGGGAACGCCGTGCGCGACGACAGCGACAGGTCGCCGCCTAACAATTCGCGCGACTGCTCGCGGATCGAGCGCACGACGTTGGCGGAATACGAGTCGATCGCCACGAGTGCGGCGACCCCGAGCGAGATCGCCGACATGTAGAGCAGCAGCCGGCTGCGCGCGGTGCGGCTGTCGCGCCACGCGAGACGCGCGAGGTCGCGCCAGCGAGCGCTCACGCCGCGAGCTCCCGGTCGTCGACCACCGCGCCGTCACTCAGCCGGATGATGCGCTTGGCGCGCGAGGCGAGCGCCGTGTCGTGCGTGACCAGTACGATCGTCGTGCCCGATTCGCGATTGAGCTCCTCGAGCAGCTGGATGATGCGATCGCCGGTGGCCGAGTCGAGGTTGCCCGTCGGTTCATCGGCGAACAGGACGCGCGGCGCGTTGGCAAACGCTCGCGCGAGCGCGACGCGTTGCTGCTCGCCGCCCGAAAGCTGGGCGGGTAGGTGGTCCGCGCGGTCGGCGAGGCCGATGCGGTCGAGGAGGCTGCGTGCGCGCACGCCGGCGTTGCGCACGCCGCGGAGCTCCAGTGGAACCGCGATGTTTTCGGCCGCGGTCAGCGTCGGGATCAGTTGAAAGCTCTGGAACACGAATCCAACTTTCTCACCGCGGAGCTTGGCGCGTGCATCTTCGGACAGCGCGCCGAGCTCGGCGCCGTCGAGGAGGACGGACCCGGCGGTGGGCGTGTCGAGTCCGGCGAGCAGGCCGAGCAAGGTGGTCTTGCCGCTGCCCGACGGTCCGACGATTGCGACGAAAGCGCCGTCGGGAATGGTGAACGACACATCGCGGAGCACCGTGAGAGTGCGTCCGCCGCTGGGGTACGATTTGGTCAGCTGCCTAACGACGAGCATGAGAGCCGGTTGGAGGTGGAAGCTGGTTGCGTTCGCCGCCGGTGCGGCCCCCGCCGGATGCGGCGGCCTCACCGCGGGCGGCCACACGCGCCGCGCGGCGGTCGGAACGGGGGCGGGCGGCGCCAGCGGAGCCGGACGGGGGCCACCCCC
>JACZCV010119861.1_pt1 | contig 13209 bp, 6 predicted proteins | sample 8641841 | NCBI WGS metagenome assembly JACZCV01 (sample SAMN15324606, study PRJNA640507) | soil metagenome | isolation source: monocropping sugarcane control | place: China: Luxin town, Laibin City, Guangxi Province | collected 2019-07-25 | depth 10cm m
CGCCGTCCACGCCGCGCAGCGCGTGCTCCGCGTTCGTCAGCAAATTCAGCACCACCTGCTGTAGCTGGAACGAGTCCGCCCAGACCAGCGGCAGATTCGGATCGAGCTCGGTCACCACCTCCACCTGCTGCGTGCGCAACACGTAGCGCCGCAGCTCGAGCGTGTCCACCATCACGCGGTTGAGATCCGTGCTCGTGCGCTCGGGATCGCGCTGCCGTGCGAACAGCAGCAGGTTCGAGACGATCTTCGCGGCGCGCTTCGCTTCCTTGTGAATCGTCTCCACTGCGTCGCGCTCATCCGCGGTCACCTCCGCGGAGTTCTCGAGCAGCTGCGCGAACGCCATGATGCCGGCTAACGGATTGTTGAGCTCGTGCGCGACGCCGCTCACCAGTTGGCCCACCGCGGCCAACTTCTCGCGCTGCAGCAGCTGCGCCGCGAGCAGCTTCTCTTCGGTCACGTCGCGCACCAATCCGAGCATGCCGGCAATGCGACCGTCTTCCAACACCGGTGCCGTGATGATGGACCCCGTGCGCACGCTGCTGTCCACGTCGCGGTAGCGGAGCTCCGAGCGTTGGCGACGCCCGGCGAGCGTCGCCTGAAAGAGCGCCTCTGCCCACTCGGTCTGCTTCTCGTCGAGAAGCGTGCTGAAGCGCACGCCTAACAATTCGGTGCGCGGCCGCCCGATCGTCCGCTCGAAACTGCGGTTCACCGATGTGAACCGGCCGTCGACGTCGAGCGTGAAGATCGCATCGGGGGCGGTCTCCACGAGGTGCTCGTACCGCGCCTCCGATCGCACCAGTGCCTCTTCGCGCTCGCGATCCGCGGTGATGTCGCGCGCGATGCCGAGTACGCCGACCACGGTCGTGCCCTGGAAGATCGGCGTGTTGGTCACCGAGAGCAGCCGGCGGTCGCCATCCTTCCGATACAGGTGGCACTCGTAGCGGCGCGCGCGTCCGCCTAACGCATGCCGGAAGTGGCGATCCACCTCGGCAAATTCATCGGGGTCCAACAACCACCCACCGCGCCGGCCGAGCAGCTCCTCGCGCGAGTAGCCCATGATCTCGCACGTCGCGTGGTTCACCGACATGAAGCAGCCTTCGGCATCCATCGTGTAGATCGCGTCGGTCGCCGTCTCGACAAGATTGCGATACCGAGCCTCCGAGCGCGCCACCGCGTCACGCGCGCGTCGCTCGTCCGTCACATCGCGCAGCGAGGCGACCACACCCGTCACCTGATTGCCCTCGCGCAACGGCGACGTGCTCACCGACACGGTGCGGCGCTCCCCCGTGCCCCGCAGCATCACCGTCTCGTAGCGCTGCGGCGTTCCGCCCAACGCTGCCGCCTCGAAGGCGGACACCGAGTCGCGCATCTCGGGCGGCAGCGTGTCGGCGACGCGCATGCCGATGAGTGTGTCGCGCGGATAACCGAACAGTTGATGCGCCGCCGAGTTCGCGAACGCAATGCGCCGCTCGGGGTCGGTGATGAGGATGGCATCGCTCGCGGTCTCGATCACGCGGCGATACTGCTCGCTCAGATAACTCCGCTCCCGCAACAGCTCCCGCACCGCCTCGGCCTTGTCGGGCGGTAAACCGGCGAGGAGCAGCGACTCGTCCGTGCCGGATAGCCTCGCTGGCTCGAATCCTTCGGCAACGTTAGTCATGCGAGGGCCGTCAGCTGAGAGCGACGTGGGACTTCACCACTCCGACGAATGTGAGTCGCAAGCGTGACGCGGTCAATTACGCCCTCGCGGGACCAGGAACATCGCGGCTCCCTCATCGATCTCGACGTCGAATGGCGTCGTGCCCACCAACTCGCCATCAGCCTGCACCAATTGCGGAGGATCGCACTCCACGCGGAACACCCGTCCAGCGCGAAACAGCAGCCGGTCCGGCACGTCGAAGCGCTGGAGTGCCATGCGCCACAACACTCCGATGGCCTGCCGGGCGTTAACGGGTGAATAGACACACAGATCGAGCCGGCCGTCGTTCGCACGGATCCCTGGCCCGAGCACGAGCAAGTCGTTCAACACGCTCCCGATATTGGCGATCATCACCTCTGCTGCGTCACGCTCCAGCGCCTCACCGTCGATCGCGATGCGGGCCCGGAACGTCGTGAAGTCGACGACCTCGCCGAGTGCAGTCGCCGCGTAGGCGAGCGGCCCAAACCACCGCTTCGCGCGAGACCACGTGCGCGCCAGCATGCGAACGTCGACGCCGATGCTAACCGAGAAGGCAAACCAATGTGGCGCCGTCCCATGTCCGCGCACACGGCCAAGATCCGTGGCGATGGGCATTCCCTCCAGGACGACGCGTGCTGCCCGGTCCGCTTCCATTGGAATCCCTAACGAACGGGCGACGAGGTTCCCTGTACCGCCGGGCAGAATGCCGACCGGCCGCCCGGAATGCGCCAGCGCGCCCGCCACTTCTTTGAGCGTGCCATCTCCGCCCAACACAACCACCGCGCCCACATCTCCGGCGCGCGCGCTGGCGATCTCTGCCGCATGTCCCGAGCGCTCGGTCCAAACTTCTTCGACTGCTGCGCCCGCCGACTCGAACACGCGACGCGCGATGGACACGATGCGTGCCGCACGCCGTGCGGCCGGATTCACGATCAGGAGATACGGACCGCCGCTCAGAAGCTCCACTCGCGGAACAGATCGATGCCGTATTGCGGTGGGCGGCTGCCGATCGACGTGAGACCCGGGTGACACAGGAGCGCCGCCGACGAGGGTTCGATGCTCGCCTGGAGCGAGTATCCATCGGCAAGGCGCTGCTCCACCGTGAGGCCCAACGACTGGCCGAAGGAAATCCCGGACTGCTGGCCCGACAGTCCGCACAATCCGGCGTTCACCGTCACGAATGTCTTGTTGCCCAACTGCTTGCCCACGCCGATGCGCGTCCCGGAGAGGAAGCCCGTCGTTGCCCCTGTGGTCGGATCGCTCGTGCTACCGGTTTGCACCTGCACGTAGTCGATGAATCCGACCTGGTCCGCCAGCGCGCGTTCCAACACCGCACCCACGCTGGGCAACAATGCGGCGGCGACTTGTTGCAGCACGGGGTTCGTCGTCTGATCCGGATTGGTGGAGAACGACGGCTGTCCGAATACCAGATAGCTCAGGATTTCGGTGTTGGACAACTGGAAGCGCGCATTGCTGCTCAGGTTGAGCTGCGGGTTGGTCGGCGTGCCGGTAATCCGTGCGATCAGCTTCACGTCGTCGCCGATCTGCCGGTTTGCCTGCCTAACGGTGTACGTGGCCCAAATGTCCAGCTCCGGCGGAATGTGCGGATCGCCGTAGAACGTCACGGATCCGCTGTCCACCTGGAACGTGCGCTGCACGACACCCAGGTCCAGACGATACGTCCCGCGGCTCACGCGCAGCACCCCGCTCTCGACACGCTGCGTGCCGGTTTTTCCGAGCGTCATGCTGCCTGACAACTTGATGTTCGCTTCCTCGGACCGGATCCACACGTCGTCCCCGACGCGCACCGCGAAGCTCGGAATGCTCAGGTGCGTGACGAGGCTGTCGAGCAGCGGGTTCGTCTCGAGCAGGCTGCGGTTCTGCACGAGGTTCGTGTCGACGATCGTGTACGCCTCGGGGTCGTTCAGGTTCACCACCTGCTTTCGATAGACGTCCGAGATGTACAGGTTGCCCTTGTCGACGGTCATGTCGCCCTGCAGCACCGGTCGCTCGAACGTGCCGGTGAGCTGCATCGCGCCCGTCACCTGCATCTGCGCGAAGCCGCGCTTGTCGAGCGCCTGAAAGTCGCGCGCCGTCACCGTCACGCCGAAGCCGAGGGTCGTCACGTCGCGCCAGTTAGGCACCGCAACGCCTCCGGTCACGCTCAGGCGGCTGCCCCCGATGCCGGCGCTCGCGGCCGTGAACGTGTCGACGCGGATGCTATCGGGTGTGAACGCCACCCGGGCTCGCATGCCGGAGAGCCGGAGGCCGATCCGCGGCACGGCCACGGAGCCCGCGTTCACCCGGGCTGTCCCGGTCACCGCGGGATGCGAGAACGTCCCGCCGATGTCGAGCAGCGCGGAGCCGGTGCCGGACCCGTTCGTGAAGTCCGGCGAGATGCCGTTGAGCAGCTTGAGGTCCACGCTGTCGGCGCGGATCTGGCCGCCCAACGAGTCGTTGAGCAGCCGCTGGTTCACGCGCGTGAACGCGAGGTCCACCGGCAGCGTCGCCCGGGCAGTCACGAGCACGGTATCCTTGTTGGACACGTCCACCCGCGCGCCTAACCGCCGCGACCCGTAGTCGCCCGACACCGTCGCCAGCGGCAGGTGCAGGTCGCCCACCTGCGCATCGGAGAACCGGCCGGTCGCGTGCATCACGGGCTCGGTCCGGGTGCCGCTCACCCGCAGGTCGAACGTCGCGCTCCCGCCTAACGGACGCGTCGTTTGCAGCAGCGTGCCCGCATCGGCGAGCGCGACACTGTCGGCCGACACCTCGGCGTCGATGGCGTCGTGCTGCGGCACGGACCCCCGCACGCGGAACACGCCGCCGCTCGTGCTGCGCATCACCGCCGAGTCGGTCGCCAGACCGTTGCTGTCGGATACGATGTGTGTCGGCATCGTCAGATGCCACGCATGGTCTTTGAGCGTCGCACCCGCGGTGTCGATCGTGAGGCGAAGGGCCTGCGAATCCCGCGCGAAGCTGACCTGCGCGCCGGCGCGATACGCCCCGCGCGCGGAGTCCGCCACCACCACGAGGCCGATCGACCCCGACGAGCGATTGGCGAGGATCACCGAGCCCGCGATGCTGTCCAGCCGGATCTTCGCGATCACCACACTGTCCATCGCGCCCGACATCGTCCCCGCGGGCGCGTGCGGCAGCCCGCGAAACGCGTAGGTGCCGCTCACGCGGGACACCACGTTGTCGCCGTAGGCGAGATTCTGGCCCGTCACCGTGCCGCGCGTCTCCATCGTGTCGATGGATCCGGTGAGGATGCCATCGCCGTGCAGCGTCCCGCTCAATTCGTCCGGCGTCCCGGCTGCGTCTGACGTGGTGTCCGACTGTCCGTCGCCGCTCGCGGTCTCGACCGACAAGCCCAGCATCGGCGCGATTGCGCCTAACGAATCGACGTCGACCAGGTAGTGCAGCGAGTCGGGCGTCTGCGCGCGGAGCCCGATCGCGCCGGTCGCCGTCGCGTGCAGGAGATTCGTCTGCACCGCCATCGAGTCCACGCGCATCCGCCCATCGCCGAACGTCAGCGCCGCCGTCGACCGGCGGATCTCGATCGAATCGATACGCGACGAATCGAGCACCACCGACGCCGCGCCCACCAAGTCAGGCACCGAGTCGCCGTGCACATCGGCGACCATCGTGCCCGTGATCTCGCCCGGCGGCAGCGTCGAATCCGCCATCAGGAGCGGCAGATCGAGCCCCCGTGCGGTGAACGTGGCCCTCGCGCCGTACGTGGGCGGCTCGAGGTTGAACACCCCGTCGGCGCCCAACTGACCCGCCGGCCCCGCGAGCGCGGTGTGCACCTCGAGATTCGCCGTCGTTCCGCGCGCGGCGAGCGGGCCGGTGTACTCGCCGCGAAACTTCACGCCCGGATACGAACGCGCCAACGTCGTGAACGAGAGCGGCGACGCGACCAGGTCCACATCGAACGCGGTCGTCGTGCCGTACGTCACCCGGCCTTGCCCAGTAACGTGCGTTGGCGGTCCCGGCCCATCCTGCTGCGTGAGGTCGGCGTCGCTGAACCGGATGTCGGTCCACACCGAATCCAGCGTCGCCGTCCCGCTGATCGTCCCGCCTAACTTTGCGAACGACGGAAACAGGAAATGAATCGTCCGCAGGTCGAGCGCACCGAGGTTCAGGTGCAGCCCCAGAAACTTGGCGGCCGATGGCTTGAGGATGTCGAGCGCGCCGCCGCTCGCCTCGAGCCGCGTCACCGCGCCCGGTACGTGCGTGTCGTCGAACGTGAGCCGCGCATCGTCCACCGCGAACCGGTTGAGCGGGCCGCCGCGCGCGCGGACGGTTCCCGTGAACTGCCCCTGCCAATCGACCGGAAACTTCCCGCCGTTGAATGTGCGCAGCAGATCGAAGTCCAACGGCGCGACCGTCACGGCGAGATCCTTCACTGCGAGCACCGGTCCGCCCACCGCGAACGTCATCGTGCCCTCGAGACGCGACCGGGTGGTGCGGACATCCATGTTGCTGAGCACGTAGTCGAGCACGTGCAGGTTGGTGCTGTCGTTGCGAATCGTTAGGCGCATGCGCCCGCCGCCCGTCCGCGGCAGGGTCGGATACACCCACGCGACATCCGCCAGCGACACCGAGTCGCCGGTCACCTGCACATCGTAGCGCGTCGGAATGTCGCCTCCCCACCAGACTTTCCCGCTCGCCTCGCCGGTGCTCCCTGGCAAGTCGAAATGGTGGATCGCGAGCCACACCGAGTCGCCGCGAATCGTCACGGGCCCGGCCACGTGGCGCAGCCGGAACGGAGGATCATCGATGTCGACCGCCAGCGAGTCCACTTGTACCACGCGCCCGCTGCTGTCCGGATCCGCAATGCGCACCGCGGGCGCATAGAGCTGCAGGTGCGTGAACCGGCGCGTCTGCTTCACGCCTTCGCTCGTTCGGCGAATGACGTGCGACGTGTCGCGAATCGCCACGCGGATCGCGCTGTCCCGCCGCGCGCCGTGCAGCGAGTCGGGGGGGTCCCACCGCTGTGTGAGGATCACCGTGCCGTCGTGAATCGTCACCGACGACATCACGATGTAGTCGCCAAAGTTCAGCTCCCGCGGCTGCGGTACGCCGCGCACCACGAGCTTGCTCGGCGGCGAGCCCGGAAAGATGTGCTGGTAGTTCCACGTCTGATCTTCGTGGCGCCGCAGGTTGATCACCGGATGCGACAGGTCGACCGATGACAACCGGATGCGCTTGTCCACGAGATCGCGCAGATCGTAGTGCAGCTTGATCGGCCCCGACGCGACGAACAACGAATCTTCGTTGTCGCGAATGGCGAGCGAGTCGATCGTGAACCCGCTCAGCAGATTGCCGCCTAACCGGCCGATGTACATCGAGCCCTTGCCGCGCAGCGCCTCGATGAGCGTCTGCTGCACGTAGCCGCGCACCCACCGCCGGCCGACGTCCGTCTGCGTGAGCGCGAGCAACAGCCCCACCACCGCCAGGCCGATGAGAAACAACAGGCCCGCGCTCACGATCGCGACCAGCCGGCGACGCGTCATCCTAGAACGCCTGGCCGATGCTGAAGTTGAAGGTCAGCCGGCTGAAGAACGAGCCCGTGTTCACCGGGCGGAAGCTCGACGGGCAGTCGACGCCCGGCACCACGACGCCGCGGTCGAACGGATTGTTGGGGCTCACGCACCGCAGCGCGTCGCTCGTCCGGTCCACGAAGTACACCGAGCCGAGCGAGGACGGGTATGGATTGTACGCCACATCCACGCGGAACGGCCCAACGAACGAGTTGACGCGCACCCCGATGCCTGGCGTTAGGCGCACATCGCTCAAGCTCACGTGGTCCGTCGGACGGTTCCACACCAGTCCGGCGTCCACGAAGCCCGCCAGCTGCACCAGGTCGCGCAGGAACGGCGACGGTGTCCGGAGCTCGAGGTTGCCCACCAGCATCGTGTTGCCGCCCGTCGGCGAGAATTGCAGGATCCGCGCGGAGTCGCTCGCGGTATACACGTGCCGGCCGCCCAACGTCACCGAGTCCCGCACATTCGTCGAGTCCACGATGTACACCAGCGGGCCTAACAAGTTCTGGCTGTACCCGCGCACCGAGTTGGGCCCGCCGGCGTACAACCGCTCCTCGGGCGGCACGAAGTCCGTGGCCGGATTCGTCGAGAACCCGCGAAACACACCGGCCAGCTCGAGGCGCGCCGCCACCACCGTCTTCCCGCCGAGACTCCGATAGAACGACGCGTCACCCTCGGCGCGCGTGAAGCGGGACGCGCCCGCCGTGTCGAGACTCGTCGTTCCACTTCGCAGCAGCAGCTGCAGAATCGACCCGCGCGATGGATCGAGCGCGTTGTTGGTACGATCGCGTACCAGCGTCGCGCTCAACACTTGCAAGCTGCTGTTCTCCTGCAGGCGCGCGATGTCCGCCAGGCTGCACCGATTGAAGATCTGGCAGAACACCGCCGGGTCCGCTTTCGTGCGACCGTACTCGAGCTGATAGCCGAGTGTGAGCGGCAAGCCTGGCCGCAAGTCGCGCGGTTGCAGATCGCGCGTCACCTGGCCCAACACGCCGATCGGCGTGTAGCGAACGTACGTGCGGAATTCCGATGTCCGCTCGCTGAACACGGTGATCGACGGGATGTTCTTCGGTCCGAACAACGACGGCAGCCGGAGTGTCGCGCCCGCGTAGTAGTTCACGAGGTTGCTGAACGCCGTGTCCTGCCGCACGCTCGACGGACACAACGCGATGTGCGACAACCGCGCGTTCAGCTCGAGCCACTGCGCGCCGCCGAAAAAGTTGCGGTCGGTGAAGCGCGCCTGCGTGCGCGCGCAGTCCAGCGACGCCCAGCCGACACCCACGCGCATGGTCTTCATCAAGCCTTCGGCCACGAGCACGCGTACCGTGAGCGACGTGTCGTTAGGCTGCAAGCTGTCGGGCAGCAGCTCGACATCCACGTGGTTGTACGTCTCGAGCGAGTATAGGTCGCGCTGCGATCGCAACAGATCGCGCTGCCGGTAGAGATCGCCGGTGTTGATCGACAGAAGGTCGTGCACGGTCTCCGTGTCGATCGCCGGCTTCTGCCCCGACTTGTTCGCCTCGGCGACGATGTCGATGCGGCCGATGTGGGCGAGCTTCCCCGGCAAGAACGTCAGCCTGACTTTCGCACGGTTTGCCGTCTCGTCGACTTCGATGTCGCGCAACGGATCGCTCGCGTGCGCATAGCCGTTGTTCAGCAGGCGCGTCACCGCGGTGTCGATCGCCGATCGCAGCGTGTCTCGATCGTAGATGCCGCCTCGCAATCGATCGATCGGACGCATCAACCGATCGCGCAATCGCTCGGGCATCGAGTCCAACCCGGCCACCGTGAGCGAATCGATGAGCACCGGCGGACCTTCTGCGATCTTGAACAACACCGCGACCGCGTTCGGCCCGTTAGGCGAAACCTGTGGAGTCGCTTGCGTGTGATAGTAGCCGTGCTGGCGGTACAGGAGACGCAGCCGCAGCGCGTCGCGCGCCACTTCCAGCGTGTCCAGGCAGTGCTCGGCCCCGATCGGGATGTGCAGCACGCGCCGCCACCAGCTCGACGGCGTGGTCACGATCGCGTTGCTCAGCTGGTTGTTGGAGAAGTGGTCGTTCCCGTCGAACGACAAACTGCGAATCTTGAGATCACCGGGCCCGCCAGTACCGCTACACGAGAGATCCTGCGCAGTCAGTGGTCGCGCCAGCACGACGAGCGCGAGCGCGAGAACGAGCCGCCGCATCAGGCGTGAGGCGTCCCGGCAACCACAATCGTATGGAGGGAAAGGACCGGCACGGTCTGCCGGCCATCTCGCGATGCGCGCATGTTCGCTCTCAAACCTGACGATGCCCTCTCACTACACCGCTTGCACGAGAATCGTGCCCGGCCCCCGCTGTTTCGCTCGCCGTTTCATCTCCGCCGCCAGCGAGCCAATGTGACTCACGGAAATCCACCGATCGGGATCGACGTACAGAATGGCCGTCGACAACCGCGCGATCGGAAACTCCCGCGCGCGTCCTTCGCGATCGATGCCCATGAAGTGCCCGCGCCTGAGCGCTTCCTCACCCACCGCCCGCCCCGCGACTTCCACGAATCGCACCGCGCACTCGCGCGCGATCGCTTCCGCGTGCTGCTCCGTGGTGACGACAATGAAATCGTCGCCGCCGATGTGTCCCACGAAATCGTCTCGGCTCCCCACCACATCCACCGCGTTGCGAATCGCGTGACCCATGTCCCGGATCACCACGTCCGCGATCGTGAACCCGAACGTGTCCGCAAACGGCTTGAAGTTGTCGAGATCGATGTAGCAGATCGCGAATCGCTCGCGCAGCTTGGCCCGCCGCGCGATTTCATCCTCGATCGCCTGACCGCCGGGCAGCCCGCTCGTCGGATTGCGATCGCCCTCGCGCCGCACCAATCGCAGCAACGCCACGATCCGCGCACGGAGTTCGCGCGGATCGAACGGCTTCGCCAGATAGTCGTCGGCGCCCGCCTCGAACGCTTCCACCTTGTGCTCGACATCGCCGCGCGCCGTGAGCATGAGCACTGGAATCCGCGCCGTGAACGGATTCAACTTCACCGCGCGACACACCTCGATCCCCGACATGCCCGGCATCACGAGATCGAGGACCAGAAGCTCAGGCTCGCGCGCTTGAATCGCCGCGAGCGCCGAAGCGCCATCGGGCGCGAGATGCACTTCGTGCCCCGCCGAAGCGAGGATCTCGCGCACCATGAGGCGCATGTCCTCGTGATCGTCGACGCACAGGACGTAACTCACGATTGACGCTTTACTTGAGGCCCGGTAAGTTCACTCGTTTCCCACTCGAAGTCAACGAGGCGCCGTCTGCGCACGATTCGCTTCTCCCTCGCGGTTGTTCTCGCCGTCGTTCCGCTTTCGTTCGTGAGCGCCTGCCGCGGCGCCGACTCCACCCCGCAACGCAAAACGTTCATCGACTCGCGCGATCGCTACGACCCGCGCTCGCTCGATCCCGCTCTCTCTACCGACGTGCCGACGGGCCGCGCCGTCTCGTACCTCTTTGACGGCCTCACCCAGTTCACCATCGACGCGCACCTTGCTCCCGCTCTCGCCGAGCGCTGGGACATCTCGTCCGACGGTCGCACCTACACGTTCCATTTGCGGCCACACGTCACCTTCCACAACGGACACGCGCTCCACGCCGCTGACGTCGTGCACAGCTTCGAGCGCGTACTCGACCCGCGCACGAAAGGCGGCCGCGGCTGGCCGCTCTACCCGATCTCCGGTGCACGCGCGTTCGCGGCGGGAAGCTCGTCCACGATCAGCGGTCTCGACACGCCCGATGACAGCACGGTGCGCATCACCCTCGACACCGCGCTCGCCATCTTCCCAAAATTACTCGCGATGCCCGTCGCGTCCATCGTGCCGGATAGCGACACCGCGAATTTCTCCCAGCATCCCGTTGGGACAGGACCATGGCGCTTTGTGCAATGGAAGCACGACGACTACGTCCTCCTGGCGCGCAATCCGTCGTACTGGGGCGGCGCCCCGCGTATCGACTCGCTCGAGATCCGCATCGTCCCCGAGCCGAGCACGTCGGTCGCCGAGTTCCAGGCCGGCAACGTCGACCTGCTCTATGTACCGGAGGCCGAGACCGAGCGCTGGGAACACACCGACGAAAAAAGTGCGTACCTCCTCTCGGCGCCCGCGCTGAGGCTCTGGTACGTCGCCATCAACTGCACCCGCGGCCCGCTCAAGGATCCGCGCGTTAGGCAAGCGCTCAACTACGCGGTCGACGTACGCACGATCCTCCAGCGCCTCATCGGCGGCCGCGGCACACTGGCCGCCGGCGTCATCCCGCCCTCGCTCGACGGCGCCGACACCACCCGCCGCCCGTACGGCTACGACCCGGCCAAGGCGCGCGCACTCCTCGCTGCCGCCGGCTACACGAAAGGATTCGCCGTCCAACTCTGGGTTGGGCAGGGCGAAACGTTCCAACGCGTCGCGCAATCCATCCAGGCGTATTTGGCCGCCGTCGGCATTCGCGTGACGCTCGTCCAACGCGACAACTCCGCCGCGCGCGAAGCCTCGCGACATGGCGACGCGGATCTCTTCATCAAAGACTGGTACGCCGACTACCCCGACGCCGAAGACTTCTTGAACCCGCTCCTCGTTGGCGCCAATCGCGGCGTCGGCGGCAACGTCTCGTTCTACGAGAATCCCACCGTCGACGACCTCGTGGCGCGCGCGCGTACCACTGCCGACAGCAGCAAACGCGCAGCGCTCTACCAGCGCGCGGACTCGATTGCGTTCGGCGACGCGCCCATGATCTACCTGTTCTTCTACAACGAGCTCTACGCGGTGCAGCCGTGGATCAGAGGCTTCAAGGCGCCCGCGATTTTCAACGGACAGCGTTTCCTCGACGTCTCGATCGGCGAACCCGCGTCGGCCGAGGCCCCTGCGCGCGCCAGCACCGCACGCGACAGCGTGGTGCGGCACCGCTGACCCGCCTAACGGAACGCGCACAGGCCCATGGGCACGTTCCTCCTGAGACGCCTGCTGCTCGCGATCCCGACGCTGCTCGGCGTGCTCGTCGTCGTCTTCGCGCTGCTCTACATTGCGCCCGGTGATCCGGTGATGGAAATGGTCGGCGAACGCGCCGACTCCGCCACCATCGCCCAACTGCGCCGGCAGCTCCGCCTGGACGAGCCCCGCCCCAAACAGTTCGCCGCGTACGCGTCGGGCGTGCTCCGCGGCGACCTCGGCACCTCGTTCATCACGGGCCGTCCGATCGCCCGCGACATCGCCGAGCGGTTCCCCAAGACGCTCGAGCTCGCGTGCGCGGCGATGCTGCTCGCCGTTGTGTTAGGCATCTCGGTCGGCATCGTCACCGCCGCCTACCCGGGCGGCTGGCTCGACCGGCTCACGCTCGCCTTCACGTACCTCGGGATCTCGTTCCCGGTCTATTGGGTGGGACTGATCCTGATCCTGGTGTTCGCGATGATCCTCCGCTGGCTGCCGCCGTCCGGCACGGGCGGGCTCGCCTTCCTCGTCCTCCCGGCCTTTGCGTTAGGCACCCGCTCCATCGCCTTCCTCGCCCGCATGACGCGCTCGGCCATGCTCGAGGTGCTGGGCAGCGATTACATCCGCACCGCCCGCGCGAAAGGCCTGCCGCGCACCGCTGTCCTTGCCCGCCACGCCCTGCGCAACGCGCTGATCCCCGTCGTCACCGTAATCGGCCTCGACTTCGGATCCTACCTCACCGGCAGCATTCTAACGGAAACCGTCTTCAGCTGGCCCGGACTCGGCCGCTACGTGGTGAACGCGATCAGCAAACGGGACCTCCCCGCGATTCAGGGAAGCATCCTGTTCCTGAGCGTCGTGTTCGTCGTCGTCAACATCATCGCCGACCTGACGTCCGCCGCCACGGACCCGCGGGTCGAATACTCGTGATCGGGAAGTACGGTCCACGTGCTGCGATCGTCGAGAAAAACTGCAACTGCTCTGAAGGATAACAAAAGTGAAACGAGGGATAACGAAAGTGATCGTTCTGCGCGGAG
>JACZCV010077447.1_pt1 | contig 13089 bp, 8 predicted proteins | sample 8641841 | NCBI WGS metagenome assembly JACZCV01 (sample SAMN15324606, study PRJNA640507) | soil metagenome | isolation source: monocropping sugarcane control | place: China: Luxin town, Laibin City, Guangxi Province | collected 2019-07-25 | depth 10cm m
ACAAAACTTGCAACCTTCCGCTCGTCTTCGATCAGCAAAATACGCATAGAGACCGAAACCTATTGTACGGCGAGGAGGCTTTCCTGAGAATACAGGGGAGACCGGCGTTTTCCAGTATCTCAGTCGAAAGCCAAGCCCAAGGGTGCCCAGGATCGGAGTGCAACAAGTGAGGCATATGTTAGCGACCAGCAAAGAGAAGAAAGGCCAAAAGGCTTTGTATGAGAAATTATCGGCGATGCGACCCTGAAGAACCCTTCTTACGATGCATTTTCTGAGATTCTAGGCCGATACAGTTTTGCAATAGCAGGACTGCAGTCGCAGTTGAACGGAAGGAGTCTGGTAGCAATACTAGTCATGGCCTGCTCCCAGCCCTTGAGGTATGCAGATGTGCTTACCCAATTAGAGGATTACTTCCGAATTGACTGATCGTACGCGCGAGTTCCAATTCTTGCCCCAATCGGGATCTTTTAATCTTGACTATGTACGCACAATAGGGTTGAATAAAAACCCCGCACTAATATTCTGACGACAGGCGAATAAATTAAGGCATAGCTGAATGGTACAAACCATCAAGAGTCTGTCGCTGGGGTTTCTCCTGATCTTTCTCGCTGCCCTGAGCCTGCTGATCTCCGACTGGAGCAGGCGCACTGGTGACCGCCAACACACACCTCGTGTTGCTATCCTCCAGCATGCGTCCACTCCAGTTCTTGATGACGCGGTGCATGGCATGATCGACGGACTGGCTAAGGACGGCTTCGTTGAGGGCAAAACGATCACCTACCAGCGTTACAACTCTGAAGGTGACATCTCAGTAAGCAATTCCATCGCGAAGGAAATTGTGGCCGGAAAGTTCGACATGGCCTTGACTTCCAGTACTATTTCCATGCAGACGCTTGCCAACGCCAATCGCGGCCAGAAGATGGTGCAGTTTTTCGGTGCGGTTGCCGATCCAGCAGCGGCCGGTATCGGTATTGACATGTCGAAACCGCTGGACCATCCCGCTAACCTTGTAGGGATTGGAAGCTTTATCCCCGTAGACTGGGCGTTTCAGACTGCCCGAGAAATGTTCCCGGCATTGAAAATCGTTGGAGTCCCGTGGAATCCCTCAGAGCCGAATTCTCGTGCCTTTGTGGTTAAGGCGCGCGAAGTTTGCAAGAAACTGGGCATCACGCTAGTGGAAGCCCAGGTCGACAACTCCTCCGGAGTTGGCGAGGCTGCCAGTTCGCTCGCCTCGCGCGGCGCACAGGCCATCTGGGTAGGCGGCGACGTCACGGTGGTCGTGGCCATGGACGCGGTGATTGCCGCGGGCCGAAGAGCACACATTCCTGTCTTCTCGCTGATACCGGGCAAACCGGATCGCGGCACGTTGTTCGATGCCGGAGCAGATTTCTATCGGGTGGGATTACAAGTGGGCGAACTAGCCGCGAAGTTCCTCCACGGCGCCGATCCGCGCCAGATGCCCATTGAGAACATCGTACCGGAATACCTCGTCGTAAACGAGTTGGCCTTAAAAGGGCTGAAAGATCCCTGGCATGTGCCAAACGAGCTTCGTGCCAAAGCTGCCATTCTCGTTGATAAGGCAGGTATCCACAATCGGATGGCATCCGAGCCCGCTGAGACCGAGGCTGCCGTACATGCTTCCCGGGACAAGAAATATAAGATCGGGCTGGCTTTCTTTGCGCCGGAGCCGGGCGCCGATTCCTGCATGAAGGGTCTTTTTGACGGCTTGAAGAAATTGGGATTTGAAGAGGGCCGCAATCTGACGGTGGTAAAGTCTCACGCCAACGGTGAAATCCCCAACATCACGCCAATCATGCAAAACTTCGACAATTCAGATGTGGATTTGATCGTGGCGATGACAACACCTTGCCTGACAGCCGCATGTACCACGGTCAAGCATAAACCGGTCGTGTTTACCTATGTCTACGATCCCATCGCCGCCGGGGCAGGAAAGACGATGGCGGACCATTTGCCCAACATCACCGGTGTGGGCTCGTTTCCGCCCATCGAAGATACCATCAAAGCGCTCCAGCAAATCGTGCCCGGCGCTAAATCGGTGGGAACGCTATACAACACCTCGGAAGCAAATTCCCGAAAAGTCGTGTCTGTAGCCCGCGAGGTGTTTCGAAAACACGGCATCAAACTGGAGGAAATCGCTATCACCAGCACCAGCGAAGTCTATCAGGCGGCTCAGACGTTGGCTTCACGAGACATCCAGGCGTTTTGGATTACGGGCGATAACACGGCTCTGCAAGCCTTCAGCGGCATTGCCAAGGCGGCAGCGCAGGCGCGCTTGCCGTTGATCATCAACGATCCGGAGTTTACGGACCAGGGAGCTGTTATGGCAATAGGCATCGGTTGGTACGAGACCGGACTGGCTGCCTCCAAGCGCGTCGCGCAAGTGCTGTTGGGACAGGACCCCAAGGATCTGCCTTTCCAAAACGAAGCTATCCGAAAGCTGGTTGTTAATCCGAAAGTGGCAAAACAATTGGGCATTACCTTCCCATCGGAAATATTGAAGGACGCCGAAAAATTGACGAGTCGCTGAATGGCCGGGATGCCGGTCTGACTGGTTTAACGCAGCTGTTAGGAATCTCGAGACTGGAATAAAGCATGGACATCAAGAAGCACACGCTGGGCGACCGAGCCGAGATTCAAGTTATCGGCCACTTGGATGCATATTGGGCGCCTCAGCTTGGGGCAGCCCTGAATGATACGGTACGCCAAGGCTCACATGAAATCTCTCTGGATCTCTCAGAAGTCGACTTTATGAGTTCAGCGGGACTAGGTGTACTCCTCGGGTGTTACAAACAATTGCATGCGATCCGGGGAACTCTCGTCATTTCCAAGGCTTCCGATCAAGTCGTCAAGCTGATTAACCTATCAGGCTTGAAAGAATTGCTGCTCCCAGAGACAAAGGTCGCAGCAGAAGGCGCGGTGGCAGTCCACCCTGCTCCTCCATCTCCAGTGCGCGGTAAAAGATTTGAAAGACCGGAAGGGACGTTCGAATTATTTTCGCTTTCCCAAGGGTCAAAACTACACGCGAGTCTGGTCGGAGATCCTGCCCTTCTGCGCGGCTGCAGATTCCAGAAACAGAATTGCAGCACGCATGCTTTCGGGGAGTCCACCTTCGCTGTGGGAGTGGGCACGCCTGGAGACCGATATGAAGATTGTGAGAGACGTTTCGGAGAATTCCTCGCAGCGGCAGGCGCAGTCGCTTACCTTCCCACCGATGGAACCAATGTGCCCGATTATTTTGTGCTCGCAGGTTCGTCCGTAGCCAATGTGCAAGTCTGTTACGCCGCCATATTTCAGGGGCACTTTGCGAATATGGCACGGTTCGAGTCTAACAAGGATGAGCGCGCTGTAACTCTCAGTCAGCTGGCTCAGGCCGGCTTGGAACTTGCCGGCGCGGAGCAGCTAGGCATGGTTATCGTGGCCGAAACTACAGGTTTAGTCGGTGCGGCGTTACGCAAGCCCCCTGGTAAATCGGTTTCGGATCGTGCGCCTTTTGACTTTCCCGAAATCCGCAGGTGGCTCACCTTTACTGCTGAGCGAGCTTACTCGCGCAGCCTGGCGTTAGTGGTAGGCATCGTTAACCGTGGCGATCCAGGCCCGCTGAAAGCGATGCTTCGCCCTTTGGGAGGGGAAACGGATCTTACGGGGCACCTTCATGCCGCAGCCTTCACTTACCGTCACCTCCAAAAAGGTGAGATCGATTTGAAAGATACAGTGCGTTCTCTTTTTGACAATGACTCATTACAAGGAGTACTGCATCTCTTAAGCGACAATCGGCCCATGGAGGGAGTCGGGGAAAGCGAATTCGTACGGGGCGCGATCTGGATGGGTCCCATTTCATAGTTCTTCCCGCGGGGAATTTCACATGAGTTTGCTCATTGGAGCATTGACCATCGGCCTGATCCTTTCACTTTTGGCGGTTGGAGTGTTCATAAGTTTCCGGATCTTCGACTTCCCCGATATCACTGCGGATGGCTCAAGTACGCTGGGCGCTGCCATGGCGGCGGCTCTTATCGTCAAGGGGACCAGCCCCGTCCTGGCGACCGCCGTGGGGTTCGCGGCAGGATTCTTGGCAGGTTCGGTGACGGGTATCCTGGCTGCCAAGTTCAAGATCAATGGCCTGCTGTCCGGAATCCTTGTAATGACCGGATTGTATTCGGTCAACCTCCACATTATGGGCCGCAGCAATGTGCCGCTATTCTCCTCGATAACGCTTTCGACCTACGCCCAGAGCGCAGGTACAAAGCTTCTCGGGGGGGCCGAGCCGCTGAATATTCTGGGCTGGGAGGTCTCGGTGCTCGACGCGTCCACGCTGGCGCTGGTGTTTCTTTCAATAGTTATCGTAGGTGCGCTCCTTTACTGGTTTTTTCAGACGAACCTGGGGACGGCCATGCGCGCCACGGGTGATAACTCCCAGATGATCCGCGCGTTGGGCGTAAGCGATGAGAACATGATCATACTCGGCTTGGCGGTTTCAAACGGGCTCATCGGACTTTCCGGAGCCTTCCTGGCTCAGTACCAGGGATTCGCCGACGTGCAGATGGGAATCGGCATGGTGGTCTGGGGTCTGGCAAGCGTCATCATTGGCGAGGCACTTGTTGGGTCACGCTCACTGGGCTTAATGATTGTGGGCGCTGTAATGGGTTCGGTCCTCTTTCGACTGCTGGTCGCCATCGCCTTGCGATTGGGTCTGAATCCAAACGATTTGAAGTTGATCACGGCCGGCTTCGTCTTCGTCGCATTGGTTCTGCCTGGGATGGTCAGCAGGCTCAAATCTCGGACGATAAGGCATTCACGTGCTTGAAATTCGTCAGGTCCGCAAGGTATTCCACCGTGGCACCCCCAATGAGGTGCGTGCCCTCCAGGGGGTTGATCTTGCCGCGAGCGGCGAATCCTTTGTCGTTGTCATCGGCACGAATGGCTCCGGCAAGACGACCCTGCTCAATGCAGTGGCGGGAACCGTCATTGTGGATTCCGGAACTATTTTTCTGGACGGAAATGACATCACCCGGTGGCCGGAGCACCGACGAGCCAAATTGATTGGGCGCGTCTTCCAGAACCCTTTCAGCGGTACGGCCCCTCACATGACCATCGCAGAGAATTTGGCTTTGGCAATCCGCCGGGGGCATGGGCGCGGGCTTGGGTGGGCATTGAGCAAGGGGTTGTCGAGGGAATTTCGTGACCGAGTGCGGCAACTGAATATGGGTCTGGAAAATCGGTTAGACGGCGCCATCGGCACCCTTTCAGGCGGTCAGCGACAAGCCTTAACCCTCCTGATGGCAACCTGTTTGAAGCCCCAGTTGCTGCTTCTCGACGAGCACACCGCAGCGCTTGACCCCAAAAGCGCCGAGCAAGTGATCGAGTTGACTGCCCGGATCGTCCAGCAAGAAAAATTGAATACTTTGATGGTGACCCACTCCATGCGCCATGCCGTAAACCTTGGCAACCGGTTAATCATGATGAATCGCGGAGAAATCATTCAGGATTTTCAAGGCTCGGAAAAACGGCGCCTGCGAGTTGATGATCTGTTGATCCGTTTTGATGAGGTACGCCGGGCGGAGCAGCTCGACCAGTCCGCTGCCCAAATGCTCGAGATGCTTTACGTGTGAGACGTCGTCGACTGTGCCGTGGGCTGGCCCGGTGAGATGGCGAATCCCTGATCCGTCCACAACGTGGTCGTCGCTTCAGATCAGAACACTCTTATGTTGTGCTCGCCACAAGGCTCAAATAGAGAAAGAATGTTGGTTAGTCCGAACAGTTGCCGCACTCGTGGCGCCAGGTTGTTCAGTTGCAATTCGCAGCGTGAAGTCTTCGCGGAGCAATAGAGGTACAATACCGTGCCCAAGCCGGCGCTGTCCATAAAATCCACCTCGCCCAGGTCAACCACGACACGTTTGGATTTCGACAGCAGGTCGCGTACGCCTTCCTTTAGTATGTCGGTCTGGCCGTACACCAGCCGCCCCTTGCATTTCACCAAAACAGCGCCGTCCTCGGACCGGACCTCAATCGTACACTTGCCGCTGGATTTCGGAATCGATGAGTCCGCCATAACTTACCCCTCGGTGAGCAGTAACTCTCTGGTTCGCAATTGTATCGAAGATTTAGCATTTTGTCCCCTTCTTTGGAAACTACAACTCGTATGGCGGCACCTGCGGGGGAGCATATCTGATCGGCGGCCCCAGCGGGGCGGGCAGGTATGTGCCGCGCGTCATTGCGCGACTCACCCGCAGATCCTTTCTGGCCGGGCATGTCAAAGTCGCTCCGGCTTGCAGCGGGATTCATTCGTATTTCTGCCGCACACCGTGCAGTCCGCGGGACGTGCTCTTCCCGCTCTGTGTCGGGCTCCCTCTTACCGTCGGCAATGGTGGACTGTCAATTTATACAGTTTCCCAGCTACCGCTCAGATGCTAATATAAAGCTCTTCGAACAAGCCAGAAACAGGGGAAGCGTCTGATCTGTATGTGGCGAAGCCATAATGCAGGAGCGCCGTACTACAGCTTCTGGCTATTGATCGATCCGCTGCAAGTTTGGGGATTCTGGAGGATCGGAGGAGAAGGAAAGGTAGCTCTTACAGTCGTGCTTACCTCTCCCCTCTGGGCGTTACCGGGGGTGCGACCCGATGGGCCTGCTTGCCAACCTGAAGTTACGAAGAAAACTGATGGGCGCCCTCGCTCCCTTGGCGGTCATGGTCATCCTTGCCGGCTTTTACGCGTCTTATGAGAGCAAGCATATCGACACCCTGTATAGACAGGCGATCAATAACGAGGTCAAAGCCCTTCACAACAACGATGCAGCCCGCTCTCTTACCATGCGTTACGGCCTCTACCTGTACCGGCTGATCGTCGAAATGGATCCGGATCGCATGCGTAGCATCGACGCTGAGCTGGACCGCTGCTACTCCGAATACCGGACTCAAATCGCGGATGCGTCGCGGCTTTACCCTGCATATAGCAAGCAGATCAATGCGGCCGCGGCAACGTTCGAGAAGACCGTCTCCGATTCCCGTCCAGTACGCGCCGCTGCCCTCATCAACGACAACAAGAAGGCCGCCGAGCTCATGCGCGCGAGCGTCGATGGTGAGTTGCAGCAGTCGCGGGATCAGGCCATTGAAATCGCCCAGGAAATGCAAAGGTCGGTCGATCAGCGTTCCGAGGAACTCACCGCCAGAACTCATCGTGCCATACTCATCACCTGGCTGGCCATCGGGCTCGGCATCCTTATTTCATTTGGTTTCGCCTCGTACTTTCTCCAGACTGATGTTGTGAATGAACTCTGGTCCGTCCGTGACTCGATCCAGGCCCTTGCAGCCGGTGATTTGGAACGCCCTATTCCGTTCCTCAATCGGCCGAACGAAATCGGAGAGATCAGCCGCTCCCTGCGCACGCTTCAGGACGGCGCCCGGGACCGCGAAACACAGGCGTGGGTCAAGGCCGAAGTTGGCGCCACCGGCATCCGTCTGCAATCCGCTGGCGATTTTACGGCCTTTTCGGCCGCCCTGCTTTCCCGCATCTCCGAATGCATACCGCTGCTGTATGGCTCGTTCTACCTCGCTGACGAAGCTCGTTCCCGGTTGTCTTGCGCTGGCACGTTTGCGCTCGCAGGTCCTGTGGAGTCTGCTTCTTTTATGCTCGGTGAAGGGCTCGTCGGCCAGGCTGCTCTCGAGCGGCGTACTCTTGAACTTTGTTCCGGCAACGGCGAGACCCTGCGCGTCTCCACGGGTATAGGAACCGTGGTCCCCAGTAAAGTGCTGTTCGTACCCATTCTCAATAACGAAATCCTGATCGGCGTTTTGGAAATCGCAACGGTGTCCGCTCTCACGAAGCGCCAAGGCGCGTTGCTCGAAGCGCTGCTGCCCACGATTGCAATGAACGCGGAAATCTTATCGGCGAACATCAAGACCAGAAAACTCCTGGAGCATACCAAAGAACAGGCAGAAGCTCTTGCAGCGGTCGAAGAGCGTTCCCGTCTGATACTGGCTTCGGTTGGAGAAGGCATCTACGGGCTCAACACCGATGGGTTGGTGGCCTTCGTGAATCCTTCTGGAGCCAGAATGTTGGGTTACACACTGGAAGATCTCGTCGGGCAACCGATGCACGCGAAGGTTCATTATGCCCGCCCTGATGGCACCCCGTACCCCCGCGAAGAATGCAAAATGTACCTGACCTCGCGCGACGGCATTCTGCGCGTGGTTTCCGACGAAGTTCTATGGCGCAAAGACGGGACCAGCATTCCCGTGGAATACACCACCACGCCGATCCTCAAGGAGGACAAAGTCGTTGGTTCGGTCGTGTCCTTCCGCGACATAACGGAACGTATTCGCGCGGAAGCGGAGGTCCTGGCTGCCAAGGAAGTGGCCGAAAAGGCCACGCGCGTCAAATCGGAATTTCTTGCGAATATGAGTCACGAGATTCGGACGCCAATGAACGCCATCATCGGAATGTCGTATCTGGCCCTGAAGACCAATCTCAATCCTCGCCAGACGGGATACGTCCGCAAGATTCAACAGTCCGGCCAACATCTCCTGGGGATCATCAATGACATTCTCGATTTCTCGAAGGTCGAGGCAGGCAAACTAACGATCGAGAACATCGATATTGACCTCGAAAGAGTTCTGGAAAATGTCAGCGATTTGATTTCGGAGAAAGCAACGGCCAAAGGCCTCGAGCTGATTTTTGATATTGACCCCGCGGTTTCCGTCCATCCCAAAGGCGACCCGTTGCGTTTGGGACAAATCCTGATCAACTTCTGCAACAACGCGGTGAAGTTCACGGAACACGGAGAGATCATCGTTAAGGCTCGCGTGCAGGAAGAAGACGAGCAGGGCCAGTTGGTCCGTTTCTCTGTCAGCGACACTGGCATTGGTCTGACCGAAGAACAGATGGGACGTCTTTTCCAAGCATTCGAACAGGCGGACGCCTCGACGACACGTCAACGAGGTGGCACGGGACTGGGCCTGGCGATCTCTAAACGGTTGGCACAACTAATGGGAGGTGACGTTGGAGTTACAAGTGATGTCGGCAAGGGCAGCACATTCTGGTTCACCGCGTATTGGGGTAAAGGTGAAGCCATCTCGAAGCGGCTTGATCGGCCGGACCTGCGGGGCCGTCACGTCTTAGTCATCGACGATAATGCTCAGGCGCGAGAAGTCCTTTCGAATATGCTGACCAGTATGACTTTCGTGGCCGACGAAGCTCCTTCGGGACAAGAGGGAATCGAAATGGTCAGCCAGGCCGCCGAACGCGACGAACCGTACGACGTAGTTTTTGTGGACTGGCAAATGCCCGGCCTTGATGGCATCGAGACCGGCAAACGCATCCGCTCACTGCCGAAACTTCTCTCGCCGCCGCACCTGGTGATGGTGACCGCTTACGGCCGTGAAGAGGTACTGAAACGTGCCGAGGAAACAGCCTTTGAGAATGTCTTGATCAAACCGGTCACGCCTTCGATGCTGTTCGATTCCGTTGTTCAGGCAACGAGTGGTGACCATGAGAGCGAGCGCCAGATTAAGGCCGTCACGGCCTCAGCACGGGACCTCGGACGTTTGCATGGAGCACGAGTGTTGCTCGTGGAAGATAACGAACTCAACCGCGAGGTCGCTCTGGGGCTGCTCGAGGACGCTGACCTGTCGATTTCGCAGGCGGAGGATGGCCAGGTTGCGGTCCAAATGATCGAAAGGAACGACTACGACCTGGTGTTGATGGATATGCAGATGCCTGTGTTAGACGGCGTGTCAGCCACGAGGACGATCCGGGCGAATCCTCGTTTTCGCTTGTTGCCCATCATCGCTATGACCGCGAACGCCATGGCAAGCGACCGCGAAAAGTGTCTGCAAGCGGGCATGAACGACCATCTCGCGAAGCCGATCGATCCAGACAAGCTGTTCGACACTTTGCTGCGGTGGATTCCTCCCCGCGCTTTTGTTGCGGAGACTTCTGAGGGGGCTCCTCCAGCAAGCGCGCCGGTCGCGGTTTCTGGTTCGCTGGTGATTCCGGGAATTGACACCACAACCGCTCTCAGGCGCACCGGTGGCAATCGCAAACGCTACGAATCCCTCCTTGCACGCTTCGCCGATTCTCAATCTTCGGCGCCGTCGGATATCCGAGCCGCGCTCGCAACCGACGACACGGTCGCCGCTCGACGAATCGCACACTCCCTCAAAGGCGCGTCTGCGAATCTTGGCGCTGACTCCCTCGCGGAGAAAGCCGCAAAAGTCGAAGCGGCTATAGAATCGAATCAAGCCGTTGCGCCTGCCCTGGAAGAGCTCTCGCAGTCCCTGAACGCCACAATTGCGGCAATCCTCACCGCAGTTCCCGCTGAATCCCCAGCGCCAGATTCCGCCACATGCATCGTTGAGCCGGCCGCCGTAGCGCAACTGCTTGTGCGGCTAAAGAGGCTTCTCGAAGCGGACGACGGAGAAGCTTCCGATTTCATCCTGGAGGTTCGTCCGAAACTTTCGAAAGTACTGACCCCGGCGGAAATCGATGCGCTCATCGGTCATGTCGGGAATTTCGAGTACGGCGACGCGCTCAAGTCCCTTTCGAGCGTTCTGGCACGTCTCTCGGTGACCTTGGAGTGATGCAATGTCTGCCACGCCGCAACAACCCATGACAACCCAAAAACTGATCCTGATTGTTGATGACACTCCTACCAACATCGGAGTGATCTCTGGCGCGCTCAAGGATTTGTACAAAACGAAAATAGCCACCACCGGCCCGAAGGCCCTCGCCCTGGCCTGTGCCGAAGAGAAGCCTGACCTCATCCTCCTTGACGTGATGATGCCGGAGATGGATGGTTACGAAGTGTGCATGCGCCTCAAAGCGGACCCCTCCACGCGCGAAATCCCGGTCATTTTCCTGACCGGCCAGACGAGTGCCGAGGAAGAAACGCGAGGATTCGAAGTCGGTGCAGTGGATTACGTTCACAAACCCTTTTCTCCTGCCGTCGTCAAAGCTCGTGTGCGAAGCCATATCCTACTTCGTGAAAGCCGCGCGCAACTCGCCGCACAACTGCTTGCACTCAACAATGAACTCGAGATGGCCCGGCAGATACAACTTTCCATTCTTCCGCATACCCTGCCGCAGCTTCCTGGGCTCGAGATTATCGCGCGCTTTCGTCCCATGACTTCCGTCGCTGGCGATTTCTACGATTTCGTTCAAATCGACGATAAGCACCTCGGCATTCTCGTTGCCGACGTGTCCGGCCATGGGCTCCCGTCGGCGCTCATCGCCTCCATGCTTCAAGTGGCGTTGACTGCGCAAGTTGCTCATGCTGCCGAGCCGGCGAAGGTTTTGTCCGGTTTGAACCGCGCCCTCTGCGGCAAATTCACGCAACATTTCGTCACTGCCGCATATGTTTATGTGGATCTGGAAAACAGCCTAATGCGATATGCTGGCGCGGGCCATCCACCGGTCATGCGATTTCGTCCATCGACCGGGAAGTCAAATCAAGTGTTGGAGAATGGGCTTGTTCTCGGAATGTTCGACGCAGCCAGCTACGAAACTCTCGAACGTCCACTCGAACCTGGCGACCGCCATGTGCTGTACACCGACGGGATCATTGAAGCCGCGAGCACTGCCGCGGAATTGTACGGCGAAGACCGATTCATGCGCTTCTTGGAAAACAATCATGCACTCAACGCCGAACAGTTCGCGGACGCTTTCCTCGACGAGATCGCCAAGTGGACTGACCAGTCAGCGGGCCAAGGCCAACAAGACGACATCACGTTGCTTCTTTTTGACTTCAAACGTTCCTAGATTAGTTTGATAATTCAGAACCAGGTGATAGCGCGGGCAAAGTCGACCCGCCGCTGTATTTCAGCAAGCATATCTTGTCGCAATATGTTCGGGAACACGCTGCGAAAATCGATTTCAGCGGTTTCAGCAGCCTTCTTGATCGGATAATCGCAGCAATCGAGGCACACCAAAGCAAGCAGCTCGCTGTCGCTGCGCAGGGTGACAACGCCGCTGCTCCGCCTCAGCGACGGGAGCCATGGCCGGAGCCGCGCCTGGACGTATTACCTCCAACAACGTCCGGACCAATTGGACATCGGCCTGGGAGTTTGTCATTATCCTTCGGGGACCAGCAAGAACAAAAATGCAAATGGCGGGTTTGAAAAAATAGGAGGGTATGAATATGAGGTCTTGTGATTTTCAGCGCGGCTTTATCGGCATGAACCGCCGCGATTTTCTGTTCGGCACGGCCGCGACTGTGGCCGCGTCTGCCTTGAGCCGCTTGGCGCTGGCGCAAGACTCCGCAACTCTCGCCAAGCTCGCCCGCATCAGTCTACTGACCAACGATTTCTCGGACACTCTGCCGGAAATTTGGGATCGGAGCAAATCGGTGGCGCCGAAAAAGCTGGACATGATGGATCTTCCCGACGCGGTCGCAGACCATCTCCACCTCCACAATCTGGAGGTGTGCAACATCAATCTGCTCTCGATGGAGCCTTCGTATATCGGGGAATTCAAAGAGCGGCTGCACAAGGCCAAGTCGAGGGTGGTAGACCTGATCGTGGAACTCGACCCGCCTGCAACCGCCTATCGGGGCTATATCAGCGTCTGTTCTCCCAATCCTGAAATTCGCGCTCATGCAATCGGAGAGACGAAGAAGTGGATCGATATTGCGGCAGTGCTCGGGTCTCCCAGTATCATGCCCAATCAAGGGGTCCGCTATTTGCCAGAAGACCTGACGCCATGCATCGAGGGGCTAAAAGCCCTGGTCGACTACGGAAAGCCGAAAGGCGTCGCTGTCATTCTGGAACCTCGTGGAGAGCGGCTCGACCAGTTGGTGGAACTGATAAGAGGCAGTGGGGCTCACTCCAATCCCCAGATCGCAACGGCAGATGGATTGCGGCTTTTGTATCCGCTCGCGATCACCGTCCAGCACGTTAACCTCCGGTCCAACCTCGCAACGGCGATCCCGCTTTCGAAGGAAATGGGTTTTAAAGGCTGGTTCTCGATCGAGACCGACGGCGGCCCTGATCCATGGGCCCCGATTCAAAAGGTGATCAGCGCGTTGCTTCTATACCTGTAGCCCGACAGGGTCCGCGCGCATCCTGCTGCTCACGCGGAC
>JACZCV010010468.1_pt1 | contig 13054 bp, 13 predicted proteins | sample 8641841 | NCBI WGS metagenome assembly JACZCV01 (sample SAMN15324606, study PRJNA640507) | soil metagenome | isolation source: monocropping sugarcane control | place: China: Luxin town, Laibin City, Guangxi Province | collected 2019-07-25 | depth 10cm m
GCGGCGTTCGACCGATCCCTTGAACCGTCCCGGCCGCACCAGCTCGATGACGATGCGGCGGTCGTCGACCGGGGCGCGCACGGCGCGAACGGTCCAGCCGCGCATGACGCCGGTTGCACGCTCCGCGGATTCGGACTCGGACTCGACTGCGCGCACGTCGTCGCGGCCGAGCTCGAAGCGCACGGTGCGTCCGTCGACGGTGAGCGACACGGCGCGCGCGTCGCGGTCGAAGCGACACCCGTCCAGACGCCGTCCGCGCCATCGCTCATCCAGCTCGCGCGCGAGATGCCGAGCGGTCAGGCTGTCCACGACGCGAGGTTTGACACGCGCGGACGATGCCCGTACGTTCCCGCGCTGTCAACAGATGCGTGACATCGCCTATATCGCGCTCGGATCCAACCTGGGCGACCGGGCAGCCCACTTGGCTCTCGCCCGCGCGCGGCTTGCAGCGCTTCCGGGAAGCCGCCTCCTCGACGCATCTTCCGTAGAGGAAACCGCCCCGATGGGAAACATCCCGAACGGTGGCGGACCGTACCTCAACCAAATGGTCGCGCTCGAAACGACGCTTGCGCCGCACGCGCTGCTCGACGCCCTGCAGGCGATCGAGCACGAAGCAAAGCGCGAGCGCACGATCCGGTGGGGACCGCGGACACTGGACTTGGATATCGTCATGTTCGACGCGCAGACCGTTTCCGATCCGAATCTCACCGTCCCACACCCGGGCCTCGGCCACCGCGATTTCTGGGACCGGGAGCTCGCGGAGCTCAAAGCGAAGGCTGCCAAGCGATGAGCAGCGAGGGCGCAGCAACCCAGTCGAGCGCCAAGCGCGTCGGCATCCGCGACGTGCGTGCGCGGAAGGGTCGTCCCGAAAAACTGATCGTGCTCACGGCGTACGATGCGCTGTTCGCGCGTCTCGTGGATGAGAGCGGTGTCGACATCGTGCTCGTCGGCGACTCGGCCGGTACGGTGTTGTTGGGCTACGACACCACGATACCGGTGACGCTCGATCAGATGATCCACCACGCGGCCGCGGCGCGGCGCGGTGTGAAGCGCGCGCTGCTCACCGTGGACATGCCGTTCCTCACGTATCAGGTGAGCGCCGAGCAGGCTGTGACCAACTGCGGGCGCGTGATGCAGGAGTCGGGCGCCGACAGCGTGAAGCTCGAGGGCGGCGGCCCCGACGTGTTGCGCGCCGTGAAGGCCGTGACCGGCGTGGGCATTCCCGTGATGGGCCACCTCGGGTACACGCCGCAGTCGGAGCATGCGTTAGGAAGGAGCCGCGTGCAGGGACGCGAGGAACGCGACGCGGCGGCATTGATCGAGCAGGCCAAGCGACTCGAGGACGCGGGCGCGTTCTCGATCGTGCTCGAGCTCATCCCGAAGTCGCTGGCCTGCGCGGTGACCGACGCGGTGACTGTGCCCACCATCGGCATCGGCGCCGGAGCCGGTTGTGATGGTCAGGTACTCGTGTTGCACGACATGTTGGGACTCAACGATCGTTTCGCACCCAAATTTCTCAAGCGCTACGCGACGCTTGCCGAGGACGTGCGGTCCGCCGTGCGTCACTTTGGTGAAGACGTACGCGCCGGCCGCTATCCCGATGACGACCATAGCTTCTAGCATGCGGATCATAGATCGGATCGCTGCACTCCGCAGCGCACTCGCCGAGCCGAGGCGCCGCGGGCAAGGTGTCGCGCTCGTGCCGACGATGGGCTATCTGCACGAAGGCCATCTGCAACTCGCCGACGAAGCGCGGCGCCACGCGGCGGTCGTGGTGATGAGCGTGTTCGTGAATCCCATGCAGTTCGGCCCGCATGAGGATTACACGCGCTATCCCCGCGATCTCGAGGGCGACGCGATGAAAGCCGAGAGGCGCGGAGTGGATGTATTGTTCGCGCCGCCGGTGGAGGAGATGTATGCCGGCGACCGGACGGTGGTGGTGACGCCGCTCAGTCTCGCCGACCGGTGGGAAGGCGCGGCGCGGCCGGGCCACTTCACGGGCGTGCTCACGGTCGTGACGAAACTGTTCAACATCGTTCAGCCAACGGTGGCGGTGTTTGGGCAGAAAGACATTCAGCAGGCGACGCTCATCCGTTCGCTCACCCGCGAGCTCGACTTCGGCGTGCGGATCATCGTGGCACCCACGGTGCGGGAGCCGGACGGACTGGCAATGTCGAGCCGGAATGCGTATTTGTCGCCGGAGGAGCGGAAGCGGGCGCTGGTGTTGTCGCGCACGTTGCGCGGCATCGCGGAGGCGTTCGACGGTGGGCAGTACGATGCCGTGGAGCTGGAGCAGTTAGGCTGGGAGATTCTGGCCACCGAGCCGGAGGTACAAGTGGACTACCTGGCCATCGTGGACCCGACGCGCCTCGAGCCCGTCGCGGTCGCGGAGCAGGGCACGATCGTCGCGATGGCGGCGCGCGTGGGTACGACACGCCTCATCGACAACGTGCTCCTCGGCAGCTCGTGACGTGGAGCGCCGTCGTCGCAGCGCTTGATGACGGCGATACGTTCCGGTCGCGCGTCAGCGTCTACCTGCATCCGTTAGCTGGCCGGCCGATCGTCTGGCACGTCGTGCGCGCGTTGGAGACGGTGTCGCCGGCGCCGGGCGTGGTGCGGGTGCTGCACCGCGCGAACACGATGCTGGCCATGCCGGAGACGTCGGTGCCGGTGATGATCGATGCGATTGCGGACGGACAGGAGCTGGTGGCGCTGCGCGCGGCGGTCACGGCACCCGGGGTGTGCGTGTTGGTGGATGGCGCGTCTCCGTTAGTCGCGCCGCCGACCATTGCCCGGCTGCTGCGCGCGGGCGAGGGCGGCATTGCGGGACTGCCGGACGCGCAGGCGGACGGGCGGTACATCGCGGTGGGCGGCGAGGGACCGGCGCTCGCGTCGGCAGAGGATCCGCGGCAGCCGGCGGGCGCGGTGCGTATCGCGGCGACGTCGCCCGACGAGTTGATCCGCGTGCTCGATCGCCACACGCTCGCGGATGCGTCGGTTGCCTTACGGAACCGGCTCGTGCGCAAACACGAAGCGGCGGGCGTGAGCTTCGTGCTGCCGGAGACCACGTGGATCGACGCCGATGTGCGCATCGGCGCCGACAGCGTGATCTATCCGGGCGCGGTGCTCGAGGGACAGACGGAGATCGGCAGCGAGTGCGTGATCGGTCCGTACACGCGCATCGTCGATGCATCCATCGGGCGCGGCGCGGAGCTCAAGGGATGGAACTACGTCGCGCGCACCAGTATCCGAAACCATGCAGTCCTCGAGCCATATGTTCGACGCGGCTTTGATTGAGCTGCCCGCGTGGGCGCAGGTGTCCCCGGCGCGGCGCGAGCACATCGCGCGCGTGACGTCGCTGCTCGTGCGGTGGGCGCATGCGTTAGGCCTCGAGCGCGACGCGTGCGCCGCGTGGCGCGACGCGGGCCTCTGGCACGACGCGCTGCGCGACGCGACCGAGGCCGAGCTGCGCGTGTGGGCCGCCGATGGGACGCTGCCGATTGGGCTGTTGCACGGTCCGGCCGCGGCCAATCGGTTGGCGAAGTGCGGTGAACAGCGCCGCGACGTGATCGAGGCCATCCGATGGCATACCATCGGGTCCGATACATGGGACCAGACGGGCCGCGCGCTCTATATGGCCGACTACCTCGAGCCCGGGCGCAGGTTCGCGCGCGCCGATCGGGGCTACCTCGCGGCGCAGGTGCCGCTGGACTTCGACGGCACGTTCCGCCAGGTCGTTAGGCACCGCCTCGAGTGGGCGTTGCGCGAGGGGCACGAGCTCTATCCGACCGCGGTGGCGCTATGGAACTCGGTGCGCTGATCGAGCGGTGGGGCATCCGCATCCTGGTCGCGCTCGTGCTGTTGGGCGCGCTCATCGGGGGCGCGGTGGTGGCGACGCGCAAACCCGCGGCGCGCCCCGGTGGGATAGTCGTTGCGTTAGGCAGTAGCGATGCGCGCGCGCCGGCCGGCGTTCGCGTGCGGGTGGAGGTCCTCAACGCGTCGCGCGTGATCGGGCTCGCCCGGCGCGCGACGCTCTATCTGCGCGACCGCGGCTTCGATGTCGTGGAATCGGGCAACGCCGCCGGCGCGCGGCGCGACACCACGCTCGTGCTCGACCGGACGGGCCACCACGCCTGGGCGGCGTCCGTGACGCGGGCGATGGGCATCGCGCAGATGGTCGCGCGCCCCGACAGCTTACACGACGTCGACGTGACCGTGCTGGTCGGCGCCGCGTGGCGCCCCCCGGCCGAGCCGTTCTACCCGTAGCTGTCCGCACGCGGCCGCGATGTCGGTGCCGCGGCTCTTTCGAATCGCCACTTCGACGCCGGCACCGCGCACGACGCGCGCGAACCGTGCGATGTCGCGCGGCGACGTCGCGCGAAATTCCGCGGCGCCGCCCTCGTGCAGTGGAATGAGATTCACGAACGCGCGGCAGCTCTTGGCGAGCTTCGCGAGCTCGAGCGCGTGCGCGCCGGTGTCGTTCACGCCGCCCAGCATCACGTACTCGAACGTGACACGCCGGTCGAACGCGCGGGCCGCCGCGATGACATCGGCCAGCGGATACTTGGTGTTGATCGGCATCAGCTCGCGGCGAAGCGCGTCCGACGGCGCGTGAATCGACAGCGCGAGGCGAAACTGCTCCGGGCGCTTGGCGAGCGCGACGATGCCGGGCAGCACGCCCACGGTCGACACGGTGATGTGCCTCGCGCCTAAGCCTAACGCATCGGGGGCGTTGAGGATCGTGAGCGCGACGTCCACCGCGCGCCAGTTCATGAGCGGCTCGCCCATGCCCATGAACACGACGTTGGTGACGCGCACGGGATCGTCGACGAGGCGCATCTCGCGCACCTGCGCGGCGATCTCCCACGTCGCGAGGTTGCGCTGGAAGCCCATGCGTCCCGTGGCGCAGAACGCGCACTGGAGCGCGCAGCCCGCCTGCGACGAGATGCAGAGCGTGACGCGGTCGTCGTCGGGAATGGCGACGGTCTCGATGGCCTGTCCGTCGGGAAGGCCGAACAGAAACTTCTGCGTGCCGTCGGTGGACCGCTGCCGCGCCATGAGCGCGAGCCGCGGCATCGCGAAGCGTTCGCCTAACGCACCGCGGAGGGCGGCCGGCAGCTCGGTGATGTCGGCGAACGACGTCGCGGGCGTCTGCCAGAGGCGCCGCAGCACCTGACGGGCCCGGTAGGCCGGCTCGCCGCGCTCGGTGAAGAACGCGGCGACGGCGTGGAGGGCGTCGCCGGGGGAACGGTCGAGGAGATTGATTTGAGGCACAGCGTAAATCTAGACAATGGGAAGCGCTCGCTGCCGCTCGCTTCGGGAAGTGCTGCGCTTGGGGAAGTGGGGAAGCGGCGGGCTACGCCGCCTTGGGGAGAGGAAGGACAACAGTAGTCCGTGGATTGAGAGTACCGAACGCGGTGAACGAGGGACAGCCACTCATTCCGCGGGGAAATTGATGTTGCTCCTCACCCCAAGGCGTGCGTAGCCCGCCGCTTCCCCACTTCCCCAAGCGCAGCGCTTCCCCAAGCGAGCGCCAGCGAGCGCTTCCCCGATCCGCACATAGCCGCAGCTTTCAACCGGCGTTAAATTCAACAGGCCCAAACAGATGACCGAACTCTGGCAGGCGCTTCCGTGAGGTGCGCGGCGTGGTTAGTCTTTTAGATTCACCCCCAATTGACGGAGCACTGGTGTTGCTTTCCGAGCTGCTGTCGGCGGAACGGGTCAAAGTGCCGCTGGCGAGTCGCACGAAAAGCGACGTGCTGCGCGAGCTCGTCGAGCTCGTCGCGCCGTCCGCGGGACGCCGTGGCGAACGTGTGGATCCGGAGTCCATCCTCGAGTCGGTGCGCGAACGCGAATCGGTGCTTTCAACTGGAATCGGCGACGGTGTCGCCATTCCGCACGGCAAGACGCCGCACGTCGACCAACTGGTGCTCGCCGCGGGCGTGGCGCACGATCCGGTCGACTTCGACGCGCTCGATGGCAAGCCGGTGCAATTGTTCTTCCTGCTCGTCGGTCCCGAGAGTGCTGCGGGCGCGCACGTGAAAGCGCTGAGCCGCATCTCGCGACTTCTGCGCCGCGAGTCCTTGCGCGCGAGCCTGGTGGCCGCGCAGTCGGCGCCCGATTTCCTCCGCCTGATTCGAGATTTGGAGGTGGCGTGAGCGCGCCGCGTCGAATGCCGCCCACCGTTTGGGCGGCATGGCGCGGCGTGGCTCGTCGTGTCACATCCATGCACAGCCGAACCGTACCAACCGAATGACCGCGACCAATTCCAACGAGGCGACCACACTCCGAAGCCGCCGCTGCGGCTCACTCCGCGCCGGCGACGCCGGCACCCCGGTCCGGTTAGGCGGCTGGGTCCACGGCAAACGCAATCTGGGCGGGCTCGTGTTTCTCGACGTGCGCGACCGCGACGGCATCGTGCAAGTATCGATTGACCCGGCGCTCGTCGGCGACGCCGTGCGCGATACGGCGGCGGCGGTCGGGAAGGAAAGCGTGGTGCTCCTGGAAGGTGAGGTGGTGCGCCGCCCGCCCGACGGCGTGAACCGCGAGCTCGCGACGGGCGAGATCGAGGTCAAGGCGCGGACACTCCGGGTCGTTGGGCCGGCGGTGACGCCCGCGATTCCGGTGGCGCGCGCCAAGGGCGAAGCACTGCCGTCGGAAGAGCAGCGCCTGCGGTACCGCTACCTCGACCTGCGGCGCCCCGAGCTGCAGCAGAACATGATTCTGCGCCACCGGCTCATGCAGACGGCGCGGCGGTATCTCACGGGCGAGGGCTATCTCGAGATCGAGACACCGATCCTCACCAAGCCGACGCCCGAGGGCGCGCGCGATTACATCGTGCCGAGCCGCCTGCACAAGGGCGAGTTCTACGCGCTGCCGCAGTCGCCGCAGCTCTACAAGCAGCTGCTCATGGTGTCGGGCTTCGACCGGTACTTTCAGATCGCGCGCTGCTTCCGCGACGAGGACTTGCGCGCCGAGCGCCAGCCGGAATTCACGCAGATCGACATTGAGGCATCGTTCGTCGAGCAGGCCGACATCATCCGCCTGACGGAAGGCTTGTTCGTCGAGCTCTGGCGGGAGGGCGGCCACGAGGTGGCGGCGCCCTTCGAGCGGCTCGAGTACGGCGACGCCATGGAGCGATACGGCAGCGACCGGCCGGACCTGCGCTACGGGCTCGAGCTCTTCGACGCCACCGCGATCTTCGCCGCCACCGAGCTCGGCATCGCGCGCTCGGCGATCGCGGCCGGGGGACGCGTGCGCGGGATGCGGGTGCCTAACGGAGCAACGTTGTCGCGCAAGCAGGTGGATGAGCTCGAGGCGCTGGCCAAGGGCGCCGGCGCCGGTGGGCTGCTCAGGCTCAAACGCGAGGGCAGCGAGCTCACAGGGCCGCCGGCCAAATTTCTCGACGCCGGCGCGCGCGAGCGGTTGGCGCTCGCCGACGGCGACCTGGCGCTCTTTGCCGCGGGCCCGGACCGCGTGACGAACCCGGCGCTGGACCGCGTGCGACAGGAAGTGGCGCGCGTGATGCGCCTCGTGCCGGATGGCGTCCTGCGCTTCTTGTGGGTGACCGACTTCCCGATGTTCCAGTGCGACCCGGCGACGGGTGCGTTAGGCCCGACCCACCACCCGTTCACGGCGCCGCACCCCGACGACGCCGCGCTGCTCGGCACGGACCCACTGCGGGCGCGCGCGCAGGCGTACGACATCGTCCTCAACGGGATGGAGATGGGCGGCGGCAGCATCCGTATTCATGATCCCGAGATGCAGCGCCGCGTGTTCTCGCTCATCGGCATCGACGAGGAGACGGCGCAGCGGCGGTTCGGCTTTTTGCTCGAGGGACTGCGCTCGGGTGCGCCGCCGCACGGCGGCATCGCCATGGGCGTCGATCGCATCGCGATGCTGCTCGCGGGCGCGGGCTCGCTGCGCGACGTGATCGCGTTTCCGAAGACGACGACGGCCAGCGCACTCTTCGAGGGCGCTCCGAGTCCGGTGCCGGACGCCGATCTGCGCGCGCTGCACGTGCGCATCGACGGCGCGGGCGAGGTGACGGCGTGAGCGACGAACCCGTCACCCACCGCCTGAGCACCGAAGGCGCGGATCTCCTGACGCTGGCGGGCGTCAACGACGCGAATCTCATCCAGTTGTCGCGCATGACGGGCGCGAAGGTCTCGCTGCGCGGCGACGCGCTGACCTTGAGCGGACCGCCCGCCGCGGTGGAGCGCGCAACGCCCATCGCCCAACGCATGCTCGACGCCGCGCGCCAGCTCGTGCCGCTCGGCCCCGACGACGTACAGCGGTTAGGCGAGGACGGCGCCATGGATGGCAACGGGAATGGCACGGGGACCGCCGACGAGACGCGCATCGTGCTGCCCGGTGTGCGCCGCATCATCCAGCCCAAGACGCCGGGCCAGGCGGCGTACCTCAATCTCATCGCCGAAAACGACATCGTCGTCGGTATCGGCCCCGCGGGCACGGGCAAAACGTACCTCGCGGTCGCGATGGCGGTCGAAGCGCTGGCGCGCAAGCGGGTGCGCCGCATCGTGCTCGCGCGTCCGGCGGTGGAAGCCGGCGAGAGCCTCGGCTTCCTGCCCGGCGACTTGCAGGCGAAGGTGGACCCGTACCTGCGCCCGCTCTACGACGCCCTCGACGACATGATGCCGCCGGAGCGCATCATGAAAGCGCTCGAGACGCGTGTGATCGAGATCGCGCCGCTCGCGTACATGCGCGGGCGCACGCTCGCCGATGCGTTCGTGATTCTCGACGAATCGCAGAACGCGACCAGCGCGCAGATGAAGATGTTCCTCACTCGGTTAGGCGTGAACTCGAAGGCCGTGATCACGGGCGACAAGACCCAGATCGACCTGCCGGCGCGCGAGCAGTCGGGCCTCATCGAGATCGAGCGCATCTTGAAAGGGATCGATGGCATTGCGTTCCATTATCTCACGGATGCGGACGTGATCCGACACCGGCTGGTGCGCGACATCATCCGGGCGTACGCGCGCGACGCGGGGACAGACTAACGGATGGCGATCCGGCTGCCGATCGAGCGCAATGCCGCCGGAGCGGGCGGCCCGCCGTTCACCACGCGGGCCCGCGTCGGATACCACGGTGTGCGCATTGCGCTCCTGGTGCTACTCGCCGTCGTCACGTATCTGCTGTTCCCCAATGCGCCGGCCGTGGACTCGCCGATCTTCGAGGTCGGCTCGGTGGCCACCGACAACGTCATCGCGCCGTTCGCGTTCGTCGTGCCGAAAACGCCGTCGGCCCTGGCACAGGAACGCGACGAGCTCGCGCAGTCGGTGAAGCCGATTCTCGAATACCGGCCGGCTGCGCTCGACTCGGCGCAGAACCAGCTGCGCACGTTCTTCGACTCGCTGTCGGTGACCGTTCAGCGCGGCACCGATGCGCATGCGACAACCGCTGCCCAACGAACGGCGCTGGTGACCGCGTCAGGGTTGGAAGGCGTCACACTCACGCCCCAAGAGGCCGACTACCTGGTGTCGGGTGCGCGCCGTCGCGCCATGCTCGATGCGGTTCGCCGCGCGTACGCCCGCTTGCTGTCGTCCGGCATCGCCGCCGGTGCGACCGTCGATAACCTGCGCGGCGACGTGATCGTGCGGCGTGAAGGGCAGGAGCGCAGCGTGATGGTGGACAGCCTCCTCTCGTTCGCCTCGCTGCTCTCGCGGTCGCGAGCGTTCGAGCCCGATCCGAACTCGTCGGTCGCGAGCGCGCTCTACCTCAAATTGTTGAGCGCGTTTTTCCGCCCAACGGTGACGCTCGACCAGGTCGCGACCGAGCAGCGGCGGCAGGAACTTCGCAACTCGGTAAACGTGAACGAGTACATGGTGCGGGCCGGCGAGAAGGTCGTCGGCGCGCACGAGGTGGTCGGCCAGGCCGAGTTCGAGAAGATGCGCTCGCTGCACGACGCCATGCAGGCGCGGACGCGCGGGCAGCGCGCGTTAGGCCGGATCGCGGGGAGCATCGCGTACAACGCGCTCGTGCTCGCCATTTTTGGCATCGCCATCGTGCTGTTCCGCCCGCAGCTCTACAGCGCGTTCCGCTCGCTGGCGCTCTTCGCCGCCGTGTTCCTGCTCGTGCTGATCGTCTCGGCGGTGGCGGCCAAGTGGCAGCCGGTGCATCCCGAATTGGTACCGGTGGCGTTGGCGGCCATCATCCTGAGCGTGCTGTTCGATTCGCGCATCAGCATGATCGCCGCGATGATTCTCGCGGTGCTCGTGGGCGGGCAGAGCGTGTATCGCGGAACGAACGCGCTGTTCATCAATCTCGTGGGCGGCGCCGCGGCGGCGCTCAGCGTGCGCGTGATCCTGCGGCGCGAGCAGTCGTACCAGTACGTGATTACCATCGGCATCGCGTATCTGGGCGCGGCGCTCGCCATCGGCCTCACGTTGGGCTGGAACTCGAATCAGATCATCGCCAGCGCCGGGTTAGGCGTGGGCAACGCCATCGTGTCGGTGGTGTTCGCGATGTTCCTCGTGCCGTTGGCCGAGCGCGTCACCGGCATCACGACGTACCTCACGCTCATCGAGTACTCGGACCTGAATCGGCCGCTGCTGCGACGATTGAGCCTCGAAGCGCCGGGCACGTACGCGCACACGATCGCCATGGCGAATCTCGTCGAAGCCGCGGCCACGGCGATTGGCGCCAACGGGTTGTTGGCTCGCGTGGGGACCTACTACCACGACATCGGCAAGCTCACCAAGCCGCAATATTTCGTCGAGAACCAGGCGGGCGGACGCAACCCGCACGACAAGCTGAAGCCGGGCACGAGCGCGGCGATCATCCGGAACCACGTGCGCGAGGGCATGGACCTCGCGGCCGAGTATCACGTACCCACGGCCATCGCGGCGTTCATCCCCGAGCACCACGGCACCGCGCCCATCGCCTACTTCCTGGAGAAGGCGCGCGAATACGACACAGGCTCGCTGCCTAACGCAGCGGACTTCGCCTACCCGGGGCCGATCCCGCAGTCGGCGGAGACGGCGGTGTGCATGTTGGCCGATGGCGTCGAGGCGGCCGTGCGCGTGCTCGCCGAGCCGACGCCCACGCGGATTCGCGACGTGATCGAGCACATGGTGCGGCAACGCATGGAACAGGGGCAGCTGCGCGACGCGCCGCTCACGCTGCGGCAGATCGAGATCATTAAAGAGCAGTTCGCGCGCGTGATGAGCGGGATGTACCACAGCCGCATCGACTACCCCGCGTCGAGCGGCGGCATTTCGTCGGAGTTCGCGTCCGCATGACGCGCGTCGTGCACGTGACGTCCGAGGCGGGGCGTCTGCCGCTCTCGCGCCGCCGCATCGCCGGTTTGGCCGATCGCGTGCTGCACGCGGAAGGTGTGCGCTCGGCGGAGCTGTCCATCGCGTTCGTGACGGGTCCCGCCATCGCGCGGCTCAACGCGCGGCACCTGGGGCGACACGGCCTAACGGACGTGATCGCGTTTCCATTCGCGCGCGTGGATGGCTCGCCCGTGGTTGGCGACGTGTACATCGCGCCGGACGTGGCGCGCGCCAACGCGCGGCGCACCGGCGTCCCGGTCCGCGAAGAGCTCGCACGCCTCGTGGTCCACGGCACGCTGCACGTCCTCGGCCACGACCATCCCTCCGTTGGGCGGGAGATGTCCGCGATGTGGCGGCGGCAGGAACGGCTGCTCGCCCGCGAGAAAGGAGCGTGGGCGTGAGCACGCTGTCGCTGGTCATCGCCCTCGTCGCGCTCGTGTGGGCGGCGCTCGTGGCCGCCGCCGACGGCGCGCTACTGTCGGTATCCGACATCGCGACCAACGGGACCGTGGAAGCGCCGACGGGCGGGCCACGCGATGCCACGCACCGCGCGCTGTCCATCGGGCGCCTGATCGCGCTGCTCATCGCCGGCGTTGCCGCGGCGCGCGCGTTCGGTCTCGACACACAGTCGCCCGGTGTCGCGATCGGACTGGGTATCGTGATCGCCGTGGTCGCCGTGTTGTTAGGCGATGTGGTTCCGCGCGCTGCGGGTGAAGCGCTGGGCGGTCGCGCGCTCGCGGCACTGAGCACGGTCGTCCGATCGGCCGAAGTCACGATGCGGCCGCTCGTCGCCGGCGGCGCGAAGCTGGACGCTGTGTTGCGGCGCGCGCTGCCGCCGTTCACGCCGGGGCAGGGCGACCGCGACATCACGGCGGAACAATTCCGCCGCATCGTGACGCCCCAACAAGCGTCGCCGCACCGCACGATGATGCACCGCGTGTTCTCGTTCAGCGACACCGAAGTCCACGAGGTGATGGTCCCGCGCGTGGACATCCTGGGGCTCGAGCGCGGCACGCCGTGGTCGGAGGTGCTCGATCGCGTCCGGAGCTCGCAGCACGCGCGGCTTCCGCTGTACGACGAAACCATCGACCACATCACCGGCATTCTATTCGCGAAGGATCTGCTCCCGGCCGTGATCGCCGATGAGGAGCCGGCTGCGGGGTGGGAGTCCATCGCGCGTCCGGCATCGTTCATCCCGGAGAGCAAAACCATCGAAGCCCAACTGCGCGATTTCAAGGCGACGCGCACGCACATCGCGATCGTGGTCGACGAGTTCGGCGGCACCGCGGGGTTGGTCACCATCGAGAACATCCTCGAGGAGATCGTGGGCGACATCCGCGACGAGTACGATCGAGAGGAGCCGCCCATCGAAGCCGAGGAAGGGCGGCGCTGGTGGGTGTCGGGCCGTGTGACGCTCGACGAGCTGTCCGATGCGTTAGGCCACCGCTTCGACCGGCCCGACGTGAATACCGTGGGCGGGCTCATCTTCGAGGTCGTGGGGCACGTGCCGAAGGCAGGGCAGGAGCTCGAGCTGGACGGCTATCGCATCGTGGTCGAGCGCGTGAACCGGCGCCGCGTGGATCGCGTCTACTTCGAGCGGCCGGAGTCGCCGGTGGAGCACGTCTCGTGAGCGTGTCCGCGCTGCTGCTCGCGATCGGCGTGGTGCTCGTCGCGTGGCTCACGGCCGCTGCGACGGCGGTGCGCACGGTGAGCCGCGTCTGGCTCCGGCGGTGGGCCGAGCAGCGGCTGGCCACGCC
>JACZCV010000487.1_pt1 | contig 13045 bp, 10 predicted proteins | sample 8641841 | NCBI WGS metagenome assembly JACZCV01 (sample SAMN15324606, study PRJNA640507) | soil metagenome | isolation source: monocropping sugarcane control | place: China: Luxin town, Laibin City, Guangxi Province | collected 2019-07-25 | depth 10cm m
CCGCGCTTCAACATCCGGCTCAAGGACGACAAGAACTACCTCTACCTGAAGCTTCCGGTCACCGAGCAGTACCCGCGCGTCCACTACTCGCGCCGCGTGCAGAACGACGGCGCTCTCTACTTCGGCCCGTACACGTCCGCGCAGTCGCTTCGCGGCACGGTGAAATCGATTCGCCAGCTCCTGCCTTTTCGCACGTGCTCCGACGAGATCTTCAAGCAGGGCAAGGTCTGCCTCGACTTCCACATCAAGCGATGTCCCGGTCCGTGCGAGAAGCGCATCAGCGTCGACGACTACAAGGCTCGGATTCGCGAGGTCGCGCTGTTCATGGAGGGACGCTCGGACGTGCTGGTGCGGCAGCTCGAGGACAGGATGGGCGACGCCGCCGACCGCCTTGACTTCGAGAACGCCGCGCGATACCGCGATCAGCTGCAGTCGATCGAGCGGATCGCCGACCGGCAGAAGGTGCTGGTGCATGGCCGCGACGACCAAGACTTGATCGCGTACGCGCGCAAGGGCGGCGACGTCTACGTCGAGGTGGCGTACGTCCGCCAGGGCAAGATGGTCGGCCACGACGGCCACCCGCTCGATGGCGCCGGCGAGGCGACCGAGCCCGAGCTGCTGCGGAGCTTCCTGCTCCAGTACTACACGAGCGCGACGCACGTGCCGCGGAGCGTGATCGTGCCGGGACCGGTCGGCGATGCCGACTTGATGCGCGATTGGCTCACGCAGCGCCGAGGTGGTCCGGTGAGCATCGACGTGCCGCAGCGCGGCCGGAAGCGCGGCCTGGTCTCGCAGCTCGCGGAGACCGCGGCCCAGGAGCTGGAGCAGCTTCGCATCCAGGCCGACTACGACCGCAGCCGCACGGAGCCGATGCTCGCCGGCCTTGCCGAGGCGCTAGACCTGGAGCAGCCGCCGAAGCGGATCGAGTGCTACGACATCTCCAACATCCAGGGCGATTCAGCGGTGGGGGCGATGGTCGTGTTCGAGGATGGCCGGCCACGCAACGACCACTACCGGCATTTCCGCATCCGGTACGTGCCCGGCCCGAACGACTTCGCCATGCTGCAGGAGGTGCTGCGCCGACGCATGGAGAGGCTCGAATCGTCACAGCGGCGCGAGGACGCGGACGCCGCCGGCGATCGTTCGTTCACAAGCCGGCCCGACCTGATCCTGATCGACGGCGGCAAGGGTCAGCTGGGCGCCGCGCTGGAAGTGCTGGAGGACGTCGGGTTCGCGGATATTCCGACTTTTGCGTTGGCGAAAGAGCGCGAGGAGATCTTCGCTCCGGGCCGCGCAGAACCGATCGTGCAGGAGCACAACTCGCCGGGCATGTTCCTGGTCCAGCGGATCCGCGACGAGGCACACCGATTCGCCATCACGCACCACCGCAAAGTCCGCTCGCGCAAGGCGCTGTCATCGCCGCTCGATTCGATCGAAGGCATCGGTCCCGCGCGCAAGCGCGCTTTGCTCCGAGCGTTCGGCTCCGTGCAGGCGATCCGTGAAGCGCCGGTGGACGACATCATCGCCGTCGGCGTGCCCGAGAAATTGGCGCGGCGCCTGAAGGAGACCCTGTGACGCTCGTAGTGGTTGGCACGGTGAGCAGCCAGGACCTCGACCGCGACCTCGACGTTTTCGAGGACGCCGGCTTCGTGCGCCTGCGCGACTTCGCGACCATCCCCGAGGCCGACGCGGTTCTTGGCGTGTCGGGTGGCGGCGTCGAGCTGCTGGGTGACGCGGACCGGATCGGTCTGAAGTACGTGCTCGTGCACGAGGGTCGTTCCGACGGTCACCCGGGCGGGACCTACGAGCGAGCCCACCACCGCGTCGAGCTCGCCGAGCTCATGGAGCTGGCCCAGCATCTGCGAAGCCGGCCGCGGCCGCTGGTGACCTGCATGGCGTTCGGTTACAAGAACGGCGCGCCCGCCGATGCCGCCCTTTTGATCGATGCTCGTTTTCTCGACAACCCCTACTGGGAACCGGACCTGCGGGATCGCACGGGCCGCGACCAGGAGGTCGTCGAGTACGTGATGAGGCAGCCCGCAGCTCAGAAGCTGCTGACCGACCTGGAACGTATGGTCCGGGACCTGCTGCCGCTTTATCACGAGAAAGGCCGCACGCACCTGGTGGTCGCATTCGGATGCACGGGCGGCCGCCATCGATCGGTGGTGCTGGCGTCAGAGATGGCGAGGCGGCTGCACGACGTCGACGGCATCGACGTCGACTTCGTCACCCGCGACATATAGACATATAAATGACGCGCGCCCTTGTATTAGGCGGCGGCGGCTTCATCGGTGTCGCCGCGTGCAAGGAGCTGATGCGTCGCGGAGTGGAAACCATCGCGGCCGGTCGCAAGGATCGGCCATACGGAACCTTCACGAGCTATCTCGCATTCGACCGCAATGACGAGTCCCAACTCCAGCGCGCTCTGAGCGCGGTGCAACCCGATGTGGTGCTCGACCTCGCCTGCTACGAGCCGGCCCAAGTGGCGGCTATGGTGAAGCTCTGCACGGCGCAGCGCTACGTCTTCATCTCCAGCGGCGCCGCGTATCCCGACCTGCCGCGCAGGCCGGCGAGTGAGGACGACTTCAAGCCGCTCGATGGCGATCCACCGCCTGGCGAGCTCGAGTACGCCAACGGCAAGCGCTGGTGCGAGACGCTGCTCGCGCGAGCCGGCGCGTTTCCCTGGACGGTGATCCGTCCACCGGCGGTCTTTGGCGCCTCTGATCGGTCGCTCCGAATCGCTGCGTACATCCAGCGGATCGCCGACGGCGGTCCGGTGCTCGTGCCCGCCGAGACCTATGAGGAGCAGGCCGGCCTGGCGTGGGTCAAGGACGTCGGCTACGCGTGCGCGCTGGCATGCGACCCGCGCAAGCACGTGCTGCACCGCGCGTACAACGTCGGCTTCGAGGGTGTCAGCTTGCGCAAGCTGATCGAAGGCCTGGCGCGGGCGATGAACGTCCCGGCCAACATCCACCCGGTACCTTTTGCCAAATTGCCCGCGGGCGCCAGCCCGTACGGACCGCGGCCCAACCGGTCCGCCGGCTACTCGATCGACCGCGCGAGGGCCGAGCTCGGTTTCGAGCCGTCCGCCCTCGAAGACGCGCTGGCCGAGACCCTGGCCTGGTATCGGGTCGAGCACCCGTCACACCCTGGCTACGCGAACCGGAAAACCGAGCTCGCACTCGTAAGCTGACGGCCATGCCGGCACGCAAAGCGCTGCCTTACGTCGTCGCGCTGGGCGGCGTGGTGGTGGTCACGGCGCTGATCGCGGTGGTGCGCGCGTACGCACGGGTGGACGGCCTTTCCGCCCTCTACCTGCTGCTGGTTCTCGGGTTGGGCGCTCGCTGGGGCCGCTGGCCGGCTGTGACCGCGAGCGTCGCCGCCTTTCTCATGTACGACTTCTTCTTCGTGCCGCCCGTCGGCACCTTCAGCGTGGCCGGTCCCAGCGAGCTGCTGGAGCTCATCGTCTTGCTGGCGGTGGCGCTGGTGACGAGCCAGCTGGCCGCGTCGCTCAGGCGAACCCAGGCGACTGCCGAAGCGATGGCCTCACAGTCCGGCGCGCTCTATGAGCTGGCGACCGTGGCTCTGCGTTCGCCAGAGGTGTCGGTTGCACTTTCGCTGCTGTGCGAGCGCGCGGCGATGATCCCCGGCGTCGAGCGATTCAGCATCGCCTCCGCTGGTAGTGGCCGTCCCGAGCATCTAGCCGGCGCGGATTTGACCGCTGACGAGGTAGCGCAAGTGGCGCGTGCCTACGAGAGCGGCCGGGCGGTTGGCGCCACCGTCAGCGGCGGCACCATCAAGCTGGTCCACACCCATCCGCAGCTGGCTTCGCCTGCATATCTCCCGATGGCGGGCGGAGTTGTGGCCATCGCGTTCGGCGCCACGTCGCCTGAGCCCGAGGACCTGCGCATGCTCGCCGCCCTCGCCGGACTCGCGGGCCTGCTGCTGGACCGCCGGCGAGCCGCGCTGGAGGCGGAAAGGGCTCGCGGCCTTGAAGCGTCGGACCGGCTGAAGGCGGCGATTCTTTCGTCGGTCTCGCACGAGCTGAAGAGTCCGATCGCGTCGTTGCGGGCGGCGCTGACAGCCCTGGCCGGGCCCGGTTCAGGCCTGCAGGCGGAGCAGCAGGAGCTCGCGCGGGACATGGATCGACAGGCGACGCGCCTCGATCACATGGTGGGAGACATGCTCGCGCTGTCTCGACTGGAAGCCGGCCTCGAGCTGCATCGCGAGCCGCACTCATACGCCGACCTGGTAGGCGCCGCAATCCGGCAGCTGCGCGCCGAGCTTCAGGGTCACGAGGTGCTGGTGGAGGCTGCCGGGGATCTGCCGATGGTCGAGGTCGACGAAACACAGGTCGGGCGGCTGCTCGCGAACCTGCTTGAAAACGCCGCGGAATGGTCGTCAGCAGGGGGCGGCATCACGGTCGGCGCAAGACACCGCGATGGCTGGCTCGAGTCCTACGTCGAAAACGATGGACCGGCGATCGCACCAGCAGATCTGGATCGCGTGTTCGACACGTTCTGGACTCGGCGGTCGCGCGGGACCGGCCTCGGCCTGGCGATCTGCAGGCGCGTGGTCGAGGCGCATGGGGGCACGATCCGCGCGGAGAACATGCGTCGCGGGCCGCGCTTCACGTTCTCGCTGCCTCTTGCTCGAGTGGCGGCTGCCCACTCAACACTATGAGCGGAGCCCGCGTGCTCGTTGTCGACGACGAGGTCGAGATGCAGCGCGCGCTGCGCGCCGGCCTCAAGTACCACGGCTTCGACGTGCGCACCGCCGGCAGTGGGGAGGAGGCGGTCCGGGAGTCGGGCGCGTGGCGTCCCGACGTGGTGCTGCTCGATCTCGGGCTGCCAGGCATGGACGGCTTCGAGACGCTCGCCGCGATGCGCCCGTCGACACGCGCGGCGATCATCGTCGTCAGCGTCATGCCTGGCGAGAAGGACAAGGTCCGCGCCCTCGACGCAGGCGCTGACGACTATGTGGTCAAGCCGTTCGGCACCGAGGAGCTGGTCGCGCGCATCCGTGCCGTGCTGCGTCGACAGGCGGATGTATCCGCGGGCGAGCCGGTGGTTCGCTCGGGGGATCTCGAGATCGATCTCGCTCGGCGCGCTGTGACTGTGAATGGCACGCGCGTGATGCTGACTCCGACCGAGTACGAGCTGCTTCGCTATCTCGCGTTGCATACGGGCAAGCCGGTCACTCACACGACGCTGCTGCGCGAGGTTTGGGGCGACTACGCAGTGGGGGACAGCTACAACACGCGCTACGTCGTCGCCCAGATCCGCAAGAAGCTCGGCGACGATCCTTCGAATCCGCGCTACATCGTCAACGAGCCTGGAGTCGGCTACAGGCTACTGACCTAGGTCTCTTTTTTTTTCCTCCCCATGCTTGTCGTGGGGAGGGTGATCAGTAGAACCCTTTCCTCCCCAACGCATGTTGGAGAGGTCAGGAGGGGAGATCGGTAGAAGTCTTAACAGGCAGAGTTGGCATGTCGCCTCAATCCACTGATCGTCTCTTTCATGCATGTATCTCAGACCCAGCGGGCTCAGTACCTGCGCTCGCAGATGACTGGCGTCGAGAAGCGTTTGTGGTTTCGGCTGCGCGCGAAGCAGCTCGGAGTCAAGTTTCGACGCCTACGACATGCATCGCGACGCCTCGCTTGGCGCGCGAGGTTGGCGCGTGATGCGCGTGATGCTGGACGAGGTCGATAACGAGCTAGATGACGTGGTGGGTGCGATTCAGTGCGAGCTGGAGAATCCCGGCACCATGTTGAGGATCGCGCAACGTTCGGGTGATCTAGTAAGTACTACTACTGATCACCCCACCTAGCCTCCCCGGCAAAGCCGGGAAGGGAGAAGGCCTCTACCGCTCGATGCGGCCGCGGTTCAGCAGGTAAGCCGAGATGAGGGCCATGAGCACGATGCCGGGCGACCAGCCGAGACCCGGGCCGAACGGGTCGTAGTTCGAAAGGTCGATGCCGACCGCGAGCCCGCTCACGCCGAGAAAGACGGCCACGATCAGGACACCGCGGATGTATCCGTGCCTGGCAAAGAACAGCTCCACCCCCAGCAGCCGGTGGCGGCGGCGGGCACGGCGTTCGACCAGCGGGGCGGCGTGGGCGGCCACGCGCTCGCGGCGTCCGTGCTTGTACCGGGCGGCGATCGGATGAGGATCGATCGGACCGCGCGCAACCTCACGGTCGGCCGGCGGCGGAACCTCCAGCGGCTCCCACCATGGCTCCTTTCGCCGCTTGCGGTACCAGACGAAGCCGGCGCCACCCAGCACCAACCACACCAGGAAGATCCATGTCGAATTGGAGATGTTCTGGAAGATGAGCTGCGTGAAGACGGTGCCGATCGCGAGCGCGCCGACGATCGACAGCACGGGGATGCTCGCGCGCCCGAACGGGATGTTGAACGGCATCTCATAGGGTCGGTACAGGTCCGGCTCGACGAAGCGCAATCGCATCACCGCCAGGTGCGCGGTGGCGAATGCAAACGTCGCCGCCAGCGCGTAGATGGCGCCGAGCAGATCGATCTGGGCGGGCAGAATCAGAGCCGCCGCGACGATGCCGAAAACGATGATCGACACGTACGGCGTCTTGAACTTCGGGTGCAGGCTCGAGAAAGCCTTCGGAAACAGGTCGTTCTGCGCCAGCGAATAGCTCAGGCGCGAGATGCCGATCAAGCCCGCGTTGGTCGCGATCACCAAGATCGTGAACGCGAGGATGGCAACCCACACACCGGCCCAGTACGCGAGCCAGTCGATGGGGAACTTGGAGACGATGCCGGCGACGGGATCGTCCTTCCAGGTGGTGGCCAGCTGCGTGAAGTACATGTGGTGTTGGGCGTCGAAGTGGACTGGAAAGACACTCATACCGATCGTGGGCAAGACCGCTGACACAGCCAGCACCGCGACGATGACTCCGAAGTAGGCGCGGGGCACGCTACGCCCGGGATTCTTCGCCTCCTCGCTGAGGTTCGAAATCGTCTCAATCCCGGTGTACGTGACCATCGCGAGCGAGATGCTCGCGAGGAAGTTGCCCCAGGTCGGCGCGATGCCCCAGTGGATGTTGTTGAACACCACGTCCAGGTGCAGAAGCAACCACAGGCCGAGGATGACCAGCGCGAACTGCGTGACCAGGTCGAGCATCGCGAGGAAGACGTTGATGGCGCTCGATTCCTGGATGCCGACGATGTTCAGCACCATCAGCAAGCCGGTAAGCGTCACAGCAGCGAGCGCGTGCGGCAGCGGTTGCTGGAAGGAAGTGAACAGCGGGACGTATTTGCTGAAGACGCCGAGATACGAGATCGCGGTGTACGCGGAAATCGAGACGGTGGCCGCGAAGTTCAGCAGCTGGATCCAGCCGACGATGAATCCGATCGGCTCGTTGAACGCACGGCGCGCGAAGCTCGAGCTGCCGCCTGCGTGGGGTAGTGCCGCGGTGCCTTCGGCGTAGTTGAGGGCTGTCGTGATGAAGATGAACCCCGCGAGGATGAGCGCGAGGGGCGTCAGTCCGAGCGCGAACGCGGCGGTGACGCCGAGCGCGTAGTAGATGCTCGAGCCGACGTTGCCGTAGCACGCCGCAAACAGCGCCGGAGCCCCAAGGGTGCGCGGTAGCTTGGCCGGCCGGCGGATGACCACGCGCAGGTCACCGGGCCGGCGCCCACGCCTCGCGACCGAGTCAGCACCCATGTGTCGATTCCGAGAGTAAGGCTTCGGGCGCCACATCCATACGAACTCCATACACGGACGGCGCGGTTTCAAACGCTGTACTCACACCGCCGTCCGTAGGTTGAAAGCTGATGCGGAGCGCCATCGTTCAACTGCCCGACCGCCGGTCGCAGAACCAGCAGCGCTCGGTGCTGCGCTCGGCTATCCGCCAGCTGGAGCGGGCGGATCTCTACCTCGGCGCCGTCACCTCCATGGAGATCGGCTACTGGGAGACGGAGCGAACGCTGAGGAACCTTCGCACGGAGCTGGAGGGCCTGCGCCGGAGCTTGATCGAGCACCGTTCAGAGCTCATCACCTGAGCGCCGTCGCGACGCCGGCGCGGCGGCGGATCAAAGTCCGCGGCGGAACCCTGGGCCCATTTCTGTGCTGGGCCGTCGTCTTCGCCGACATCGGCACGTCCGTCTACTACGTGCCCGGAATTCTTTATGGGCACTTTCAGACGCGCTCGGCGATCTTCGTCCTCATCACCCTCTTCGTGTTCATGCTCCTGTGCCTCAAGTACGCGGAGGTCACGTGGCGATATCCAGAAGGCGGCGGGGTCGTCAACGTCTCCTCGCAGGCGTTGCATCCGTTCGCCGGCCTGCTCGGCGGCTTGTTCATCCTGGTCGACTACTACCTGACCGCGGCGCTGAGCGCCGTGTCGGGCGCCTTCTACCTCGCGGTCGTCATCCCGGGCATGTCGCCGTCGTGGATCATCCTCAGCGCGACCGTGTTCGCGCTCGTGGCGCTTGGGATCCTGAACTTCGTCGGCATTCGCGAAAGCGCACGCACGACCGCGATCTTCGCGAGCATGGCCGCCGGCGGGCAGCTGCTGGTCGTCTTCGCGACCGCGGTCTATCTCGGCCCGGCAGGGATCATCCACAGCTTTACGTACCTGACGTCCGGTCCGCCACTCAGCCCGCTCAACATCGTGACCGGCTACGCCGCGGCATTTCTGGCGTTTTCAGGCCTGGAGTCGATAGCGCAGCTCGCGCCGGCGATGCGATCGCCGCGGAAGGTGGTCGCGAGCCGAGCGATGCTGGCGGTGGTCGGGACCATGGTGATCACCAGCCCGCTGCTCACCCTGTGGTCGACCACGCTTCTGCAGCCGGCCACCGCCGACCAGCAGGCGCAGGTCATATCGCTGCTCGGCGCGCACGTCGCCGGCACCATCGTCGGCGACTACGTCGCGATCAGCGGCGCGTTGCTCCTCGTTTTTGCGAGCAACACAGCGATCATCGGCGGCTATCACGTCTTCATCGCGCTGGGGCGCATGGGATTCTTCCCACGTGCCATCGAGCGGCGCAACCAGTGGCGGCGAACGCCGCACTGGGCCATCCTCGCGGCGGTCTCGATGCCGATCGCGATCGCTCTCGTTTCGGACGCCAATCCGGACTTGCTCGGCGACCTTTACGCGTTCGGGCTCCTCGGGACCTTCGTGCTGACGTGCGTGAGCCTCGACCTCGTGCGCTGGCGCGAACGCGCGCAATGGACTCGAACGAGCGCGGTGATATTTGGGTTGGGAGTCGTGACCACGGTCCTCGTGGTCGTGGCCTGGCTCACCAACCTGGTCGCCAAGCCGTTGGCGACGGAATTCGGCGGTGGGTTGACCGTCGTCGGGCTCGTCATCGGGCTGTTGACTTTCCGCTACTACCGAAGCCGGCGCCCCGCAGTCTTCCCGATTCCGTTCCGCGCGCATCGCGCCGCCGAGTCCATCGCCGCGGCCCTCGGGCGCAAGCGCGCCGCGGACGAGGTGCTCGTGATCCTGCCGCATGAGCAGCTCGCGGCCGAAGCAGTGATCGCCGAGGCGGCAGTGGCCGCCAAGGGGCGGGCCGCCGTGTTCCTGTATCGCGGCAACCGATATCCGAATCAGAATCACGAGCTCCTCGAGGTCAGCGATCCCTACCTGCGCGACTACTCGGCGCATGACGCATTTGCGCGCGCCGAGAAGATGACCCGCGCTCAGGTGCCGAGCCGCAGATTCGTCTACGTACCCGGCAATCTCCCGCGCGAGTGGGTGGGCGAGGTCTGGCGGACCATCGCGCCGCGCGAGACGGTGGTCACCGACGAGGACCACGGCATGATCCCGCCCGTCGCCATCGATCGCGTGCGGAGGCATCATTCGGATGGCACGACGGTGCTGCACCTCTACGCACGCCACCTTTCCTCCCCAGCTTTGCTGGGGAGGCCGGGAGGGGAGAGCAGGAGTGCCTAAGCGATTATCAGGTCCTTCAGCTCTCGCGGGTAATCGGTCATGACGCGCCGGCCGTCGTCGGTGATGAGCACCGTGTCCGAATGTCGGAAGCCGCCCACGTCCTTCAGGTACACGCCCGGCTCGACCGTGAACACCATCCCCGGCTCGAGCACCGCCTCGTCACCGCGGTCTAGGAACGGCGCCTCGTGGCCTTCCAGGCCGATCGAATGGCCGACGTGATGGCGCAGGTTCTCGCGCACCCCTAGCTCCTCGGCGAGCCGTAGCACCGCGAGCTCGATCTCCCCGACTGGAAGTCCCGGAGACAGCGTTTCGATGGCGTGGGTCTGCAGCTTGAGCATCGCGTCGAACGCGCGCTCTTGGGCGGCCGTTGGCTGGCCGACGATCATCGTCCGCTCGAGCTCGCTGTGATAGCCGTCGATATCGGCGCCGGCGCCGGTGACGAGGACGTCGCCCGGCTGCACGCCGTGACCGCGCACGAATCCGTGCGGCATGACCGTCGAGCGGCCGCCGACGAAGCTGGACGTGAGCCCTGGTCCGGGGAAGCCGCGTGGCCGCCATCCGGGCATCTCGCGCACCATCTCGCCGAGCGTCTCGACCGCCGCCGGCATGTAGCACTCCATCTCCGTTTTGCCGGTGACGATCGTGTCCTGCATCCGCCGGTGGGCGCGCACCGCCCAGTCGCAGCTGACCTGGATGCACTCGATTTCAGCGGCTGACTTCACGCGGCGCAGCGACTCGACCAGCATCTCGGCGTCCACCGGCTGCCTGCCGGTCACGTCGGTCAGGCGTGGTCCGCGGTAACCCCAGTAGGGCACGAAACCGTCGTGGTCGGCTCCGGTTCGGTCGGCCTGAGCGCCAACCTCAGCCAGGGCCACGCCGACGCGCTCCATCGGGTGCTCCGAGCCCGGGTACTCGAAGTACACGTCGAGGCGGTCGATGCCGCTCAGCGTCTCGGCGTGCTCCTTCTCGACCGCGGGGACGATCAGCGCCGCGTACGCATCAGGGCCAAGCACCAGCGCGATCGGCCGCTCGGTCGGGACGTGGTGGAACCCGGTCAGGTACGCGACGCGTGCCGGATAGAAGATGCAGAGAGCGTCGAGGTGCATGGCGTCCATGCCGGCCACGACTGCCTCGCGCCGGGCCCGGTATTCCTCGTCCGAGATACGCGGAAGTCGCCTCCCCGCGTGCGGGGAGGTAGGGCGGGGCTCGATCCCCGTTCGCCCGGATCGGCTGCCGCTTGCGGGTCTAGTACGCGGCAAGGTCGCGCATCGCCTTCGCGATCTTCTCCGGGCTGGGCATGAAGAACTCCTCCTGCGGCGTGTTGAACGGCATCGCCGGCACGTCCGGCGCGCCGACCCGAACCACCGGCCCGTCCAGGCTGTCGAATGCGTGCTGGGCGATCGTCGCGGCCACCTCGGCGCCGAATCCGCCGGTGAGGTTGTCTTCGTGGACGACCATCGCCTTGCCGGTCTTGCGCACCGACGCGACGATCGTCTCGCGGTCGAGCGGCGCGAGCGTGCGCAGGTCGACGACCTCGACGCTGATGCCGTCTTTTTGCAGTTCATCCGCCGCCTGCAGGCTGTAGTGCGTCATCAAACCCCACGCGAAGCAGCTCAGCTTCGTGCCCTCGCGGCGCACGACCGCGGGACCGATCGGCAGCAGGTGATCGCCGTCCGGCACCTCGTCGGTGACGAGGCGGTACACCTTCTTGTGCTCGAGGAAGAGCACTGGGTCGGGGTCGCGAATCGACGACTTCAAGAGGCCGTGCGCATCAGCGGGCATGCTCGGCACGACCACTTTCAGCCCGGGCACGTGCGTGTAGAAAGCCTCGATCGATTGAGAGTGATAGAGGCCGCCGTGCACGCCGCCGCCGAACGGCGCTCGGATCACCATCGGCACCGACCAATCGCCGTTGGAGCGGTAGCGGGTGCGAGCAGCCTCGCTCACGATCTGATCGAACGCGGGATGGATGAAGTCGGCGAACTGGATCTCGGCGATGGGAATCATGCCGTTCAGCGCGGCTCCGACCGCAACCCCGACGATCGCCGACTCCGCTAAGGGCGTGTCGAGCACGCGCGACTCGCCGAAGCGCGCGTACAGGCCGTCGGTGGCGCCGAACACGCCGCCTTTGCGGCCCACGTCCTCGCCCATCACGAGCACGCGCTCGTCGCGCTCCATCTCTTCCGAGATGGCGGCGCGCACCGCCTCGATCATTCGCATTTCAGCCATGTCGCGACCCCACAGAACAATGTATAGACTGGGCATTGGGGTTAGAGGATCGCCTGATTCCGGGAGGTGATCCACCACGTCGTTCTCGGCCGACGTCAAGAACGAGCTAGCCGGACTTCTGCCGGCCCGGCCTTGCTGTCAGCTGAGCGAGCTGCTCGGCATCTACTTCGGCTCGCGCGGACGCCTGCTGCGACGGGGCGGTGATGGCCAGGCCGCGTACTTCTCGCTGCTTCGGAATGCGGTGGCGCGCAAGGTCGTCCGCCTGGGCCGAACCGTCGGTCACATGGAGGCGAAGTACCAGGCGGTCAAGACCAAGAAGCGCATGGCTTTCTTCATCGAGCTCTCACTGCCCGCGGGCCTGCAGCCGGCATTCACCCAGGCCGCGACGCGCGCTATGCCAGACGCGGCGTGCGATCGCAAGGCCATGCTGCGCGGGCTTTTCCTCGGCTGCGGATCCGTCAACGCTCCGAGCTCCCGCTACCACCTGGAGTTCGTGGCGCCGACGGAGTCATGGGCGACTGTCATCAGCACGATGGCCACCGAGGCGGGCGTGGCCGCCGGAGTCATGCAGCGTGGCGGTCAGTCCGTCGTCTACGTCAAGGAGGGTGACGCCATCGTGCGCCTGCTCTCGCTGATGGGCGCGAGCCGGGCGGTGATGGAGTTCGAGAACGTCCGCGTCGTGCGCTCGGTGAGCGGCCAGGTCAACCGGCGGCTCAACTTCGAGACGGCCAATATCGGCAAGGCGATCGGATCGGGATTGCGCCAGGCGGCGGCGATCGGGCGCCTCGGGTCGGCCGCGCGCCTGGGGTCGCTGCCGGCCGGGCTGCGCGAGGTGGCGGGGGGGGGCGCCGCCTACCCGGGGCTCAACCTGGCGGGGCTGGCCGACCG
>JACZCV010045084.1_pt1 | contig 12859 bp, 11 predicted proteins | sample 8641841 | NCBI WGS metagenome assembly JACZCV01 (sample SAMN15324606, study PRJNA640507) | soil metagenome | isolation source: monocropping sugarcane control | place: China: Luxin town, Laibin City, Guangxi Province | collected 2019-07-25 | depth 10cm m
CGCCGCTTCCCCCAGCGCAGCGGTTCCCCACGCGAGCGAAGCGAGCGCTTCCCGACTTCCCTGGGTTCCCCCCCTCTCACTCCGGCGCCCGGGGCAACGTCAGCTCGAACGTCGACCCGTCGCCTAACACGCTGTGCGCCGTGATGTCCCCGCCCATCGCGCGCGCCAGCGCCCTGCTGATCGCGAGGCCAAGGCCCACGCCTCCGTTAGACACGTTCGTCAAGCTGCGGTTCACCTGCACGAACGGCTCGAAGATGCGATCGATGTGGTCGGGCGGAATCCCGACGCCCGTGTCCTGAATCTTGATCGTGACGGTGCTCTGCGTGGTGCGGCACCCCACGCGGATCCCACCCGAGGACGTGAATTTGATCGCATTGCCCGCGATGTTCTGCAGGATCTCCTGCAAGCGCTCCACGTCGGCCATCACGTACGCCACACAGTCGCTGTACTCGAACGACAGTCCCTTCGCCTGCAGCTGCGGATCGAGCAGCACTTCGAGCGACGACAGCGCCGACTCCACGCTCACGCGCGCGATGTTCAACGGCGACGCGCCCGCGTCGAACTTGGCGAAATTCAGGATGTCGTTGATGAGCGACAGCAGATAGCTCGCGCTCCGCTTGATGCGCGCGACATCCTGGAGCTGGCTCGACGTCAGCGGACCGTGCACCAGCAGGTCGAGAAGATCCGCGTAGCCTGAAATTGCCGTCAGCGGCGTGCGCAGATCGTGGCTCAGGTGCGTAAGGAACGACGTCTTCGCCACGTTTGCCTTGTGTGCCGCATCGCGCGCGGCCTCCGTGTGTTCGAGCTCCACCCTCCGCTGCTCCGACGCCTCCTCGGCCTCCTGGCCGAACCGCTTGATTGCGTCGATGTCGGTGAATACGAGCACCGCGCCGTCAACCTTGCGGTCCGTCGTGAGGTACGGCCGGATGGTCAGTGACCACCACCGCCCGAGCTCATCCTGCACCTCCACCTGCCCAACGACCAACGTGCTCAGCGTCGACGCGATGCGCGTCTCGAGATCCGGAATGTGCACGCGCAACCGAAGATCGGTGAGCGGCCGGCCAATGTCGGTGGGTATGATCTTCACGACCTGGTCGGTGACCGGCGTGAAACGCCGCACCAGCAGGTCGCCATCGACGATGAGAATCGGGATCTTGGTGCTGGCAAAAATGTTCGCCAGGTCCGCCGACGCCGCCGCGAGCTCACGGTTGCGATGCCGCAGCTCCTCGTTCACCGTCGTCAACTCTTCGTTTGTCGACTGCACTTCCTCCTTGGTCGTCTCGAGCTCCTCGCTCTTGCTCTGCAGCTCCTCCAAGCTCGACTGGAGCTCTTCGTTCGCCGCACGAAGCTCCTCGTTGGCACCCTCGTACTGCTCGATGACGTCCTGGAGATATCGCTTGGTTTCCGCGAGCTCGTCGCGCAGCGACGTCATCTCGTGTGACGGCCGAGTTTCGGCCTTGGGCGCGCGCAGCACGTGCGTCCGGCTGCGTCCGCGTTGGGCGCGCTCCTGGGCGGGTTGCGCCGACTGGTTCTCGGGAACGAAGAGAATCACGAAATAGCGATCGCGCGTTTGCCCGGACCGGAACGGAATGACTTCCATGTCGACAAACCGCACGCTGTTGCCGTCGGTGAGTGCGATCCGTTGCTCGCGCACGGTGTCGTGCGACACGCGGGCCGTTTCGATCGCCGTTCGGAGCCGGGCCAGGATCTCTGGGCGCACCAGCTTGAACACGTGGAAGCTCGCCATTCCCGACGAGTGTTGCAGCACCTCCGACGTGTCGCCTCGAAACTGCGTGACCTCGAGGCGATCATTGATCACAACGCCGGGCAACCCCATGCGATCGAGCACCGCGCGATCGGCATCTTGCCGAATGTTGTCCGGCGTCGAGCGCTGCGCAAAGCGGTCACGCGACACACGCTCGTGCGACAGCGGAAAGATCTCCGCGATGCGCTCCGCATCCATCGGGGGCCGGGGACCGACCTGTGGGCGGAAAATGCGCAGCCGCTTGTCGATCGGCACGAAGTAGTCGCTCGATTGACCCACCGATTCCGCCGCGCCTAACACCAGAATACCGCTCGGCTTGAGGGCGTAGTTGAACATCGGAATCAACCGCTTCTGCAACGTCGGCTCGAAATAGATGAGCACGTTGCGGCAGCTGATCACATCCAGCTGCGAGAACGGAGGGTCCCGCACCAGGTTCTGCGTCGCAAAGACGCACAGGTCGCGCACGCGGCGAGTCACCCGGTACCCTCCGTCTTCACGCGCGAAGTAGCGGCTCAGCCGCTCCGGCGACACATCCGCCTCGATCGAGGCGGGATACAGGCCTTTCCGTGCGCGTGCGATTGCCGTTTCGCTCAGATCCGTAGCGAAGACCTGGATGCCGACGTCCGGTTGGTTGATGTCCTCGCGAAACTCGAGCAACGCGATCGCAAACGAGTACGCTTCTTCGCCGCTCGAGCACCCCGCGACCCACACGCGAATCGGCGAGTCTGACGGTCGCCCGGCCATCATTTCGGGAAACGCCGATTGCCGCAGCGTCGTGAATACATCCGGATCGCGGAAGAAATGTGTCACGCCGATCAACAAATCCTCGTACAGCGTGTCGAGATCTTCCGGATGACTGCGCAGGTACTCCAGGTACTCGGCGTGCGTCGTGACGTGATGCGCCAGCATTCGGCGCAGAATCCGCCGGTGCACGGTTGCGCGCCGATACGACCGGAAATCCGTACCCGTTCGGCTGCGCAGCATCAGGAGAATCTTCGAGATGTCGCTGTCCTCCGCCGGAGCCAGCGCGGCGGAGCGCTGATCTTCCTGGAGGTGCCGTGCGATGAGCGTCAGCTCTTCGCCGATCTGCTCCGGCGTGAGAATGAAGTCCACACAGCCGGTTTCGATCGCGCTCTTCGGCATGCCATCGAACTGCGCGGACCTCGGATCCTGCGCGATCGTGATGCCGCCATGCTCCTTGATGCCTTCGATGCCCTTCGCGCCATCGGAGCCCGAACCGGACAGCACCACGGCGATGGCGTCGCTGCCGTGCATACCGGCGAGCGACGTGAAGAAATCATCGATGACGGTCTGCACACCGCGTACGCGCTGCTCGGCCGACACGATGCGCAAGGTGCCGTCGATGATGGTCATCGACGAACCCGGCGGTATCACATATGCGCGGTCCGCTTCGAGGCGAAGTCCATCCGTTGCGGAGATGACCGGAATATTGCCGGCGCGATCGAGGATCTCCGGCAGCAAGCTTTGGTGCGCGGGATCCAGATGCTGGACCAGGACGTACGCAATGCCGTTCTCCGTCGAGACGTGACTGAGCAGTCCGACGAACGCCTCGAGGCCGCCCGCGGACGCGCCGACGCCGACGATCGCGTGTGGCCGCCTACCGTCAGGGCCGCTGCCATCGGTGCGGTGCTTAGCGGCGAGCGGCCGTTCCTCAACGCGTTTCTCCGTCTTGCCCGCAGTCTGCGTCGCATCACTCCCGGGATTGCGCGCCGTCTCCCCGCCGTCCCGTCGCTTCTTCTTCGGCATTCCATCTCCCGTCAGAGATCCATCGCCGTCGTGCGTCGCGACGTATGCTGAGCGGCAACGTGATGCGCACCGGTGGGGTCGGGGAGACAAACCTAAGCCACGCGGTGCCATGTGCATACGGCGGGCCAAGCGGCCGAGAGATCGCCGCCCCCCACCTGCCTAACGCTGGATCCGCGTCGGCACCGCGCCACGTGTGTGCGCGGCAGTCGACGCACCGCTCCGTATCTGGTACAGCGAATGCTGCGCGGATTCCGATGCGCGAGCGTCGGCATTACCGGATCGTCTGTAGTGCAATCTCTCATGGCCGGCGTTCGCGCGCCACCCGCACATCAGTCGTACGCGAACCCCCCAACGCACCGGAGGGCACCATGGCTCTACACGACCTCGGCGAACTGTACCTGGATCAGATCCGGGACCTCTACAGCGCCGAAACGCAGATCGTCGACGCGCTTCCGAAAATGGTCGAGACGGCGACCCACGAAGAGTTGCGAGCTGGATTTCAGCACCATCTCGATCAGACTCGTGAGCACGTCCGCCGCCTCGAGCAAATCGCGCAGCGCCTCAACGAGGACGCAGACGGCAAGACCTGTCACGGCATGAAAGGGCTGCTCAAGGAAGGGAAGGAGACGATGAAGGAGCGCGCCGATTCCGACGTGCTCGACGCCGCGCTCATCGCCGATGCGCAGCGGGTGGAGCACTATGAGATCGCCGCGTATGGGTGCGCGCGTACTTACGCCGAAGCGCTCGATCGGATGGAGGACGTCCGCCTGCTGCAGCAGACGCTGAATGAAGAGGCCGAGACCGACCGGAAGCTCACGCAAATCGCACTGAGCGTCGTCAATCCCGACGCCGGAGCTCGGCCGACCTCGACGTCTCGTTTGGCCGACGTGGACGTGACGCCGGCCGCCGCGAGCGAGGTGCAGCGGCCCGCCGACCGTTCGCCGCGTCGTGATCTCGACCAGGGGCGCGAGACGCCGTACGCGGACGACGTCGATCTCCAGTAGCGTTCGCGGGTCAATACCGCACGATGGTCGTACTGACGAGGGCGCGCATGTGGCGATGCGCGCCCTCGTCTCGTGTGCGAGATCCATCCAACGGAGACGCCGCCCGGGGCGTACGTGAGTCGAACGCACACGACTCGGAGCTTGCGATGACCGGCGCGCGGTGGCGTCTGCGAATTGCTGTGATGTTGTGCTCGGCAGCGCTCGTCGGGGCGGCACCGGGCGCCTCTGCGCAAACCGACGAGATCCAGGTGTACACGGCCGAGATCGCCGCGCCCGGCGTGTTCAATCTGACCTGGCACAACAACTTCACGCCTGACGGTCTGCGCAACCCCGCGTTCCCGGGCGGCTTCTCGCCTAACCGGACGTTCAACGGAGTCACCGAGTGGGCGTACGGCGTCGCGCCGTGGTTCGAGGCCGGGCTCTACTTCCCCCTCTACAGCATCACCGGCAACGGCAGCGTGATGTTCAACGGGTTCAAGCTGCGCACCCTCTTCGTCCTGCCTAACGCAGCCGAGCGGTCGTTTTTTTATGGGGTCAACTTCGAGTTCAGTTGGAACGCCGGGCACTGGGATCCGCACCGGTACAGCTCGGAGATCCGTCCGATCATCGGGTGGCGATCGGGGCCCGTCGATCTGGTGGTGAACCCCATCCTCGACAATTCGTGGACGACGTTCTCGCGCCTCGATTTCGCGCCGGCCTCGCGTCTCGCGTACAACGTGAACAAGACGTGGGCGCTCGCCGCCGAGGAGTACGATGACTTTGGCGAGTTGCGGGGATTTCTACCGGGAAGCCGGCAAGCCCATCAGATCTATGCAGTGATCGATCGGAACGGAGAGCCGATGGACATCGAAGCCGGTGTGGGGTTCGGGCTCACGTCCGCGACGGACCATCTCGTGCTCAAGCTGATCTTGTCGAAGGACCTCAACGTGTCGCCGAGATCCGACACGGCGCGACGGTTGGAAAGGTAGTCTCCGCCCCACCATTCGGTCCGTAAGGTCGCGGTTCGGGTCTTTACCCTTCCGGTCGTCCTCCGCATAATCGGGAGTAGCTCGCGGCCCGCGATCTCCCGCGGAGGTCGGAATCGAGTCCATGAAGGACGGTCGACGCACGAACGGCGCGCACCAGCCCAGGGATCTATCGCAGCGTGCGCATCGCCAGCTCATTGGCGTACTCGGCCTTCTTCTGCCCGTGATGCTGTACGCTATCGCGGGCCTGCGGCCCACCACCGGGCTCGCGCGATGGACCCTGCTGCCCTCCGTGAGTGCGTACTACTACACCGGTGCTGTCGCCGCGTTCACAGGGATCCTCTTCGCGTTATCGCTCTTCCTGCTTACGTACCGGGGATACGAGGGCGTCGTCGCGGATCGCGTGGTGGGGTTCGTCGCCGGCGCCGCTGCGCTCGGAGTCGCGTTCTTTCCGACCGGCGCTCCGAACGGTTTGCCTGGGCCTTCGTGGTGGAGCCCGACGTTGCGCGTCATCCATTACGCGTCGGCCATCGTGCTTTTCACGTCGTTCATCCTGTTCTCGATCTGGCTGTTTCGTAAGTCGAGCATTCCGGAGCGCTCGCAGCGTCCTCTGGATAAGCGGCGCCGCGATACCGTGTTCCTCGTCTGCGGCGTAGTCATGATTGCCGCTGTCCTCTGGGCCGCCAGCGCCATCGTCACACGTGCACAGATCTTCGTTCCGGAGGCGGTCGCCATCATCGCCTTCGCAATTTCATGGCTGGTCAAAGGCGAGGCACATCGATCGGTGGTCGCCGCTGTGCGCAGATTGCGGGGCAAGCCTGCTGCTCGGTTGAGGGCCTGACCGCGCACCGGCGCGCGATCACAACGCAGACGCAGTTGGCCAGCGCCGAGTACGGCCCGGCGTTAGGCGCTCGTCAGTGCTTCGCGCGATCGAGATTCTTTTGTCTGGCCGTGCACTTCGCGTTCGCCTACATTGCCGCGCCGCGCGTGAGGCTCCCCGCTCCCACCTCTGAAGAATGTCGGAGGGAGATTTGAGCATGGCAAAACTTGTTTATGGATTGAGCCAGTCCCTCGACGGCTACGTCGACCACATGAAGCTCGGGCCTCCAACAAGCGCGGCCTTCCGTCACTTCCTCGGGCTGGTGCGCGGCGCGACGGGCCTCATTTACGGTCGCCGCACGTACGAGATCATGCGCTACTGGGAGGAAGACTTGCCTGATTGGGACGCGGAGGATCGCGAGTTCGCGGCGGCGTGGCAGAGCCAGCCGAAGTGGGTCGTGTCGCATTCCCTCGAGTCAGTTGGACCCAATGCCACGCTCGTTGCGGATGATTTCGAGAAGGTGATACGCAGGCTGAAGGCCGAGCTGACTGGCGAAATTCACGTTGCCGGACCAACTCTGGCGCAAAGCCTGACCGAAGCCGGTCTTATCGATGAGTATCAACTCTACCTCCGCCCCGTCGTGCTTGGTGGTGGCCAGCCATTCTTCGCCGGCCCCCGGTCGCCGCTCCACCTGGTGGCCAGCGATTTAATCGTCGATGACTTGATTCGATTGACGTACGTTCCCGCTTAGTCGTGCGACCCGCCCGACGGACTGGCTCAGAAATTCAAATCTCAGGCAGACGTTCGGACTGCACGCTGCACAAGCAGGGGTGCCGTTGCCGCACCTCGGGAGCTCATGGGGAACGCGGCGTCCAACATGACCATGCGCTACGCAGCGCACGCGCCGACGAGTTATTTTGCACGGGACGCCGCACGAATCGCGGCGAGTGTGGATGGAACGCTGGAGGGGGAGAGTTCGGCCCAGGCGGAGCTCGGTGGAAAGGGATTCAGAGTTGCCTAACTCTGGCGCGGAATCGTTCGAAGATTCCCTCTGCAAGTCCCTAACGGCAGATGTGGTAGTATCGCAAGTCCTTGTCGACCCGGTAGCTCAGTTGGTAGAGCAACGGACTTTTAATCCGTAGGTCGCGGGTTCGATCCCCGCCCGGGTCACTTACAGCACAACAACTTACGTCCCCTCCCGCCGGCGTGCAGCTCGGCCAGTGCTACACCGTGAAGCGGTACCAAGACGAGAAGGACATAAGGCTGAACGTGCTCGACCTAATCGCTGACGATGGCTCCGTCGTCAGCTCGACACCTTCCGCTTTTCTACCTCGAGGACTGCGCGGAGATCGCGCCCCAATCTGACGGCGCGATGAAGGCAACGATCGCCGAGGGAGGGAAAGACGATGGCTAAAGACAAACGGCGAACGCGGGAAGAGTTCCGTTTCGTTATCGACGCATATTCGCCGGCGACGATGCCGATGGAGCGGCTCGGGCAATACCTAACGGAGTTAGCCAAGCTGTTGGGCGATGTCCAGCTGGTGCACTTCCGCGAGCTCCTAGAGGGAAGCACGGTTGCAGTCGCGGAAGTCGAGCACGAGGCAATACCGAAGGTGCTCGAGCGTGTGCACGTCACGCGAAGCAGGGGCGGACCGCCGGACGCCATGCAAGCGTTCAAGGCGATTAACCGGCTTCTGCGCGAGGACAACGCCACGGGGAGTCTTGGTCGGAAGCATGATCGCCGGCCGCTCCTGAGCTTCGCCGGGAAGCTCGAGGCTGTGTCGCGCACCATCGTTACGCACCGGCACGGTACGGTTGACGGCAAGCTTGTCCGAATCGGTGGAACTGACCAGACCATTCACGCGGTCCTGCAGTCCGAGGGACAGCAACTTTCGGGCATCCACATGGACGAGGCTGTCGCAAAGCGACTCGCGCCTCTCCTGCTCGAGTATGTCCGCCTCGAGGGGAGCGGACGCTGGGAGCGAGACAGCGATGGCCGGTGGACGCTTACCTCCTTCCGCGTACAGAGCTTTCAATCGCTCGACACGGCGCCGCTCACAGCCGTTCTCGAGAAGATCCGGAAGGTTGGCACTGGCTGGAGCGATGATACGGCATACGATGAGCTGACACACCTTCGCTCTCTCGGAGATCCAGATGAGAGCGATTGATAGCACAATCCTCCTCACGTTCTTTCAGCCTACAGTAAAGGTACCTAACGATGAGCACGGAAAGCCAATAACGGCGCCGTACGCGCGGGTGAGCCACCTGATCGAGACGCTTGAAAAGGAAAAGGCTCGGCTAATCGTGCCGACGCCGGTTCTTGCGGAAGTGCTCGTAAGAGCGACGCCCGATCAGTTTCATGAGATCGTTACGATCCTGGACAGGCACGTGGTCTTTCGCATTGAGGGCTTCGATGTTCGTGCAGCCGAGGAGCTGGCGATCCTCACGCGGGAGGAGCTGGTGGGAAGCGCCTGAAGCCAGAGCAGACTGCCGCGAAGTTGAAGCTCGATCGTCAGATCGTCGCGATCGCCAAGGTCGCCGGCGCCACGACGATCTACTCGGACGACCGCAGTCTGCGCACGGTGGCGCAGCGCAACGGCATCATTCCCATCGGATTGGCGGAAATTGCATTGCCGCCGGCGAAACAGCAGGTCACCCTATGGGAGGCAGACGCCTAACAGGCGCCTCTCGCCAGTGCCGGCAGCTATGACCAACGCACGAGCGCGGTCGTACGGGTCTGCCGCACGCCGGCAGGGAGAGCTCTGAGGCGAAGGCGAGATGACTCGCGAGCCTTGAATTCCGGCCAGCTCTACGCTTCCCCCGATATGCCCGGCACACCTTCCCGAAAGCGAAACTGATCGCGCACGCCGAGCACGTGCTCGACAAGTTCATTGGACTCCGCAGCAAATTCGCGGCACTTGAGCCAATTCGCCTCGATCAATCGGTTGCTGATCGTTGGAGAGGCGGAAAGAGAGTGCTGACGTTCAGGACGCTTGTGACGACCGATGCTAAACGCCTGTATACTCGCCGACGCACGCAGCCCGGCGATGCCTAACGCGACAGAACAGCGGCGCGCGTACTCCAGCGCCTGATCGATGCGCCCCATCCCTGCACAATCCGCGACCGCGGGCATTGACGCCGAAACCGGGATGACGTCTACTCGTACGGACCGCTGCAGTGGCACCGAGCCCATCGCCGGGAGAGTCTGCCATGAAACCGAACCTCCTACTCGTCGTGACGTCGCTCCTCTCGATCCTTTTGATGTCGTTGCACATTTCGGAGGACATCGTGCTCGGGTTCACGGGAGGAGGCCTCACGAATCTCATTGGTATCGGCATCCTCACCGTCTATTTGTGCGGAACACTGCTGTGGAGAGATCGCCGCTGGGGGTTGATCATTCTCCTAATCGGATCGCTCTTGGCTCTGGCGATGCCGGTCATCCATATGACCGGCGCCGGCGTTGGCGTCAGACGGTCGGCCGGCGCCTTCTTCTTCGTCTGGACGCTCTATGCACTCGGGATTACCGGCACGTTTGGCGTCCTCCTATCAGCGCGGGCGCTCTGGAACGCGCGAGCGGCTAGGGCCGCACCACACCCGTGAGTCATTTCCTGGTGACAGCGGTTGCTGCCAGCGGAGATTGACATGCGATCGATGGTTTCGATCGTTGCCTTGGCGGCGCTACCCTGCGCGATTTGTGCGCAAACTACTTCACGAACCTACTGGGTGCTCGCCCAGCAGGATGATACGTGGTGCGGGTACGCGAACGAGGCGGCGTTCAAGTCGATCGTCGACACGAATCCGCCGCTCGAGAGTGCTCGCCTAACATACGCATCGCACAAGCTCAAAGAGGTTACGTATCAAGCGAACGCTGAGAGTGGCGACTGGATCGTCATCGACACGTATACGCCGTCTGACACGGCGACCCATCTTCGCAGGGCGAACGTCTTCGTTGAGCGGCAAGTGGAGGTCTTTCAAGATGCGATGATCCGCGATGGTAAGGCGAGCCCATTCCGAATCGTCAACGTCGCATCAACCGATCCAAAGCGTGAGGCCGACACCGTTGCGCTGGATTACCCGGACATGCCGGTCCGGACCGACCTGCACGCAACGCCATATGTGGCGATTGCTGACGAGATGCGAGCCCGCTCGCTTACCACGCTTTGTAAGGCGGTAAAAGCGACGCAGCGCAACAACGCTGCGACCGTCCGGCGACAGATCGATGTTTCACGGATTGTGCGCCGGTATCGTGGCCAGCACGGACGGGTCCGCTTTCGTCTCCGGGCTGCCACCAGAACGCCGCCCGACCGCCGTGCGTCGAGGCGTACAGGATGCGACGGGCGTCGCGCGACCACACAGGGGTGCGAGCACCCGCCGGCATGCGTCACGAACGCCCCCCGCGTCGTAGGCGCCGCCGCCGTTGTCGGTGCGGAACCCCTCCTCGACGGAATCGCGGCGCCGGTCGTGCCCACGTGCTTCGCGTCGAACGGCTGCGCCATGATGACGCCGTTAGCATTCACGAACAGGAGCTGGCCATCGACGACGCCCATGGAGTTCGCGCCGGTGATGCCCAACCGCGTCACTCGGCCATCATCCAGCGACACGGCGACAGCGCGTACCGCGCCCCCCTTGCACCCGCGCGCTCCACGCTGCATCGTAGCGGCAGATACCCCAAGTATCTTTCCCAAGCAACTTGGATGTGCGACGACATGGCCCTGCTCAAGGGAACCCTCGATGTCCTCGTGCTCAAGACCCTGTCCTGGGGCCCGATGCACGGCGTCGAGATCACCACCTGGCTCGAGTCGCGCTCCGGAGGACGCATCGACGTCACCGATGCGGCGCTCCTCCAGGCGCTGCACCGCCTCGAGGAACGTGAGCTCCTCGCCGCCGAGTGGGGCATCACCGAGAACGGCCGCCGCGCACGCTATTACCGCCTAACGACCGCGGGACGCGGCCGATTGCGCGCCGAATCGTCGGAGCTCATCGACCACGTGAAAACGCTCACCGCCATCCTCACGGCCCGGAGTGCCGAGCCATGAGCCGCGCTCGGGAGGCCCGCGGCACCCGCGCCGGCGTGCGCCGGCTCTTCACGCTCCCGCTGTTCACGCGCACGGCCGCTCGCGCGGACGCCGACGCGGAGCTCGACGCCTTCCTGGCCGAACGGGTCGAGCGGTTGGAGCGCGCCGGATTGCCGCCCGCCGATGCGCGAGCGGAGGCGTTGCGTCGTCTGGGTTCGCCCGAGCGTGACGCGCGCCGCGAGCTCCGCCGCTCCGCCCAACGGCGCGAGCGCCATCACTGGATCCGGCAGGTCGCCGACGACCTTCGCGAGGATCTTCGCCTCGCGACACGCCGCTTCGCCACGAGCCCGGCCTTCACCGCGACCGCCGTCCTAACGCTGGCGCTCGGCATCGGCGCCAACACGGCCATCTTCAGCGCCGTGCACCGCCTGCTGCTCGCGCCGCTCGACTACCCGAACGGCGACCGCATGGTGATGCCCATGCGCGAAAACGACCGCTATCGGGGCGACAGCCGCTTCGAGCGCACGCCCGTCGGCGGCTCGTTGATCGAGACGTGGCGGCAGCGCACGCACACGGTCGAGGACATCGCGGGTGCGTCCGAGGCCATGTTCTCGGAAGAATCCGACGGCACGGTCGACACGCTCACGAGCGCCGTCATCACCGTCAACTTTCTTCCGATGCTCGGCGTCCAACCGATCGTTGGGCGCGGCTTCACGGCGCAGGATGTGGTGCGCAACGGCCCGCCTAACGTGGCGTTGATCAGCGCCGCGCTGTGGCAGCACGGCTACGCCGGCCGGCCGGACATCGTCGGTCGCACCGTGTCGCTCGATGGACGCCCGCTGACGATCGTCGGCGTCATGCCGGCCGGCCTCAATATTCCGTTGTCGGGCAAAACACCACCCGACATGTGGGTGCCTGGAGACCTGGCCAACGCCTCGAGTGCCAGCGACGGCAGCCTGGACATGGGGCCCCAGGTGTTCGCCTTGTTGCGCCCGGGTGTCACCGTGGATGCGGCGTCACGGGAGCTCCGGGGAATCGCCGCGAGCGTACCGCACCGGCAGGGAATGGGCGCACAGCTGCGCGTGATGCGCGCGCAGGACTTCGTCAATGCGCGTGAGACGCGCGCCTTGCAGATCCTGTTCGCGGCGGTCGACGCGCTGTTGCTCATTGCATGCGCGACCGTCGCCAACCTGCTGCTCGCGCGGGCATGGACGCGCCAGCGCGAATTCGCGATCCGCGGCGCGTTAGGCGCCGGCCGGCGCCGCCTCGCGCGGCAGGTCCTCACGGAGAGTGTGTCGCTCGCGCTCGCGGGCGGACTGGTAGGCGTCGGCGTTGCGTGGCTCGCACTGCGCATCATCGTCGCGCTCCGGCCGCCCGCCCTCGACCGCCTCGCCACTGCGCACATCGAGCCGGCCGTCCTGTTCTGGACGCTCGGCGTGTCCATTCTCACCGGGCTGCTGTTCGGATGCGCTCCCGCGCTGTTCGCCGGTCTGCATCCCTTCGGCGACGTGCTCCGCCGCGAG
>JACZCV010210675.1_pt1 | contig 12633 bp, 11 predicted proteins | sample 8641841 | NCBI WGS metagenome assembly JACZCV01 (sample SAMN15324606, study PRJNA640507) | soil metagenome | isolation source: monocropping sugarcane control | place: China: Luxin town, Laibin City, Guangxi Province | collected 2019-07-25 | depth 10cm m
ATGCGCCTCTTCATTGGGGGTAGTGCGCTGGAGAGGGCAGCCGAGGTAATTCCCCGCGTGTGTTCAAGCTTTTCCACTAAATCGCCAAGGAACGCGAGCTGCCGCTCTGGCGTTCCATATTTCGCGGTAGGCAAAGACACGCTGGCGGTCAGTAGCCGATCGGGATCGAATCCCACATCGGTATGAACCAAACGGATGAAGCTGCGCACCACGAGTCCGGTTCCGACCAGCAGCATGAGAGAGAAGGTCACCTGGCCGATCAGCAATGAATTGCGCAGCCTGGACTGCTCACGACTGCCTGTACCCCAAATGCCTTCGGTTCGGAGAGATGCATGCACGTTCGCGCGGCTCATGTGCCATGAAGGCGCAAGTCCGAAGGCGAATCCCGTAAGAATTGACAACGCCAAGACGAACAGCAGAACTCGCCAATCGAGACCAGGATTCGAAGCGGCAATCTGCTCAGGTCCGAAATGGACAATTGCGCGCACTATCAAGACACTCAACACGATCCCCACGATGCCTGCAAGCAAGGCGAGGCCCAGGCTTTCGGAGAGAAACTGGGCCATGATGGTGCGGGCCTCGGCTCCCAAGGCTGTGCGAATGGCGACTTCACGCGTCCGCGCAGCTGCTCGCCACAGCAGCAGATTCGCCGCATTTCCGCAGGCAATTAGAAGCACCAAGGCAACCGCGGCGGAAAGCAGGAGGAGACGCGGGCGCAGATTGGCCGTCGATGACTCCTCCAGAGAAGTAACGCGAGTTTCAATTTGGGAACCCGCATCCGGCGCCTTGGGATTGCTCTCGGTATATTCGCGATCGAGCACGCGCATCTCCGCCGAGGCCGACGAAAGCGAGTAGTTGGGCGCAAGGCGCCCGACGGCGGTCAGATATCCAACTCCCATGCGCAGGCGCGCGGTGGTGAAGAGGCTCAACTCGTCGTAGCGAGGCAGCCAAAGTTCCGCCGGACCTAGGAATGGGAATTGCGAACTCGCCGGTAAAACTCCGATTACAACGTATGGGTTTGAATCGAGATAGACGGTCCGGCCCACAGCTCGAGGGTCAGAGCCGAAGATGGTACGCCAGCAATGGTTACTCAGCACAATCACGCCGGTGGCTTCGGGCCGAGCGTCGGCGTCGTTGAATAGTCTTCCGATTTGCGGCGCGATTCCAAGCAGCTCAAAAAAGTTTCCCGAACTGCGGGCCACCGGAACTTGCTGCGGATCTCCGATGCCGCTCAAATTCAATGAGTCGTTCGTGGCGACTGCCACTCCCGAGAGGGAACGCACGTGATCCCGAATCAGCTCGTAGCGATTCAAGGTAAAGCCGTTCGAGGTTCCCTCCGCTTTCCGCGTTGCGTCGAGCAAGACCAGCCGGTCCGGCTGCTTATAGGACAGTGGCCTCAAGAGTACGGCATCGGTGACGGTAAACACCGCGGTGTTGGCGGCGATGCCGAGGGCAAGTGTAAAAATCACGATCGCGCTGAAACCCGGATTTTTCCGAAGCAGGCGGAATACGTAGTTGATCTGTCCGTGCATTTGCCTTCATTGTGAGTGAGGGTTTGGTTTGCTGCAATAGGGCACGTGGCGCATTCTATTTCTGTTTGTGGTGTCCGGCCCAAGTTCATGCTCTTCACAACGGCGGGATGAATCGGCCCGACATCAATCACCGTTCATCCCTTTTAGAACTCCCTTTGAAGCTGTTAACGGCAACTTCTGACTGTTTCAAGCTCTCCAATTTGTGAGCTCAGAGTGAATCAATGCTTTCACTCTATCCCACGACACTCAGCGGTTTTTTTCTGTAGGGTAGTGAATCAAGGAATCCGTATGAACGCACGGTACTTGGCAAGTAAGAGATCGATAGCGAAAGGCATTCTTCTGAGCGCACCTGTCCTGATACTTACGACCTTCGCTGCGGCAATGCAATCACGTGGGGTCCCCTCAGATCAGTCGCACACGGTTGAAGTGCAGATGCGGAATGTGATGTATCACTTCACGGACAATATCGCGGTCCATATTCGCTCGCTCAGCGGTCGGCTTGTTCCAATCAAGAGCGAACTGCCGATTTTTGACGACACTGAATCCTTCAACATTCAGATCGCCTCTGCCGCTATCGCGATTACTCCGGAATCACTTGCCAACGTACTGAACTCATACGTCTTTGCCAGCCAAGATGCGCCACTCAAAGACATATCGATCCGCATCGACGGTGCCGGCCATTTGAAAGTAAAAGGCAAGCTCCACAGCAAAGGCGATGTTCCGTTCGAAACCGAGGGCGCGTTGAGTGCGACGCGGGAAGGCAAGATTCTTCTGCACGCACAAAAAATCAAAGCGCTGCATTTGCCTATGAAGGGATTGATGGATCTCCTGGGCATAGACCTGGCCGACCTCATCAAGACTGGGAAAGTACACGGTGTCGAAGTTCAGAAGGATGATCTCGTGCTTGATCCGGAAAAGCTCCTCCCACCGCCGCATGTGATTGGACGTGTCACCTCAGTTCAGGCGCGTGCAGGGCAGATCGTTCAGATCTTCGGCGATGCCAAGAAAACACCTGATTGGCAGATATCGGCAGCCAATTACATGGCATACAGAAAGAATCAGCTCCGATTTGGCAAGCTCACTATGAGCGACACCGACCTGGTGCTGATCGATATGGATCCAAAAGATCCGTTTGACTTCTACCTCGATCACTACAAAGAGCAGCTAGTGGCTGGTTACACCAAGGAGACTCCCAGCTTTGGATTGCGCGTCTACATGCGTGATTACAACAAACTGCATAAAAGCGACGCTCGCAAAATCCCAAATCAATAACCATCGGCTGCTTGGGCACTAAAGCCGAAGAGCTGCGTAACAGAGGCCGCGAATGCGATCGCGGCCTCCTAATGACGGTTACTCAAGGTTGCGTTACGCGATCTGCAACCAAGGTGTATTTGCCCGACGAGAAGAACAGCAGGCCGCGAACCTGAACCGTCCCTCCATTCGCAAGCGTGGCCTTCACCTCAGTCGAGGCCTGACCGACAACACTGATTGCAGTCTGGCCGGCGAGCATCGCAAACACCGAGTCCGATGCAACGGTCAGGGTGAAACTGCTGACATTCCCGTTTTGGGTCAATTCAGATACGGTACCAGTAGCCGCTTGCTGCTTCAATCGAACTTTGTTAGCTGTAATTGCCATTGACCCGGAGTGTTCGTCCTCTGCTTCGATTTCGTGGCTGTCCATCTCGGCTTCGACGTTTTGTCCTTTAGCGAGTGAATTCGCATCGAAAACGGGGGTGAAGCTCAGTTTGCTGAGATCAAAGCCGTCGCTGTCGACGCTGAAGTTTGTGTTGCTGTTAACGTTCACCGTCAATGTGGTCCCTAATGGAGAAGATTTGCTTGAGTCTCCCGAACGATCACGTACCAGCACTGCAAACTGCGTGAGTGGGGTGCCGGTCGTGCTGACTACCAGACCCTCGGCTTCGGCTTATTGCTCGTTCTCATCCTCCACTTCCACCTCGACTTTCGTCGCGAGCAACGTGCCGTCACTTTGTGTGATCGCGTGGACCTCGACGATAGTCCCCTTCATGATCGCGGAAAGGCTGCCTACATCCTTGAACTCGGTCGAGGTGCTTGTCAGGAATGTGAGTTTCTGCGGTCCTTGGCCGAGCATGATGGTGAACGACGGACTGGAAACATCCGTGACGGCGCCAACCACTTCCTCGATTTCACCTTCCTCCGCTTCGTTCTCATTGTCATTGTCCGGCCGAACCATTCCCGTAGTTGCGATGACTGTCGGCGAGAACGTGATATTTCCAGCCGCATCGATCGACACTGAAGACGAGAGATTAAAGTCCAGATTCACGGTCGCAGCTTGCGTCGTGAGCACGAGCGGTGAGGCAAACTTAATGGTGATCGGGGCGCTCGGAACAGGTAAGTTCTTCTCGACCAAGCGTCCGGTGGCCGGATCAAGGACATTGATTTCGGCTGCCGACAATTGGACGCTTGCCTGGGTATACGTTCCTGCCGGAAGAGAGCTCAGCGAAATGGGACGAAAGGTCCCGGCGAGGTGACGTAACTCGATCTGTATCGGAGATGTCAGAACCGGTATGGCTGTGCCTGAATCATTGATCAACGATATCGAAGCAATGGTGACTTCAAGAGCGGCAACTCGGTCATCAGGTGAATCTCCAACGTTTACGGTTACCGCTGCGCTCTGCGCGTTTGCGATCGTTGGCAGCATCGATTTCGCTGCGCTTCCACCACTGCAGCTTGTCAAAGCGACCACGCCCGCGAGCACAAACGACGCAATGAGGCCTTTTACGCCTAGTCTCATGTGTCTCTCCTTAAATTGTTGCGATCAGACGGTGGCACCAAAAGCATAAGCAGCAGCACTGGATGAAGTGTCATATCGATGTCATAGAGCTGTAATCAATTTGCGGACTCTAGATACGAAGGTCGATGAACTCAGGTATGCAGGAATGGGAAAAATGGGCTCACGTCAACGAACCTGCCGGGAAGCAAGGGAATTTACATTTACCTGACAAATTTCTGACAATCGTGACGATTTCCTCAAGTACGTTGACGGCTTGCTTGAGAACAACGCCAAGCAACTCTCCGGAGGAAGAGATATGCGAAAATCCTGGTCGCTGCTGTTGTTGTTCCTGTTGTCATGCTCGGTGTCATTGTTCGCGGGAGATGACAAAGAGAAGAAAGACAATGATCAGCCCGCGAATGTCACGGTCCATGCCCGCGATTACTGCGATCCAGTTTCGTTTGCGGCCATCGGCTGCGGACGCGATACTTCAGCCGGGTTCATCACTCTGTCAGGATTCATGGCTGAATTGGCTGCGGAAAAATCTGTCGGGGCGTGGCGTTTCGTGACGAGCCCTACGAAAGCAGAGGAAGGCGCGAACGTTACGGTGTCGAATTTGGGAGGAGAGACTCATACTTTTACGCGGGTTAAGAAATTCGGAGGAGGATTCGTGGCCGGATTGAACGCCGCTTCAGGTAATCCGGATCCTGCTCCCGAATGCGCTCAGATAGTGGGCGGTAAACTCGTCCCTCAACCTCCAGGTGCCGGCAACATTTTCTTGCCGGCGGGCACTTCGGCTGCAGCTCAGGTCAATGAAGGCGAAGTCGCGCACTTCCAATGCTGTATCCATCCCTGGATGCGCACCACAATCGATACTCGCGATAATGACGATAAAGATCGCGACCAGGATAAGGGTGACAACAACCAGGATTAAGCGTTGCAAATAAGCACGGTCGGTATAAATGCAAACGGCGGCCTTTAAGGCCGCCATTTTTGTCTCTCAACAACAAGCTATGCCTATTGGTGCATTTCTCCTCCAGCTCCGCTTGCTTTGGGCTGGTTCTTCATCATCGCGACGTTCATGATGTGCAGTGAGTTGTCGGGATATACGTGCGCTTTCAATCTCACGTGATGCCCCTCATGGCCTTTCAGCACTTCAGGATTTTTCACCGACATCACACTTTTATCCTTGTCATTGACGATGACCAACGGCTCGCCGGCTTCCTCGCATTTCTTGACGCAATCTGCATCGTGAGCTGCCGCGCCACATTTTGCGTCGCTCACCACTCCAGTAACCGTTTCCAATTTGGCATTCTTGGTGTTTGTCTTATCGTTCGCCGCAAAAGCTAACGAGCTCATGGCGAACAGGGCCACAAATACGAAAAGCTTCTTCATCTGACCTCCTCGATGTTTGTAAGTCACGGCCGGTGTATCGCCCTGCCGATCCAACTTCTTCAACAATTCGCGCGCTACTTCCTAGGTGCGCGGAGTGAAGGAGATCGCCATGACGAAAGGATCTGGAGAAACATTATGCTCCTAACCAATGGGGATCAGCGACTATAGCTGCCACCGGCATGAGAGCGCATCGTAGTCATGACCTCCCACCACATTTGTCGAGAGTGCGGAATTTGCGTTAAACATCAACACGCTACTTGCGTCTGCCAACGGTCACGAATAAGCCTCCTTCATGTGCCAAGGTGCTGATCCAAGCAAGTTGTGCTAGCCAACCTTCAGGCCGCCAGTTGTCCGATGCAAATGCAAAGAGATCGTCCGAATCATCCCCGATCAACGCACTAGGATACGTTCGCACGTACTCCACATCATTCTCGCGGAACCAGTTCTGAACTTCAGCCAGTGTATGGCGGTGCTCCTCGGGATGCTGATATTGATCGCGTATCCATGCCTCTCGCCGCGAGGATTGATTCTCGCGATCGCGGAGAACTGGATCGAACGGAATTACTCTATACCGAGTTAATCGCGCAACTAAACGGCGCATCCGATGTGGAATGCGCGCGAATACGTTATACAGGCCAAGCACGATCATTCCGCCCGGACGTGCGAGCTGCGCGATTCTTGCAAATGATATGCGAGGATCCGCGGTGTGATGCAGCACCCCCGATGAATACACCACATCGAATAAGTCTTCTCGAAGGCCCGGGCAATGGAGGTCGGTTTCGACAAAGAGTACACGAGATAGCCGAAAACGCCGCGCTGCTGCGGCGCCGAGTTCCAGAGACCTGCGCGTGAGATCCGCTCCGATTACCACTCGATGTGCGCGGGCGAGATACAGGCACATCTGTCCAGTGCCACAGCCGATGTCTAAGACTCGTGCGTCAGGGGGAATTGCTCGATTTAGAAGACGTGCAAAAGCGCTCCGTTCTGCGCGTGCATTCAACCACGTAAGACTGTCGCGAGGGGGAAAGCCGGGAAACGGAGTCTCGTTATAGAAACGTCGAACTACATCAACGCGTGCGCCGTCCGCGAAACGTAAATTGGGAATACCGTCTGGGGCGTCATAATGTTTGGAGCAGCTTCGACATACCCAATCTGCTGCGAGTTCGCCGCGACAAAGCGGACACGCAAGCAGCTCCAGAAACTCTTGCACTGCTTACCAGATGGAGTAAATGAACGGAGCGAGCGCTTCTACCGTCACAGCTAGAGTAAGGATGATTCCGCTCACGCACAGAAAAATAGCCAACGGTGTAAGCCAGCGCTTGTCTGATCCACCTCGCCACAATCCCTGAGCCAATTGCTTGGTCGAACTCAGCATGCTCCCGAGGACGATGAAACCCCGCCGCATGCGCCCACGTTTCTTGATCACGCGACTGCCTCCTTTGTTTTTGTGGATGTCGATTCGGATTTAATGAGCCGCGTACTCCCGGCGATCAAGACATCGATTCCCGATCGCAAAAAAGTCGAGTACCCCTCGACCACGCGATTGACAATAGGTTCTCCAGCCAGGTTGAAAGATGTATTGAGAAGCACCGGTATCCCGCTACGCCGCTCGTATGCTAAGAGCAAGTCATAGACCCGCGGAGCCATCGCACGTTCCAGTGCCTGCAGCCGTGCCGTGCCATCCACATGTGTGACTGCTTCCAATCGCGATCGCCACTCTGGCCGAACTCGGAACACTCCCGACATGAATCGTGCCAACCGCGTTCCGCCCGGCGGCAATTCGAAATAACGATCGGCCACTTCAGCCGGCACCACCGGCGCGAACGGACGGAATTCTTCTCTGTACTTGATTTCTCGGTTAATGCGATCGCGCACTGCTGCAGAGTGCGGTGCGGCGAGAATGCTGCGATGACCGAGTGCTCGTGGTCCAAACTCCAATGCTCCATCCATCCAGCCGACGATACGATTTGCAGCAAGATCGTCTGCGGTCTGCTCGATGAGCGCGTCGTCGTCATCATTGCTCTCATCAAACGCGTGGCCGTCTTCGCCTGCGAGCCGCGCAAGCTCTCTGCCGTCGATCGATGGTCCCCAAAATGGATGATCCGGCACTTCGCGATCGACATTCCCAAAATGGATGCGATCGGCATAGAGTGCCGCTCCGAGCGCGCACCCGGCATCCCCCGGAGCTGGCGGAACGAAGACGCGCTCGAACCCCGACTCGGCGAGAATTCGCGCATTGGCAACACCGTTCAACGCCACGCCGCCACCCAGACAAAGATCAGGCAATCCCGTTTGCTGATGCAGAGTGCGAGCTAAATCGACCAGCGTATCTTCGAGGACTCGCTGCACGCTCGCTGCACAGTCGGCAAAGCGTTGGCCCTCGGAAGTCTCAAGATCAATTGGGTCGCACGAATGTCGCGGTGGTCCGAAGAGTTCAACAAATCGTGAAGAATAAGATGACTTGGCCGTAGTGTGGAAATCGAAATAACTGAGATCGAGCTTGAAAGCGCCATCATCGGTGCGTTGAATTAGCTTTCTGACGTTATCGACCATCGTGGGCCGGCCATAGCCCGCAAGCCCCATCACTTTATACTCGCCTTCGTTGACAGAAAAACCTAAGTAGGCTGTGAACGTTGAGTAGAGCATCCCGAGCGAATGTGGGAACTTGATTTCGCGATGCAGAGTGATGTTTGTCTTCCCGCTCTCGAAGCGCTTCCCTTCTCCGATCGAGAGCGTCGCCCATTCGCCAACTCCGTCTGTGGTCAAAATCGCCGCGTGGCGTGTGGGCGCAGTGAGAAAGGCCGCAGCGGCATGAGACTGATGGTGCTCGGTGAACAGGATCTTGTGTCCAGGCACGCCCAAGTGCGACGAGATGATTCCGCGTACCCATACTTTTTCTCCCAGCGAATTCTTCATCGCTGCGGGAAAGGCGCGCCAGGAACGCGGGAAAGATCGCAAGGCGCACGTGAGAATGCGATCAAACTTCAGCATCGGGCGTTCATAGAAGACAACTGCGTCGAGGGCCTCGGGCTCAACACCCGCGTACTCCAGACACCACTCGATCGCCTGCAGCGGGAATGCCGCATCATTCTTACGCCTGGATAGTCGCTCCTCCTGAACAGCGCAGACCGGCAGACCGTCTATAACCAGCGCCGCTGCAGAGTCGTGGTAGTGTGCTGAGATTCCCAGAATTTTCATTTTCAGTACTGTCTATTTAGCGAACAGTTGCGGTTAGGTGAAATCGGATTCCAGCCAGGCTGCTCCCGTCGTGCGGCACGCTTGGCGAGCCACGCAAAAGGCGGCAGCAAAACGAAATACTGAACAACCAGGAAGAGAGTTCCCAATACACCTGCAACCGCAGTGGCAATCCGCAGATATCCCTTCCAAAGACGGCTTAGGCGTGCTCGCCATATGTGCCGTCTGTGATGTTGCGGTGAGATCCTGGCCAGCTGCGTAAGTGTGTAGCTCATGTGAAACACTTCGTCGTGCAGAATTTCCTCGAAAATTTCGCAGGTCGGCTGATCGCTTCGCAGCACATCGCGGTAAACAGTAAAGCGGCTTGCGGCAGCTTTTTCGGATAAGTGTAGAAAAGCGAGTAACTCTTTGTCCGACTCATCTTCAACGTTCAGGTCATCGAGACCATGTCCGCAAGGCGCGAACCAGTCAGCTTGAAATGTCGGTTCCGATCGGGATGAAAGTGCGTGCAGAAGATCTGTCCCACGCCGGCGAAACATTTCACCGTGACGGTACTCGTCAATGGCGTGCTTCAGGTAGAGGCGACGCAGGAGCGGATCAGGAGTCATCTCCGCCGCCCGCAATATATCGTGCCCACCATCAGTTTCTGTTTGTCCGAAGCGAAGCAGCTTTTGCACGCGTCGCTCGCAGTCGCCCCACACCCAACGGTGGATGGGCGCGAGCATCCGATCGAATCCTGTGGGACGAAAATGCGCTAATGATGACTGCATGACGGCCATCCAATATACGCGCTTCTGCAGATCGAAAATGTCACCAGTTCGTCACTGTGAACTTTTCGTCCCAGTCTCTGTGCCGAAATTAGGTTGCATCGCGGAGATCGACATTGGATTTCGGGGCGATGTCATAATTCGTTATTTGAATTCGAGCAGATATCGGCAGTGCGCCAGACCCTTTGGTTCCGTTGACAAGCCGAAACAACCACGGCACAGTAAGTCGCAAGATTAGGGGAAATTCGATAGATGGCGAAGTGTCCTATTTGCGGCCACGATGTGCGTACTCCGTCTTTCCTTAACCTGGACGGCTGGGCACATCTCGCCTGCGCTCAATGCAGCGCGAGACTCGAAATGAAACCGCCACGCTCTGTTGTGTTAGCGCCACTCATGGCGCCCTTGTTTGTGCTCGCGCGACAGGGCCGCGTCTTCGAGGTCATTGCTTTCGTTTTTATGGGCGTAACCATCTGTCTTTTGCTAGTGGAAAGCTTTCATCCTAAAGTCCGCCTGAAGACAAAGCCGAAACCGAAGCCTGCCATACGGCTGGACATCTAGCATCCTCGCAGATTAGGAGACTACCGGCTTTTTGCTTGGAGCCGAGCGGCGATAGCGTTCGCGATTGCGCGAGCGGCGCGCGCGTTCGGATGCCTGTCCGAAGGCAAACGCCACGATGAATCGATTTCGATGAACAGGTAAGGTAAACCCGCATCGTCGAGAATCCGATGCCGCAACGCCTGCTCCTGCTGATCTTCGTTGCCAAACTGGAGCACCGCGAGGATCGACGTCGCACCATGCGCGCGTGCTAGCTCGTTAGTTGCGCGAAATACTTCTTGGGTGACGGTGACGCCGCGATCGACTGTTTTGTCAGCTCGGTAGGGCACGATCAACTTCGCAAGCGACGCAAGGCGCGAGCGGTTTTCTGGTGGCAGCCACACGAGACCGAGTCCGAGATGTGGTCGATCCTGATCGAGGTTCCTGCCGAATAGGTCGGTCATGAATAATGACACAACAGCGACGGGTTGCCGAAAACGCGGCAGCTCCGCTTTTAATCTCATGTAGGCCTGATCATTGCCGTAGCCATGGACGGCGAGATTCGCGGTCTGCATTCCCAAAATCGCACCAACTTGGGCCGGTATGCTCTCCTCCCATGTGAGCCCTTCGCCAAACATCACTGACTCCCCGGCGAATATAACGGTGGGATGGGTAACGTCGACGGGTTTGTCGAGACGCTGTACGCGATAGCCTGTCGCGTCGATCGTGTAATCGATAATGCGTCCTCCGATGACTTTGTGGCCCGTGCGTCCCGGAACCCACGTCCAGCCCAGACGCGGATCTGGCTCGCGACGAGGTTCCTGATCTGCCGACAGCCACTCTACGGGTCGAAGGTGCACATACCGAAGCAGCAGGTCGCTCGCTCCGAGGGCCAAAACGATCGCAATGAAAATCTCTAAAGCGCGCCTGGGCGTCTGCGCCGCGAAGCGTCCAACGCGCGGTCTCGCTACAAATAGAAACCAGGCTCCGAGAATCAGCATGACAACTCGGGCGCACGTTTCCAGCAGCACGTAGGTGTGGCGCGGCAAGAAAAAGGATGGGACGAAGTGCCTATCCAGCCAGCTCTGGTTGGCTACAACCACACAGACGAGGAGTGTGAGGCCAATGGACGAGACCACGATCTCGGCAGCCAATCGCGCTCCCAGCGATGTACTCCGACGCGGTTGAAGCGCTGCTGCGCGAGCAGTATGTCCCATGAGAAGTGGAGATTATGGTTGAAGTGTCACGATGTCAAAATCGATCCTGACTTCATCCTTGACCTTGATCGTGCCACCTCCGACGCTGATCGGCTTAATTTCGAAGTCAGTCTGCTTGATCGTTGCCGAACCGCGATAGTGGGATTGTGTGCGCACGACACTCACATCGATGGGCCGCGTTTGCCCATGCAGCGTCAGGTTACCCTTGACTGAAAAGTTGTTGCTGTTCTTCTCCTCCACTCCAGTAGAACGAAAACTTATCTCGGGATAGCGATTCGGATCGAGCACGTCCGGACTGAGCATTTTCTCCTGCACTTGTGAGCGCTTGTCGGCGCTGAGGTTCGGATCCAGAACTCGCATCCGACGAACGTCAATCTTGAGCTCCACAGTCCGTGCAGCTTCGTTCACCGCACCCGACGCGATCGGCGCCTGTATTTCATGGTTGTCCCCAGCAAAGGAAAATAAGCCGGAACGATAGACGCGAACGGTCATCGTAGAGTGTTCGACGTCAATCGATGCGGACCCAGCAGACCTGGTGACCTGGGCAGACAGAACTGTTGAAACCGCGCTGAAGAACAGAATTATGGAGCAGCTGCGATATCGCAGCACACCTCCAATTGCCAGATCGTCAGAATGTTTCATTCAATTTGCACTACCAATTCAGGAGTTAATGCGTGAAGTTCCTTACAAATGTCAACGTTCTGTCAGACCGTTGTCAAAACATCGTCGCAACAATCATCTCTTGTTTTGGCCGAAGGATGTCGCCCGATTTTTCGGGTAGCGCAGAGTTCCCAGCAACGAGGTTTTGTTGCTGTCACTGCCGTCGCGGAAGCCATCGCGCGGCGCAACCCGTTGCGGTTCAGGTCCGCGTGAGCGCGATTTTCGCTCGGTAGCGGCGGGAGATTTTCTTTCTCACGGCAGTTGCCAGTGCGAGCGAAGGCGCTGGTATTCAGGTTTGGGAAGCTGTACCAGAACGGAACGAACGCTGCCGTCCGCCCAGCGGACGACCTCCTCGATGTTCTCCGCCGACATCGCCGTGCAGCCCGCGGTGCCGCTGGATGGGCTACTCCACTGATGCAGGAAGACGCACGAGCCATCGCCGCGCACCGGGTGGACCATGTTGTAGTTGACGACGACTCCCCAGCGGTATTGCGGGATCGACCTCATCTTCTCCGAGCTCTTCCAATCCACTTGATCCACTTGCGTGCGATCGACAATCTGCGCGTAGTACCGTGACTCCG
>JACZCV010084507.1_pt1 | contig 12616 bp, 9 predicted proteins | sample 8641841 | NCBI WGS metagenome assembly JACZCV01 (sample SAMN15324606, study PRJNA640507) | soil metagenome | isolation source: monocropping sugarcane control | place: China: Luxin town, Laibin City, Guangxi Province | collected 2019-07-25 | depth 10cm m
CCACGTGGAGCTGAGCCGGAAAGTCGGCGGCACTCACGATGTCGACTGTGACGGAGCTGGCCGTGTTCGGGACACTGAGGCGCCACGTCTTCACCGGTGACTCCTGGTCGGGCGCGAGGATCCCCGCCCAGCGGAAGTACGGTTGGCGAGCGTGGCTCGGCATCCTGTCGCCGTCCGCATTCGCCACGCTTGCGCCGCCGGTCCCGCTCGTGACGCGGACGCCGGGAATCGCCGCGTAGACGCCGAGTGCGCGCTTGCCATCGAGCGTGCCTAACGGTTCCCGCAAGAGGTTGCGCACCGACGCGTCGAGTGCCCACGTGTGCGCCGTGCTGTCTCTCACGAGGTGCGTCATGGCGACAGAAACGTAGGCACCGAACGGCGAGGCGCTCCCGGCGCGAACGCTGTGGGCGTGCGGTTCGTCCGACTCACAGGCGATATCGCCTTCGCCGTGGGTGAAGCGCAGTGTGCAGGACGTGTGGGCAAGGGCGACCGGACCTGGCGCAGGGTTGGTCACCGGCGGAAGCCGTTCACCCCGCGTGGGCACCACCCTGGCGTGACCTAGCAGCGCTCCTCTTCATTGCGTCGAGCTGCGCACCGCGACGTCAGTCGTGCGCGTTGCCGCCTGTCACCGGGCGCTACCGGCAGCTCGACGAGGTACCTGTCTTCTCGCTACCTGACAGCGGCGGGTTCTTGGTGAACGGGAAGTCTGTTAAGCGTGCGCGCGTCGGCGCGCTTCTCCACGACCTCTTCGAAATGCGCAAGCCCACCGATCGCGCCGTCATGGTGTGGCGGCCGGCCGCTTCGCGATGCAATGACGTTGACTTCATTACGGCTCGGGCGCGCGCTAACGGTGGGGTCGCATTAGCCGCGGAGAGCGCCTGGTGGCCAAAAATGTAGCCAGCCGATAGCGGCACTCAGTAGTACACGACGCCTGCGACCGCGTTGCCGGTCGCGCGGTCGCCGCCGCCGAGCAGCATCAAATGACCGTGGCCTAACGCGTCAGTGAACGCAACCGATGCTTCGTTGTACACCGAGTAGCCGAGCACCGCGTCGATCGTGTTGGTTCCGGTGGCACCGTTCCAGCTTCCGAGCGTGCCGTCGGCGTTGATGGTTCCATATCGGTTCTCACTCGACCCGGCCGAGCCGCCGTAGACGCCGGAGCTTGCGAGCAGTGCGCCGCCGGTTGCGAGCGCGCTATGCTTGCTTCGCGCCTTGCCCATGGCCGTCACGCTCGACCAACCGGCGGCCGCGAGCATGCCATTGCGCGGGTCGATTTGTGCCATGTATACGTTGCCGGTCTCGGAGCCCGAGCTCGAGTCGGTGCCCGGTGCAACGGTGCCGTTGTCGCCGCCCACCGCGTACATGTACGGCCCGAAGTTGGACACCGCCAGATACGCCGTCTGCTGCGGCAGTGACGCAATCGTCTCCCATGCGCCCAGCGTGCCATCGGCGTGGATCAACGCGCGATATGCCGAGTCGTTAGGCGTGTTGCCGGCGCCCGCACCGCCGACGAGGTAGATGTACCCGTCGAAAACGGTCGCACCAGACGAGTGGCGCGGACTCGGGAGCGCCGTCGTCGTCTGCCAGGCCCCGAGCGACCCATCGAGGCCGACCCGCGCGACGTACACGGTGGCGACGACGTGCCCGGCGTTGTCGACTCCGCCGATCGAATACAGATATCCGCTCGCGGCGGTGGTGTCGATCGCCGACGTATACGCCGTCGCTGCTACGGTGGTCTGGTAGGCGCGAGGCTGCGGTAGCGGCGGAAGCGCAGTGCTCCATGCACCCAGGGCGCCCGCGGCTTGAATCTGCGCACGATAGACGCCAGCGGTCGCCGTATTCGTCGTGTCGGCGCCGCCCACAGCGAATACGTATTCCGCCGGCGTGCCCGTCGTGACGGGCACGAACGCCGCGCCGAGTCCCTGCAGTTTGTTAGGCAGCGCCGTCGCCAACGTCCACGTGATCGTACTTGGACTGAACGGCTGGTTCGAGATCGCGGTGAACAGCACTTTGTTGCTGGTCCCCGCCGCCGTTTGCACCGTGACCTCGGCGGTGGTCGTGATGCCGCGCGGCACCGTCGTCACGATCACCGTGTTCGTCCAATCCGTGCTCGGATCGACGATGGTCGCCGGGATCGCCGCGCCACCGGCAGGCGTAAAGAATACTTGGCCGTGCACAGCGGTCCCGAAGTCGGTGCCCTGGATCACGACCGTCATACCGACGAGCCCCGTTGGTTTGGGCGCGCCGTTCACGAGCGTAATCACCGGCGGGGACTGAGGACCGGTCGCGCTACTGCTACTGCAGGCGGCCGCGAGCACCGCCACGAGGGCGAAAGACGCCAACTGCACGAGACGCACGGAGACACTCCCGAGATGGACGCATGGCTGGGGCGGCCGAAGGGCCTGCCTTCATACGCAACACTGATAGTCTCGGAAGCCCGTCACACAAAGGTGTGTTTGTGCGAGCTGGCCTGCGGCGGCGGGCGGTATACGGATTTCTTCACGCGGTGCGTCACGCGAGTGCCTAACGCTAGGGATCATCAGCGTGCAGTCGCCTGACGTGGTGGGCGCTCCCGGGCTGTGGTCATTGCGGAAGAAGCCACACGTGCTGTATTGGAAACACGAGGCCGCCGCACGGAATCTGCACGTCACCGACATCATCGATTCGCCATTCGCGAAACCCGGGACCGTGCACGCGGCAAGGAGCGCGAACGCTGCCAGCATACCGCGCGCGGTACGGTGGTGCACCACGAACCTCGCCATATCGGTCAGCCTCCGGACCGAGGCAGCCTACTCGCGGTTAGGCGCCGAGGATTCACTGCCGAAATCGGCTTTGAGCTGGTCGCGGAGGGTCATGAGGTGGGAGCGAGGAGGCACCGACACCTGCCGCGCGATAATGTAGGGGAACGCGGAGCGCACGGCCAGCCGGACGCCGGCTGACCGACCGGTGTGCAGGATCTGTAACCGACCTCAACCATGCGGCGATGTACGCCCAGACAGACGACCGTCGAGTGGCTTCGCGAGCCCGCGGCGGCGCTGCCGCTCCTGCGGGCCTAACGGGCCGCGGCTGATTGGCCGGTCCGGATGTCGAGCAGACCGTGTGCCGATTGCGCTTGCGGGAAGCGTCTCTCTGTTTGAGGCTGTCTTGGCGCGCGCCGTATTCGACGGGTGAGTCCGGTGCGGGTTGTGAGAACGCGAGAGGTGACACCTTGCGGCCGCGCGCGCACGCGCCTAACGTTGTGCGCGCGTCCTAACGAACGCATATCCCCAGTTCACACCGGGCTCGGCAGTCTCCGCCCGACGCCGGCACCTCCGTCCCGAGCAGATCCATCCCCATGTCACCTCGTGCACGTCGTGTAGCCGCGATCGTCGGCGCGTTGGTCCTCTCGGGCCCCGGCCTCGCCGCCCAACAATCGTCTCCGTCATCGCTCGTGCCGGGCGCCCCGCGCGACTCCGTGCATCGCACCGTGACCGCGTTGGGCATCGAGCGCGACGCGCGATCGCTCGGCGCCGCCCAACAGACGGTGCGCGGCGATTCGCTCGCCGCCGCCGGCCAAACCAACCTGCTCTCCGCGCTCGCGGGGCGTGTGGCGGGTGCGGACGTGAGCGGCACGGGCGCGTCCGGCACGTCCGTTCGTCTGGTGCTGCGCGGCGCACGTACCGTGGCGGCCAACGACCAGCCCTTGTTCGTGGTCGACGGGGTGCCGGTGGCCAACGAGACGATCTCCGGCGACCAGGAGGACGTCGACTACGGCAGCACGATCGGGGACATCGATCCCAACGATGTCGTATCGGTAACCGTGCTCGATGGGCCTAACGCAGCGGCGTTGTATGGCAGCCGCGCGCAGAACGGCGCGGTGCTCATCACGACGCGATCGGCGGTGGGCACGCGCGGATTCTCGCTCATGGCGCGCCAGGACTACACGTTCGAGTCGCCCATGCGCCTGCCGGTGTTCCAAACCCGCTACGCGTTGGGCAGCGACGGCAACTATTCCGCCGGTGGGATCGGCACGTGGGGGCCGGCGGTGTACGGGACCCAGCAGGTGCAATGGTGGAGCAACGGCCAGCCGGCGCTGCTCGCCGCCCAACCGAACAACCTGCAGGACTTTCTCGTGCAGGGTCACACGTCCACCACGACGGCGGCGGTGTCGGCGGCCAACGCGCGCGGCGACGTCCGGTTAGGCATCACCAAGGTGAGCCAGGATGGCCTGCAGCCGAACAGCGGACTCTCCCGGCTCAACACGTCGTTGTCGGCAGGGATGGAGGTGCTCCCTCGCCTCCGGATTCGCGTCGACGGCCAGTACGCCAGGGCCGATGCGACCAATCAACCCGTCCAGGGCGTGTCCCATGACGACGCGCTGGCGGCATTCGTGTTTACCGGGAGCGCGATCGACGTCGGCCACCTGCGCACCGACGCGCTGACCGACCATCACGATGCGTTCTCGGTTGCATTCGGCTTCAACAATCCCTATTGGGACGCATACGACAACGCGAACAGCAACGCGCGCGACCATGCGATCGGCGTCATCAGCGCGGACTACGGGTTCGCGCCCTGGCTGACCGCCTCGATTCGCACTGGCATCGATTGGTGGCACGATCACCGGTCTCAACACGAACCGTTCGTTCCGGATCAGCTGCAATCGTTCGGCTTCATAGTCACGGGCGGCACGACATACCGCGAGCAGAACTCGGATTTCATCGTGAGTGTCACGCACGGCATCGGCGCATCTGTCGGGATGAGCGTCGACGCCGGCGTGGGAACGCGCGGCGGCCGCACCACTGACCGCGACAGGTACTCGGATGATTTCGGCCGGATCGGGGTCATTGGCGATGAGTCGATCCGCGTCAAAACCAACAGCGCCTACGGTCGCATCGGTTTCGCGTTCGACAGCGCCGTGTTTCTCGACGCCACCGGGCGCAAGGACTGGCTGGTCGATGGGCCCCAGGTCTCCCCGTCGGTGTCGGCGGCGTACGACTTCGTGCGCCACAAGCCTAACGGACTGTTGGGCGGGGTCGTGTCCTCCGGCACGCTCCGGACGAGTTGGGCGCAGGTCGGCGGCGACGCGGAGTTCACAGCGCGCGATCGCACGACGTCGTGGGAGGAGGGCGTCGACCTCGGGCTGTTGCACGATCGCATATCGCTCAGCGCGACCTACTACGACGAGCGCACGTTCATGCAGGTGTTCGAGAACTCGTTCGGCAGCTTTACAGAGACGCCGCTCATCACGAAAGATCGCGGCGTCGAACTCAACCTGGGCGCGTCGCCGCTGCGCCGGAGCGGCGGTCTCGAATGGGATATCAGCCTGCGATTTGCCGCGAACCGAAGCCGGGTCGAGGGACATATCGGGGGATTGGGCACGCTCGGCATGGCGTCGCTCCTGCCCGGGCAGCCCTTCGGCACGATCGTGGCCGCGGTGCCGGTGCGTGATTCGTTAGGCAGGGCGGTGCTCGACGGCGGCAACCCCGTGGTGTTTCCGGCGCCACGGGGCTCCGAGCTGCCCTCGTGGGTGGGCGGCCTCGAGAACGACGTCCGCTACAAGCACGTCTCGCTCATGGTGCTCATCGACAGCCGGCACGGCGGCACCGTGTACAGCAACACGAACCGGTGGGGTACGATCTTCGGCACGCTCGCATCGACGGTGGCCATCCGCCAGCAGCCGGGCGGCGTCATCCTCCCGGGCGTGAACCAAGACGGAACGCCTAACACGACGCCCATCAAGCCGGAAGTGTACTACGGAGACGACGGGTCCGACGCGAAGTTCAGCGTCTTCGACGGCAGCGCGATCGAACTGAGGGAGGTGCGTCTGGCCTACATGCTGCAGCCGCGCCTCGCAGCGCGCATGCACCTGACGACGTTGGAGCTGGCGCTGATCGGCCGGAATCTCTTGATTCACAGCGGCGCGCCCAACTTCGACCCGCAATCCGTGTTCGACACCGGACCCGGCCAGGGCGTCGAGACCTTCGGGGTGCCGAGCACGCGGAGCATCGGCCTCACGCTCGAGGTCGTGCCGTGAGGCGAGCGCGGCGTCGCACCTGCGCGGCGCTTGGGAAACTCAGCCTAAGGTGAGACGAAGCCCCGGTGTCAAATATTGCGGTGCTTGTGCATCGGTTAGCGTCCCGTAGATTCGCAATCCGCAAGCGACTGATCGCGTGTCGCGCTGTACGCGTTAGGCGTTCACACTGGTTGCTCACATGTTGATGCGCGATACAATTGGTCCGATTTCACGCGCACCGTCGAGACGTAAGCGTTCTACCTTTCGTAGGATACGCGCGCGCTTTCGTGTCCCATGATGAATTCGTCGAGTTTGCCGCGGATCAGGCGAATCCTGATCTCGTTCACGAGTTCGCCGCGCGCTTTGCGGGTGCAAAAATCGTCGGCAATGGGTGACGCAGTTCTCGACGCACGACGGCATCAGGCACCAGAGCTTAGTTGCTATTTGATTGCATCGCCGGTACTCTGGCGTCATGCGTCCCCTTCGATTTTCCATCAACGTCACGTTGGACGGGTGCTGCGATCATCGTGAAATGATCGCCGACGAAGAGTTGCATCGCCGCGCGGCCGAGAGCCTCGCGCAGGCGGATGCGCTCCTGTTTGGCCGGGTGACGTACAAGATGATGGAGGCCGCGTGGCGGCCGCCTGCGCCACCGGGAAGGCCTGACTGGATGGAGCCATTCGCGCGCACCATCGACGCGGCGAAGAAGTATGTGGTGTCGAACACCCTTCAACGGGTCGACTGGAATGCGGAGCTCGTGCGCGGGGATCTGGGAGAGGCGGTACAGCAACTCAAGCGCGAGCCGGGTAACGGACTGTTCGTGGGAGGCACGAAGCTCGCGCTCGCGTTGACGGAGCTGGGGTTGATCGACGCGTACGAGTTCGTGGTGCACCCGAGGCTCGCGGGTCATGGGCCGACACTGTTCGCGGGGCTGTCGAGGCACGTCGACCTGAAGCTCGTGGGCCGGGACGAGTTCGCCTCGGGTGCGGTGGTGCTACGGTACGAGGCGAAGCGGTAGTCGTCGGGACAGTTAGGCGAAGTCGGTAAAGGCAATCGTCGCCTGCGCTGCCGCACGGCGCGCCTAACCGTGGCTGGCTGCGCCGTCACGCGGCGACACGCGGCTGGACCATCGCGTTCGTCGTTGGGCGAGGCGCCGTTGGAAATGCTTCCCTGTTGGTACTCACTCACCAGCGGCTACCGAAGAGCATCCTCGACCTACGTTGCGTTTACGCTAGAAGGTCCCTGAGGCGCGCAACGGCGCCGACGAGGCGCAGCTTCTCGAGGCCAGCTAGGACAGCCGAAACGGGGTGCGGCGGATGTCTGAGGTCAGCGGCTTGTTCGGACACTACCCGCGCCACAAGTGCCTCATCGAGGTCCAACAGGTCGAGCAGAAATTCGTCCGGATGCTTTGGCTCAATGTCGAAATCAGCGAGGCTGTGGGCCGGAAAGTCCTTGGTGTTGAAGGTCACGATTGCTTGCGCGCCGGCGCGGATTGCCGCCGCGACGACATGCTTGTCGTCGGCGTCAGGTAGGTCTATTCCGTCAACCAAGTTCGCGTAGCCAGTTACCATGCAATCTCGCACCGCCTCTACCATGAGGCGCCGAGTTCGTTGGAGTCGACTCGGGTCGATCTGCGGGTTGTTCGCTTCAACATTGCGAAAGCACTCGTCGAGGATGTCCTTTGACCATCGGGCTCTAACGATGCCTGTCTGTGCAACACGTATCAGCAGATCTCGCAGCGATGGCGGGAACAGCACGCATGCATCGTAGACGACGATGAAGGCCACTTTTTCAGTAGCCTTCCTCGTTTTCCTCAGCGAGCTGCGTCAATTCGCGAGCCATCTGGCGTCGCCGTTCGTCGTCCTGGCGCTTATAGGCCAACAGGTCTTTTGCATAGAGGCGCCGGTGAGTTCCCACTTTGTGAAATGGGATTCGCTTTTTTTCGAGCATCTGCACGAGATATGGTCTCGACACGTTTAGAATATCGGCTGCCTGTTGCGTGGTCAGTTCCGCGTGCACCGGCACGATAGTCACCGCATTGCCTTCGGCAAGCTGCTTTAGTACTTCAATGAAGAGGCGATAGGCTTCCTTGGGAATTGCTGCCTCAGCGTGCTTCCTGTCACGCCTGGCACGCAACTCGACGTTAGGCGAAACCTCTGGCGGCATGAGCTCAGACAACGCCGCCTTCGCTTTCTGCTTGACGTGTTCGCTAGGAAGCTCGATTTCAGCGGTAGCGGCCATACCTACCTCTCAGTTGACTCTCGCCTAATACTACCGCGTAGACGCCATAAACGCAATAAACGAAACGACACCTGACAAACCCGGTCAAGGCGCTGGTGCGAAGGCAAACGCTACCTTGCAGTTATCCGGCCGACCTGCTCACGGTGCGATGCGGTGCGCGTACTTCACCGTGAACGTCGCGGTCAATGGCCGTGCCACCGCGCGATCGGCGGGGAAGCGATAGGGCGATAACGGGTCCGTCGTGTAACCGGAGTTCCACACGACGTACAGGTCATCGCCGATCACGGGCGTCCAATGGAAGCGGAAGTCGAAGTCCGTGCGCTCGAGCGCGTTCTGGTACTGCGCGAATGCAAGCAGGTCCATGCGCGTGTTGAACGCATACTCGACGCGTCCTATCGACTGCACGGCCACGAAATGCCCAACGGGCAGTCTCACACTGGTGCGCGAGACACTGGTGCCGAGGATGAGATGGCCGCCTGACCGCCACGCCAATCCGCCATCGGTCTCAGTGCTGTGTCCATTGTAGAACGTGCCGGTCGAGAAGAGGCCGAACGCGCTCACGGGTCGGCCGAGGGATGTCTGGAATTGCGCGCCGCTCTGTGTCCACCAGTAGCGGCCGGCGGGGATGACGACGCCGCGCGCGATCGGGAACGAAGCCGGCGGCGCATCCATGCTGCGGATGACCATGACCTGGGCCTGGTCGTCGCTGATCAAGGTCGCGCCTAACGGATGCCACTCGATGGACGCGCTCTGCCAGTCGCGCGCATCGACGAGCGACCCGTCGTGGTTGGCGTAGATGTCCCAGGAGGGCAGCTCGAAATCGAGATGCAGGATGCCGGGCAGGCGGGGGCGCGGCATGACGTCGATGTGCCCGTACGTCTCCCACGCGTTCGTTCGCCTGACGAATCCGAGGGTGGGGGAGAAGCCCGGGTCGTAGCGGGCGACGGCGACGAAGTTGTCGAAGATGTCATTGGGGAAGTCCGTTGCCACACGCCATGCCGCCGGCGTTCCGGGTGCACCCGGCGTCTGCGTGCCTGCGAGCCAAACGGTGGGCTCGATGTTCTGGCGTCCGATGCGCAGCGGGAAATCGGCATCGACGCCTTCCGATACCTCCGTCCCGTGCACACTCGGCGCCGTGCGGATGGTCGCCATCGCGCCGATGTAGGATCGCTCGAAGATGTCGTGTTTGATGCGCAGCACCGCGTCGTTGGCGTCGTCATCGCCGCCGGTGCGGGCGTCGATGACACCGACGGTCCACGGCCCGGCACGCCCGTAGAGGCGCGCGCCGCCCAGAATCGGCACTACCGTGCCCGTGTCCGTTAGGCCGATGCGGCGCGAGTAGAACATCAGCGCCTTCTGGTTGAAGCCGAAGTCGAAGATCCCGCTCGATTCGAGGAAGAAATCTCGCTTCTCGGGGAAGAACGTCGGGAAGCGCGACAGGTTGATCACCTGGCTGTCCACTTCCACCTGCGCGAAGTCGGTGTTCACCGTGAGATCGGCCGTGAGCGTCGGTGAGACCGCGAGCTTCGCATCGAGACCGACCTTGCCCGCGACGCCGGCGCGGCCGATCCGGTTCAGCACCGAGTCGTGCGGTGCCTGGTGCGCATCGGCGAGTACGTACGGTTTGATCTCGATGTCCCTCGCTCGGCGCACGTCCCCGACGAGAATCAGCTCGCCCTCCGCGGCGAGCTGGTTGATGCCCTCGGTGCGGTGCCACGCGTGCCACAAATCGCTTTCGTTGCGGCGCCGGATCGAGCGCTTCACGTTGAACCCGAACGACGTGCCGGCGCCGGCCTTGAAGCGAAGCGTTCGAAACGGAATGCGAAACACCGCGGTCCATCCGGCTGTGTCACGGCTCGTCGCGACGTCCCACACACCGTTCCAATCGGGATTCACATCTTGCGTCGTGATCTGGATGTCGACGCGCGCACCGTTAGCGTTCGTGAAGAACTCGTACGCGCTGCGGCGGTCGTGAAAGCTGTCGATGAGAATCGTGATGTTGTCATCGCTGGACAGGTCAGCGTCTCGCCGGAGCTGCGTCGACCTGATGCGACTCGCGTCGCGATCCCACGCGCGGACGGCAATGTACAGGGCGTCGGCGTCGTGCAGGACTTTGACGACGGTTCTCTCGCTCGCGGGCGCGCCCTCGAACGGATCCTTCTGGCGGAAGTCGGTGATCGAGTCGGCGGCATCCCACGGCGGGGCGTCCATGCGGCCATTGAGAGCCGGCGCGCGGCCGACCGCGTTGGCGGTGATCGGGCGGTTTGCGATCGAGTCGCGGTTCGCGCCCGGGTCAGCCTGGGCCCCGGCCGCGCGACAGAGCACCGTGGCGGCGAGCGCAACGCCGAGGAGACTGACGATCATCCGGACGCTACGAGGGCAGGGTGGGCGGAGCGAGTCGTCACGATGCCTAACGCCCAACGCAGCCGACAACCACCGGCGACCGTGTCGTCGTTGCAAGGGATCCCCGCTCGAGTGGTTGGGCTCGCTGCGACCTGTCTTGGAATTACCGCTTTTTGTAGTTAGGCGCCAGGGGGGAACCGATCGGCGGGTACGTCCATCTCTCCGGAGCCGGACCACGTTCGAGTGGGCACCGTGTGATCCGATCGCAAACGTGTTCCGCGTTGGGCTTTCTTCCCATATGTTGGAGCGGCTCACCCTCCTCATCGGACACCCGATTGCGAACGAAGCTCGACAACCCGCGCGTCGCGAACGCCGCCGCCGCACTCGCTTGCGTGCTCGCGGCTCTCACGCTCCTCTGGCCGCTCTTGCGCGGCCAGATCCTGTTCGGCGGCATGCGCTCCGACATGTACCTCGCCGGCTACGCGTTCCGCCTCTTCGGCGCCGAGACGTTCAGGCAGACCGGTGCGATCCCGCAGTGGAATCCGTACATCTTTGGCGGGCTGCCGTACATCGCCGCAATGCACGGCGACATCTTCTATCCGACGGCGTGGCTGCGCTGGATCATGCCCGTCGACCTGGCGATCACGTGGGGCATGGCGCTGCACTTCGTTCTCGCCGGGTATTTCACCTATCTCCTCGCCCGCGCACTCGGCATTCGGTGGGGCGGGGCAGTGCTCTCCGCGGTCTCCTACGAGCTAACGGGCATCGTCGCGTCGCAGATGAGCCCGGGGCACGACGGCAAGTTGTTCGTGTCCGCTCTGGCGCCCCTCGCCTTCTGGATCCTGCTGCTGGCGATCCGCGAACGAAAGCGTTGGGCATACGGCGTGTTTGCGATCGTCGTCGCACTCACGGTGCTCGGCCACTACAACATGTCGTACTTCCTGCTCATCGCGCTCGCGCTCTGGACACTGTACCTCGTGTTCTGGGACGATGCGCGGCCGCGCGATACATCGCCGTGGATTCCGCTCGGCGCGACATTGGCTGCGGTCGTCGTCGGGATCGGCATCACCGCGCTGCAGCTCATCCCGTTTCTCGACTACATCAAGTACTCGCCCCGCGCCACAGGCGGCCCGGACACCGGTTGGGCATTCGCGACGAGCTACGCGTTTCCGCCGCGCGAGATCTTCACGCTTCTCTTGCCGCAGTTCAACGGCATCCTCGTTCACTACTGGGGGCAGAACCTCATCAAGTTCCACACCGAGTACATGGGTGCTCTCCCGCTCATGCTCGCCGCACTCGGGCTCGGCGATCGCGTTAGGCGCAGGCTTGTGATTGCACTGAGCGTCTGCGCGGTCGTATTTCTGCTCCTGGCGTTCGGCGGCTACTCGCCACTCTACAAGCTGCTGTTCGGCGTGTTGCCGTACCTGAGCAAGGTCCGCGCGATGGGCATGGTGTTCTATCTCGCGGCGTTTCCCATCTGCCTGCTCGCCGGCATCGGCCTCGAGCGGGCGCTCGACGGCGATGTCCGCATGCTGTGCGGCAGGCTCGGACTGAGCCGTGGGGCCGTTAGGCGAAAGGTGTAGTCCGCGTGCGTCGAGTCGGCGAGACGGAGCTGGATCACCGCGGCGAGCGTGTCCGCGCCGAGCGGGCGCAATGCGCCGGCGGCACGTAGATCGAGCACCGGCACCCGCAGCGTGTCACTCCAGAGCACGCGGTACCGCGCCCCGAAGAGCCAGCGGTCGAGCCAACCGAGAGGACCGCTGATACGATACTCGGGACCGGCCGCCACACTCGCGGTGTCTCCGGGTGGCGTGAAGATTGGATGGGGTCGCTGGTCCTGTGCGCGTGTCGTGGCCGCAGCGGTCGCCATCGCGGCCGCAGCGATCACACAGGTCAGCGCACGGCGTCGCAACGGCTCCGACACGACGCGAAGCTAACGGACTCGGTCAGAAATCGTGATAGCATCCGCCGGATGTGTCTCGTCAAGAAAAACGGCAACTGCTTTGAAAGGATAACAAAAGTGAAACAAGGGATAACGAA
>JACZCV010038977.1_pt1 | contig 12519 bp, 13 predicted proteins | sample 8641841 | NCBI WGS metagenome assembly JACZCV01 (sample SAMN15324606, study PRJNA640507) | soil metagenome | isolation source: monocropping sugarcane control | place: China: Luxin town, Laibin City, Guangxi Province | collected 2019-07-25 | depth 10cm m
CAACGACGGACGGACGACGGGTAGGAAAACACGAAACGAACTACGAATGACGGTCCACGCGGAGGCCGCACCCGTTGCATTGACCGGTTGAACCGTCCCTTGTTGCACTTTAGTTATCCTTCGAAGCAGTTGCAGTTTTTCGGCAGCGCTTGGCAAGACGGATGTGCTATCACCCTCTCAGATGGAGCCCACTAGTCAGCCCGCATCACGCCATCCATCGTGACGCGGTGGGAAATCAACGGCAGCGGGTGATCCGCTTCATCCGCGATCACGATGGCCGAGCGCAGGGCGGCGCGGCCCGTGGCAATGCCGGCGTCGTCGCGCGCGAAGATCGTGGCCACCGGCTCGCCGCGCTCCACCCAATCTCCCGGCTTGGCGGTGATCACGAAGCCCACGGCGGGGTCCACTCGGTCGTCCGGCCGCGTCCGGCCGCCGCCTAACGCAATCAGCGCGCGGCCGATGGTGCGCGGCTCCACGCGCGACACGAAGCCGCGGCGCGGCGCCTCGAACAGCTCGCACGCGCCCGCCTGCGGCAGCACTGCCGGGTCGTCCACGACGCCGGGATTGCCGCCCTGGGCTTCGATGAGCGCCTGGAGTTTCCGCGCCGCCTGCCCGGACGAGATGGCCACCTCCATGCGCCGCCGCGCATCGTCGGCATCGGCCGCCACGCCGCCTAACTGGAGCATCTCCGCGCCCAGCGCGTAGGTCACCGTCATCAGGTCCGGCGGCCCCTCGCCCGACAGCGCGTGGATCGCCTCTTCCACCTCGAGCGCGTTCCCGATCGCTCGGCCTAACGGACGGTCCATCGCGGTGAGCAGCGCCACTACGTCGCAGCCGTTCGCTTCGCCCAACGCGACCATGGTGCCCGCGAGCTCGAGCGCCTGATCCAGATCGTGCACGAGCGACCCCGACCCGCGTTTGACGTCCAGCACCAGGCCCGTCAGGTCTTCCGCCAACTTCTTGGCTATAATGCTCGACGCGACGAGCGGCACCGACTCGGCCGTCGCGGTCGCGTTGCGCAGCGCGTACATCCTGCGGTCCGCGGGCACCATTTCCGCCGACTGGCCCATCATCACGCACCCGATGCGCTCGAGCTGGGAGCGCGCCTCCGCGAGCGTCAGATCCGTCCGCATGCCCGGGATCGATTCCAGCTTGTCGAGGGTTCCTCCAGTATGCCCGAGCCCGCGACCCGACATCATCGGCACGGCGACGCCCAACGACGACACGAGCGGCGCGAGAATGAGCGACGTCTTGTCGCCCACGCCGCCCGTCGAATGCGTGCCCACCCGTGTGACGAGCATTGACCCTGGTTCGGGGTATTTCTACGTTGTCGGCGGCGCAAGCGCCGCGCGCGCGACCTGACATCGCAAGTTCACCGTTCAATGTCGGAGCTTTCATGCACATCCGCTACCTCGTGACCGCGGCGGCGCTCACGGTCTTCGCCGGAGTAGCCGGCGCGCAGTCCGCGGCTCAACACATCGCCGAAGGCGACAGCGCGTATGCGGCGCTGGACCCGTCGGCCGCACTCGAGCACTACGAGGCCGCGCTGTCCGTCGACTCGACCAACTACGAAGCGCTCTGGAAGGCGTCGCGCGCATCGGTCGACCTCGGCGAGTTCGAAAAGGACAAGGACAAGCGCAAGGAATACTTCACCGAAGGCGAGAAATTCGCTCGGCGCGCCGTCGCCGCGGACTCGACCAACGCCGAAGGGCACTTCTCGCTCGCGCGTGCGTTAGGCCGCGTCGCGCTCACGTTGGGCGCGCACGACCGCGTGCGGTACGGCAAGGACGTGCGCAATCAGGCGATCGAAGCGCTCAAGTACGACTCGCTCCACGCCGGCGCGCTTCACGTGCTCGGCCGGTGGAACGCGGAGATCATGCGCTTGAGCGGATTCTCGCGCTTCTTCGCGAAAACGTTCCTGGGTGGCGGTGTGTTCGACCAGGCCAGCTGGGATTCGGCTGTCTACTACATGGAGAAGTCGGTGGCCGTGGACCCCAAGCGCATCGTCCACCGCTTGGACCTGGCGGAGATTTATCGCGATCGCGACAAGCCCGGCGACAAGGATAAGGCACGCGAGGAATTCCAAGCGGTAATCGACGGGCCGATCACCGAGTACAACGACAAGTTCTACAAGAAGCAGGGGGCAGCGGAGCTGGCCAAGCTTCACTGACCAGCGCCTTGGGCGGAGAGTCGCCGGCGCCGCGCCCTTGCGGCGCCCCCCACCTCACCACAGGTTCAGACTCCGCCGTAGTTTCCTTTCGCCTTTCCGCGCGCTTCTCCGGATGTCGTCCCGCAGGTCTTCTGCTCGATCGGACATGTGCTCGCCGAGGCGACGGGCGCGGCGACGAATGAGACGACGTGTCTCCTCGCCCGCTTGGGGCGCCATCAATAGTGCCAGCCCTGCCCCGACGGCCAATCCAAGCATGAGGCCGCCGGCAAACATCGCGACGCTCGAGCCCTCACGCTCCGACTCGTTTACCTCCTCGTCGACATCATCTGCATCATCCACGGTCTCGTCAGACACATTCGCCTCCACTGCGTTGGGGTCGCCGTTGTGCGTTCGCGAAAAAAAGAAATCAGTTGGGCGAGACATCGTTAAGTCCTCTTACTCTAGAACCAACGCGAGCGAGCATGGCAAGAAGCTTGCTTAACGCAGCCGTATCTGTCGAGGTCTCACGTCGAGCGAGGCGGGGGACCGACGAACGAGGACGCGAATGACCACCATCAAACTGAAAACCGTGCTGCTCGTGGAAGACAACGAGGACAACAGAATCGTGTACTCCACGATTCTACAGCACTTCGGCTATCGTGTCATGGAGGCGTTGAACGGCGAAGAAGGCATCGCGAAAGCACGAACGGAGCAGCCCGATCTGATCCTCATGGACATTTCGATTCCGGTGATCGACGGGTGGGAGGCGACGCAAGTGCTCAAGCGCGATCCGAAAACGCGTCGCATTCCGATCATCGCGCTCACCGCGCATGCACTGGCATCGGATCGTGAGAAAGCGATGGAAGTCGGATGCGACAGTTATCTCGCCAAGCCGTGCGAGCCCAAGACGGTGGTGAGCGAGGTGGAGCGATTCATTGGTCGAGGCGATGGACGGTGAAGTTCGGCGCGCACCGCGGGTCCTGATCGTCGATGACAGCGAGGACAGCCGCGAAGTACTTCGGGTGCGATTCGACGCAACCGGGTACGAGACGGAATGCGCCTGCGACGGTGTGGAGGCGCTGAAGCTCGTCGCCGATTCGCCGCCCGACGTGATCGTGCTCGACGTGATGATGCCGCGGATCGACGGCAACGAAGTGGCGCGTCGCATCAAAGCGGATCCGTCGCTGCCGTTCATTCCCATCATCATGCAAACGGCGCTCGATGAAGTCGAGCAAAAGGTGCGCGGCTTGAGCGCCGGCGCCGACGACTACGTCACCAAGCCCGTCGAATTCGCGGAGCTCGAGGCACGCGTGCGCTCGATGCTGCGCATCAAGGCGCTGCAGGATGCCTTACACAGACGCGAGTCCGAGCTCGAGCGAGCGAACGCGCAATTGCTCGAGCTCGCGGTCTCGGATCCGCTCACGGGCCTCGACAATCGGCGCCGGTTAGACGAGCGGTTTCACGAAATGTTCGAGCACGCGGTCCGCCTCAAGGAGTCGTTGGCGGTCGCGATGTTCGACCTCGATCATTTCAAGCTGGTGAACGACGATTTTGGCCACCGCACGGGCGACGAAATGCTGCGCCAGATTGGCTCGGTGCTGCGCGCGTCCATGCGCGAAATCGACCACGTCGGGCGGTACGGCGGCGAGGAGTTTCTGGTCCTCCTCCCGGGCACCGCAATGGACGCGGCGGTGACGTTCGCCGAACGGGCGCGTCTCAGGGTAGCGGCGCACCGGTTCTCCTTCGAGGGACGGCCCTTCCAGGCAACGATCAGCTGCGGTGTAGCGGCCTGGCCGGACGCCCGGCTGATGAATCGCGACGCGTTGCTGCAGGCCGCCGACGACGCACTGTATGTGGCCAAGCGAACGGGACGCGACCGCGTGGTCCGCTACGCAAGCGCCGAGTTTACCGCGAACGTCAGGAAATCCCATGACCAGCATGGTAGTGGAGCGCCCGCGGGAGGAGGGGGAGCCGCCATCGGGCAACGGTGACACGATCGCCACGCTTCGCGCGCGCATCGCCGAGCTCGAGCGCGAACGCGACCACCTGGTGGCAGTCGTCGACATCCTCACCGAGATTTCGTCCTCGCTCCACTTCGTCGACATCCTGCAGACCATCGCCAAGAAGTTAGGCGACACGTTCGGCCTGGACCGCTGCTCGATCTATTTGTTAGGCGAACAGCGCGACGTGCGCCTCATGGCGACGTACGAAGCGCCGGCGATGAACAACCTCATCGTCGACCTCGACCGGTATCCCGAGCTCAAGCGCGCGTTCGAGAGCGGCGAAACGGTGTTCATTCCAGATGCGGCCCAGGACCCGATGCTGCAGCAGATGCAGCCGGTGCTCGCGCAGCGCAACGTGCGCTCGATCGTCGTGGTGCCCATCCGGTGGCGCGGCACGGTAATCGGCGCGATTTTCCTGCGCACCGAGCGCGACGGCGCGTCGTTCTCCGACCGCGACGTCCGCTTCTGCCAGGTGGTGGCGGCGCTCACCGCGAATGCCCTTCGCAACGCGCACCGCTACGAAGCGCTGCAGCGCGGACAGAAAGAAGCCCAACGCAACAGCCGTCACAGCGAGCTCCAGCGCATCGCGCTCATCGCGTTCGTGCGCCGGTTGCTCGACCGCTACACGAATACCGAAGACCACATGTGGGCGGAGACGCTGCTCGCGACGTCCGCCGATGAGGAGCTCGAGCGGCTGGTGTCCGTGACGCTCGAAGTGGTGGGAGAAGAAGCCAAGAGTTAGGGAACCGCGCGCTGGCGCGCGCCCCGGGAAGCGCTTCGCTTGGGAAATCGGCCGCTTGCGCGGCCATTCGGGAATGGGCGCCAGCGCGCGCTTCCCCGTGACGTATATTTTTCTGCGTGCCTACACCCGCGGAGCGCGCCGCCGAACTTCGCCGCCTCATCGAGCGCGCGAATACCTGCTACTACGTACTCGACGCACCCGAAGTCTCTGATCGCGAATACGATCAGTGGATGCGCGAACTGCGCGACACGGAGGAGAAGCACCCCGAGCTGCGCACCTCGGATTCGCCGACGCAGCGCGTGGGCGCACCGGTGCAGAGCGCGCTCGCGAAGGCGGTTCACCTGGTGCCGATGCTCTCGCTCGCCAACGCATTCGACGACGACGAGCTGCGCGAATGGGAAGCACGCGCCGTGCGCATTGCGGGCGCGGATGTTCGTACCGCCGGCTACACGGCCGAGCTCAAGATCGACGGCAACGCGGTCAACCTCACATATGAACGCGGCCTGTTGGTGCGCGGTGCCACGCGCGGCGATGGGACGGAAGGCGAGGACGTCACCGTCAACCTGCGCACGATTCACGACATTCCGCTGCGGCTCAACACGCCTAACCCACCCGAGCTCGTCGAAGTGCGCGGCGAGTGCTACATGACGTTCGACGGATTCGAGAAGCTCAACGACCGGCGGCGTCAGGAAGGCGAAAAGGTTTTCGCCAATCCGCGCAACTCGGCGGCAGGGTCGCTCAGACAGTTGGACCCCGCGATGACCGCGCGCCGCCGTCTCCGTTTCTTCGGCTATGCCGTCGCGCCCGGGTCCGGCGTCCGCCTGCCGTTCACCACGCAGTGGGGTCTACTCGACACGCTCGAGAGCTGGGGCTTCCCCGTAGAACCGCACCGCCGCCGCTGCAAGACGCTCGAGGAAGTCGTGACGTTCGTGCAGGACGTCGAGCAAACGCTGCGCGCCAAGCTCGCATTCGGCATCGATGGCGTCGTCGTCAAAGTCGATGCGCTGAACGTGCAGGACGAGTTAGGCGACGTGGGACGCGAGCCGCGGTGGGCCATTGCGCGGAAGTTCAAGCCGGACATCGAAATCACGAGGCTGCTCGACATTCAGGTGAACGTCGGCCGCACGGGTGCACTCAACCCGTACGCCGTGCTCGAGCCGGTCGAAATCAGCGGCGTGATCGTGAAGCTCGCCACGCTGCACAACGAAGCGCTCGTGCGACAGAAGGATCTGCGCATCGGCGACTGGGTGCAGGTGAAGCGCGCGGGCGAAGTCATTCCGCAAGTGATCGGGCCGATTCCCGAGCGTCGCGACGGAACCGAGCGCGTGTGGTCGATGCCCGAGCGCTGTCCCGTGTGCGATACTCCTGTCGAGCGCGACGCCGATCAAGCGGCCGTGTATTGTCCCAACGTCGCATGTCCGGGGCGACAGCTCGAAGGGCTCGTGCACTTCGCGTCGGGCGGAGCGATGGACATCCGCGGACTCTCGTACGCGCGAATCCGACAGTTCATCGACGCCGGTCTCGTACACGATTTCGCCGACATCTTCGCGATCACCGTCGAGCAGTTGGTGACGCTCGAGCGCTTCGCCCAGAAGAGCGCGGAGAATCTCGTGGCGGCAATTACCGCCGCCAAGCAACAGCCGCTCTCGCGATTGCTCAACGGGCTTGGGATCCTGCACGTGGGCGAGATGGCGGCGCAGCTGTTGGCTCGGCACTTCCGCACGCTCGACGCGCTCGCGCAGGCCACCGAGGAGCAGATCACATCGGTCCGGGGCATGGGCGAGATCATCGGCCGATCGGTCGCGACATACTTCGCCAACGACACCACCAAGCACCTCATCGAGAAGCTGCGCGCGCAGGGCGTGAACTTCATCGAGCCTGCCGGCAAATACGGCGCGACAAGCAACGGCGCCGGTAGCCTCACAGGCAAGACAGTCGTCATCACCGGTACACTGCCCACGCTCTCGCGGAAGGCGGCAACGGAGTTGGTCCAGAACGCCGGCGGACACGTGACATCGTCCGTATCCAAGAGCACCAGTTTCGTGGTCGTCGGGAGCGACGCGGGCAGCAAACTCGATCGCGCACGGGAGCTCGGCGTCGAGATCATCGATGAGGCCGAGCTCTTGCGCCGCACTGGAGACGAGCCTAAAAACCAGTAACTTGGGCGCCGGAGCTCGAGCGCCCACTCGTCCCACACACGAGGCACGACATGGCCGACACGATCAACCTCGCCGATCACGCGCTGCTGGCCGTTAGCCGTCCCGCGATGCAAGCGTTGCGGGCCGCGCTCCTGCGCGACGTCGGGCCGTCCGCCGCCGCGGCGCTGCAGGAAGCGGGATATGCCGGCGGCGCCACCGTGTTCGAAGCGTTTCGCGCTTGGCTCCACGAGCGGGGCGATGGCGCGCCAGAAGATCTCGACTTCGAGCGATTCCAGCGCCGCGCGTCCGAGTATTTTCGTTTGGCCGGGTGGGGCACGCTGGAAATCGGGTCGCTGCGCGATGCGGTCGCCACGGTGGACACCGACGATTGGGGCGAAGCTGATCCTGCCGAGCACCTGGACCAACCCGGGTGTCACTTCACGACTGGGATGCTGGCAGATTTCTTCGGCCGCTTCTCGGACGTGCCGCTCGCGGTGCTCGAGGTGGAGTGCCGCTCCGCCGGCCACGACCGCTGCCGCTTCCTCCTCGGCAACGGCGACGTGATGCGTTTCGTGTACGACCGGATGGAGCAGGGCGAGCCCTACGACGCCATCGTCGCCGCCGTCGAGTGACGTCCGCCCGTTAGGCGGCCGCGCGTCCGCCTAACGGAAGGTCACGACACGGACGACAGCAGGTCCTCATCCCACGGGAGCACGATCGTGCTCTCCGTTTCCAGCGCCGAAAAGTCGGGCTCGTACGGACCCGTGCGAAAACCCACCGCGGTGCGCACGTCGGCCGCTCCCGCGTTCACGATCGCGGCGACGGCCATGCGCATCGTCTCGCCCGTGTCGCACGTCTCGTCCACCAACAGCACGCGACGATTGCGCACCTCGGCCGGCGCCACGCCGAGGATGGCCGGCGTCTCCCGCACCGACTCGGCGTGATAGCGGCGGCTCACCACGATCGAGTGGAACTCGCGGCCGAGGATGGCGGCGATCACCGCACCGGGAATGACGCCGGCCGTCGCGATGCCCACCACGACTTCGGGATCGTACACGCGGGCGACCTTGAGCGCGAGCGCGCGCGACAACTCGCCGAAGAGCGGCCAATCGACCTCGAACACGCCGCGCGTCCGGTCTGCGGGTTTGCGTCGTGGCGCCACGCGTCCTCCAGGGTTCGCTGCCGACTTCGCCTCTCTCGCATAAGCTACCGTCGCGCGCTCGCCCCCGACAGCGCGGTTGCCGCGTCGCGTGGGCCTGCATAAGTTGCCCTCGACAGTAGGCCGGGTGCGCATTCCTGCACCGCGCCGTCGTGGTGCGCCCCCATCCCACCCAAGTACTCGACTCTAGACGCAACCGCATGTCCTGGTGGAGCCGCTTGACGGGTGGTGGAACGGCGCACACGCCGCGACCCCAACGTCTCGACTACTTGAGCGAAGCGCTGGCGCTGGAGCGCCAGGGTGACTACGACGCCGCGCTCACGTCGTACCGGCTCGCGCTGCGCGATCAGCCCAACGATCAGCGCATCCTCCAGAACATGGCGATCGCGTATTCCCGCACCGGACGCTTGGACGATGCCATCCGCTGCTATCGCCGTGCACTCGAGATCGATCCGCAATTGAGCGGCGCGCACTACGGACTCGCCTACCTGCTGCTCAAACGCGGAGACGGCCAGGGCGCCGAGCGTCACCTCACGGCGTTCCTGGAGCATCCACCGTCTACGGCCGAAGCCGAGCGCTGGGTGCAGCACGCCCGCCAAACCATCGAGCAGATCAGAAGCGGCGTCGGTCCGGACTCCGGCACGGAATAGCGAGTGGGAACTGTTCTCGCCGTAGTCAGCCAGAAAGGCGGTGTCGGCAAGACGACGACCGCGGTGAATCTCGCGGCGGCGTTCGCTCGGCGCGGTATGAAGACGCTGCTCGTGGACGTGGACCCACAGGGCGCTGTGCGCTACGGCGTCGGTCTGCGCGCGGACCATGTCACGGTCGGGATCTCCGATTATCTATCGGGAGAGAAGACGCTCCGCGACATCATCCTCCCCACTGCGCTGCCCTGGCTGCGCGTGATTCTGGCGGGGACGGTGAGTGCGGCCACCAATCACGTCGCGTATCAGCATCGGATGGAGGAGTCGACGGTGCTTCCCGATTTGTTGGCTATGGCACGTCAGCGTACGGACGTCGTCGTGGTCGACACGCCGCCGGGCCTGGGCCCGACGGTGGAGCGCGTGTTGTCGGCATCGCAGCACGTGATCGTGCCCCTCCAGGCCGAGCCGTTGGCGTTGCAGACGACGCCGCAGATTCTGCGCGGCATCCAGGACATCGTCACGACTAACGACGAGCTCACGCTCGACGGACTCGTGCTCACGATGTACGACGAGACCAGCGAGACGAGCGTGCGCGTGGCGGAATACGTGCGGAAGCATCTCCCGCGCAACATGGTGTTCGATCTGGTGATTCCGCGCAGCACGGCGGCCGCCGATGCGTTCGCGGCAGGCCAACCGGTGGTGTTGCGGTCGCCGGCCGACGCGGCGGCGCAGGCGTACGTGAACCTCGCCACCGAGCTCGCGTCGCGGTTCGATTGATGCGGCGCTCCCTCCGGGCGGCGGGGATCGCCTTCCTGATCGCCGCGGCGGCCGCGGCGTGCAACGAGGTCGGGACGAACCCCAACACGCCGGTCGCGATCCAACTCGACGCGCCCGCGTCGCCATCGGTGCTGTTGGGCGACACGCTGCGCGACAGCCTGGGGCACGCGGCGCCGCTGCACGTCATCGTGTTCAACTACAAGAACGACAGCATCGGCGGCATCCCGGTGTCGTTCCTGGCCGTGGACTCGACGGGTGCGGTGACGGTCGATCCTGCGTTAGGCGTAGTGGTCGGCCATGCGCTCGCACCCGGCGTGCTGGTGGTGGCGACGGCGGCGGGGCTGCAGTCGATTCCCGATACGATCGCGGTGGTCGACACGCCCTCGGTGATGCTCGCCGAGGATTCGGCGCGCGACAGCGTCGATTTCAGCTTCGCCGGCGGATTGCGCGACACGGTGCTGACGCTGCGCGTGCGCTTGCTGCACCTGACGGATTCGGTCGCCGTGCCGAGGTACGCCGTGCGCTACACGATTGTGCACCCGGCGCCGTACGACAACACGGATTCGACCAACGTACAGCTGGTGAAAAACCAGACCATCGCCCAGCTGGTGGATACGACGGACGCGACCGGCAGCACCAACTTGGGGCTCAAGCTCACGCCGTTCACGCATGCGTTCAACGACTCGCTCGTCGTGCAGGTGAGCGCGACGGCGCCGGGCGGTCTCCCGGCGGGCAGTCCCGTGACGTACGTTAGGCGCATCAACGTCCACTGAGCGGCGCTCCTTGGGCGGCGGAGCGCGCGCCACGACGACCGAGGTAGTCATGACCGTGACGGCCGAGTCGAACGCATCGACGACACGCGACGCGCACCTGACGCCGACGACGCTCACGCGTCTCTTCTTCGACGCCGTCGAAGGCTACGACAGGCCTAACGCAATGCAGGTGAAGGTGGGCGGCGCGTACCAGCCGATCTCCCACCGTACGCTGGCCACGCGCGTCCGGCACACGGCCTTCGGCCTTCGCGCGCTCGGCGTGCCTAACGGTGCCGTCATTGCGATCCTGTCGGAGAACCGTCCCGAATGGGCGATCGCCGACTATGCGTGCATCACGGCGCGCTACCTGGACGTGCCGATCTACCCGACGCTGCCCGACGAGCAGATCGCGTACATCCTGCAGGATTCGGGAACGGTGGCGATCTTCGTGTCCACCACGGCGCAGGCACAGAAGATTGCGGCGGTGCGCGCATCGCTGCCCGCCCTCAAGTGGGTGATTGCGTTCGACGACGTGAGCGGCGACGGCATCGACATGACGCTCGCGGCGCTCGAGGCGCGCGGTGCGTCCACCGAGACACCGGATGCAGCGGCGCGGTATCGCGAGGATGCGATGGCCGTCGCGCCGGATCAGGTGGCCACGATTGTCTACACGTCGGGCACGACGGGCGAGCCGAAAGGCGCGATGCTCACGCACGGCAATCTCGCATCGAACGTCGCCGCCGTCGCGAAAGTCATTCCGATCACCGACCAGGATGCGTCGCTCAGCTTCTTGCCGTTGTCGCACGTGCTGCAGCGGCACTTCGACTTCCTCATGTTCGCCACCGGCGTGTCGATCGCGTACGTCGAGTCGATGGACACGATCACCGTGAACATGACGGAGATTCGCCCAACCTTGGTCGTCGCGGTGCCGCGTGTATACGAGAAGATCTACGCGCGCGTATTGGAGAACGCGTTGGCGAGCGGCGCGTTCAAGAAGCGTGTGTTCTTCTGGGCGCGCGCCGTGGGCGAGCGCTGGGCGAACGTTCGCCTGGCCGGCCGCACGCCGAATCCGCTGCTGGCCGCGCAGTACGCGATTGCGAACCGGCTGGTGTTCTCGAAGCTGCGCGAGCGGGTGGGCGGCCGCCTCCGGTATTTCGTGTCGGGGGGCGCGCCGCTGGCGCCGGCGATCAACACGTTCTTCTACGCCGCCGGGCTGGTGATCCTCGAGGGCTACGGCCTAACGGAAACGTCGCCGGTGATCGCGGTGAACACGCCGGACCGCTATCGCATCGGCACCGTTGGGCCGCCGATCGCGGGGGTCGAGGTGACCATCGCGCCGGACGGCGAGATCCTGTGCCGCGGGCCCAACGTGATGAAGGGCTACTACAAGAAACCGGAGGCGACGCACGAGGCCATCGATGAGGCCGGGTGGTTCCACACCGGCGACATCGGCGTGCTCGAGGACGGCTTTCTGCGCATCACCGATCGCAAGAAGGACCTCATCGTGACGGCAGGCGGCAAGAAGATCGCGCCCCAGCCGATCGAGAATCACATCAAGCTGAACAAGTACGTGTCGCAGGCGGTGATGATCGGCGACCAGCGCAAGTTCCCGATCGTACTCGTGGTGCCGAACTTCGAGCAACTCGAGAAGTGGGCCAAGATCAAGAACCTGCTCTACGCCGACCACAAGCAGCTCCTCGCCCAACCGATGGTCAAGGCGAAGATGGACAAGGAAGTGTTGGGCAAGTTGACGGGCCTGGCGCACTTCGAGATGCCCAAAAAAATGGCGCTGTTGGACCGCGACTTCACGGTGGACTCGGGCGAGCTGACGCCGACGCTCAAGGTGCGGCGCCGGGTGATTGACAAGAAGTTCAAGGCGCTCATCGACCGGATCTACGCCGAGAGCGACGCCGCTGCCGACGCGTGACGCGCGCCTAACGTGAGGGCCTGGGGGCGCGCGCGAGCGCGGTGAGATCGTGTTTCTCGCCCAGCCAATCGTGCGCGTCGCGCGCCCGCTCGACGATGCCGGCGGGGAGGGACGCGCCGGCGGGCACGAGCAGCCGGCCCGACGGCTTGAGCGCGGCCACGCTCGACTCGAGGAACGGCGCCGCGGCGTGCGCGTCGTCGAGCGCGACGGCGCGAACGGACTCGGGCC
>JACZCV010162861.1_pt1 | contig 12512 bp, 16 predicted proteins | sample 8641841 | NCBI WGS metagenome assembly JACZCV01 (sample SAMN15324606, study PRJNA640507) | soil metagenome | isolation source: monocropping sugarcane control | place: China: Luxin town, Laibin City, Guangxi Province | collected 2019-07-25 | depth 10cm m
AGCAGCTGCCTGCCGCGTAAAGTGAAGGTTACACGCACACCTCCCGCTCATTTCCTATTCATGGGCTCGACTTTTGCGAGAGCGAGATCCCTGTGAATGATGAATACCGTCCGCTTCTTCAAAAGTTAGTGAAATGCTTGCAAGACGCGTCCAAGTGCATTGAGCAGGTGCCGGACGGCAATGAGTTCAAGACCGTTTCCATCCAACTCCAATCTCTAAGGCTGAATCTGGACGGCAATGCGAATGCGTTGCGCCTTTGGATGGATGAGGGCGGCAACTACACACGGTTCCAGTCAAAGCTCACGCGATGCACTGATTAACGTTCTAATGCCGACTTTATCTAACTCACATGGGCAAGCTGCAATAAACATCGAATCCGAGTTGAAGCATAACGAGAGCCTGTGGCTGAAGGCTTTGCAGCGACAAGATGTGTCTGCGGTTTCCTGAAATCCTCTGCTCTGGACATCAACGATGACAACCGACCCTATTGGGATGGCATCATGACTATCACCCCTCTGGCTACCAACCTGAAGAAATAGCGCGGATTAACCTGCCCACATTTCGTCTGTTCTTTGATGGTCGTGTATCGAACGACTACCGAATGCACGAGAACGTTGTTGAATTTCGGGTAAAACGAAGGGAGTGGCGAGCGTCGACGACTCAGAATTGGCACTTCACTTTCGGTTTGAGACCGAGATTGCCCGTTGGCTGCGACGACGTTCGCTGGAAGCCAATCCGCATGGCAGAATTTCACGTTAACGCTACGCTTTTTCTTGTCCGGGAATCCACTGAAGCGAAAATGGACAAGACAGTTAAACAGCACATAGCGCAGCTCGATAAACGCATTCATCGGCTCAGTCAAGAAGTGATGCATAACCATAAAACGCGCCGGGAACGAAACCGCATAGAGGGTGAACTACGCCTCGTCCAACAAGCCTTGGAACTTTACAGAGAAGCCACGGAGCGTAACCGGCATCTTGAATGGACCAAAGGAATACACGCGCATGAGCAAGAAGAAGGCAAGCCTCAAGTCGATCGACCAGCTGCGTGGCGAAACTGACAGATTGGCAGATTGGCACGTCAGGCGAAGCGCACAAAACAGCAGCTAGACAAAGTGCAGGCTGCCGCAGATGCATTGGTCGAAAGAGCCGAGGCCAAATCGGCGAAGAGTCGGTAACTGCACGGATGCTCCGACAGCCCATACAGCCAAATCCGCGTTGCCTGCTTCTCCTTATAGCGCCCTTCAGGTCGTGATCTCTTCGCGTTCGAAGCGGGCTGAACGAGAGATCAACCGATTAACAGAGGCATAAGACTTTCCAATTGTTCCACGAAGGCATCGGACAGCAGTTGTCGTGTCTCTGTCGGATGTTCCTTGCAAGCCTCAAGAACATGGACCAGCAAACCGCGCATCCGGTTGTGTTGTTCTTGCAGACTGCTATTGGCGCGGACGAGGTTTTCGGCCGTTTTTCGCAAAATTTCAATTTTCTCGTCTGGCGTCATTTTCCAATCATTCCTTGGGCGACAAACTGGCGCGGCAACTTGGTCAATAAATCCCATTTAGAAACTGCAAAGAACAGCGTCCCTCGTTCACGGACAGAAATGGAGAGGACTGCTTATTTCACTGGCCGAGATGTCGGGCTCTCTTGTTGGCTTTTGAGCCATTGTATAAGTACAGGCTGCGAGGCTTCTTCAATTGATGTGAAGCGTATTCCCATTTCGCAGCCACGAGTCCACGCTGTGATGCCTTCGACTTTCAGCCGGTGATTCAGGCCGGGAAGCGAGAACGCGAGCTCTAACGATTTTGTGTAAGGCGGAAGAGAGCACTCGATACAGGCCCCATGTTCGCTGATGTCAATCATTTTCCCGTTGGACCTGCGCCCGTTGCAAAGGACCTCTACGCTCACGCTGACCGGGTGACGCTCGTAGCGTCTCCGCTCGCGCACAATGAGTGCGTAGGCAGACTGTACCGCTCGCTCCATATTTTCGAGAAGTGCAGAAGAGCGCTGAATTGTGAAGTTAGCGCCGGCGCCACGGGCCATAGCCGCAGCGCTGCTGTCGCTCACTAATGCCAAAATGATCGAATAACGGTTGACTTTTCCCGTTCTGACACTTTGTATGGCTATGATGACTTCATTGATGACCGGGTAATCGAGGATCACCGCGTCGAATTTTGAAGAGATGATTGTCTTGTTTAACCCAATGGTTCCCGAAGAAATGCAATCGATGCCGGTCTTTTTGAGCACCTGCCTGGCATTGCTGCGAAGAATCAGATCGTCGGAAACGACAAGTGCGCTGCTGGCCATAGAATCCCGACTTTAAAACCCAAGTCCTCTAGACAAAAGGCGAGTCCTGCATCAGACAGATATAGCAGGTCATCTCCCGAGCTGTTACAGGGGTTCGTTCGAAAGTTACAGAGGTAATTTCTTTGAAGGCACCAGATCGTCCCTCGATGTGAGTTTCACGCCCATTTCCTCCGGGCATTAGGCAATCGGTTCAGGAACGGCAGGGTGGGCATTTATTGGCTTTGTAGCTGTTGCTCTAGCTTGATTGCCTGCTGATAGTGCGTCAATGCTTGCTGCGCGACACGCAATTCAGCCTCGAGCTTGTTGCGCTCGGCTTGCGTTTTTCGATTCTGCATCATTTCTTGGCTGAGCTGCCGGATACGCGACTCTAGCTCACTGATGTGCTTCCTCAACGGCCTATCCATTTTGCTCGTTTCTAACGTCAATTGTTAGTCTAGCATCGCTCGGTTGACAATACGTTTTCAGCGGGCCACCAGTCCACATTGACTGGCTGTCTGCGCATCAGGCTGCTGGCCTCCTTCTTTCTGCTGTTCCGGCAGCCATCTTGATTGCGACTCCAAAATAACCATTGGGTGTCAGAGTGGATGCGCTTCAGTACAAATAGCGCTATGACGGGCTGATCTTGTGCTCTCGAAAAAGCTGATGGATCGTGCGGAACTGCTCCCGCAAGCCATTAGCATCTCGACGCGAAATTGGTCCGTGGCGTTTCGCAAACTTTAAGAACGCGCGCTCAGTTAGCTCCGGCCATCTATCCGCGTCTACTAACTCGGCACATCTTTGGCAGGCCGCCCAGGTTCCGACACCTTTTCGAAAAACCGGCATGCGGTTGAAGACGAAATTGACGCAGTGGTATAGCTTGAAGACTTTTTCGGTCGTACAAAAATCGCAATATTCGCCCCCTCGAACCGGCACGATACAACCGATAGGCATCGCTGGTCCGTTTCTGTCCCAGATCGTCAGAGTGGCAGGGACTGTTTTCAGTTCCTTCCTTCCGAGCTTGGTGCCTGCCGATTTCAGGCGGCCTGGACAGCGCTATGCTGGCATTAAATCGAACGCTAAACAACTGCGCCGAAGCTGGTTCGAGCATATTTTGTTCTCTCAAGTCGACGCTTCAGTGTGAGCGGCGGCCAAAATATCAAATGGCGTTTCGCGTAGCGGCTTTGAGCGGCAGGAATACCCGCCACTGATAGTCAAATATCCAAGATGTGCGGCTATCGAGTTCTGCGAATAGCACGCAAGCAGCACGCGGCACCGCGTAACTTATTGAAATCTGGTGAGCACAGAAGCAATCGAATCCACAAAGAAACGTAGTTTCAACAACCTACAGAGCGACAGATGACACACAAGTCCCCAGAAAGCACTCTAAATCGCGTAAACAGCACGCAAACAGCACGCGCGCCAAACGATTTTTATCGACCAAACGAACATGTGAACTTCCGCCGCGAAGCGGTGCTCCATAAATTGCATTGGATTGACAGCGGTCAGTGAAGCGAACCTCTGGCCCGCAGTGTAGATCACGTAAAGATCGCTGTCGGGTCGGAATGATAAGGAGGGAGCCGAAGACAACCTAGTCTGTCCTATTGCTGCGGCTGTGCGGAGTTGGTTTTGTCGAGTGCCGCTCGCAGCCCTTTCGCCAGCTTACAGCACGCGTGGGTTCTCATTCAGCAAGTGGTTGTGCACAGCAGTCTCCTCGATGCCTTCCTGCTGTAACTTCATCATTACCGGCTCGACCTCTGACTCAGTGAGGACGAGATCGCCCATCACGATTGAGTCGTTGCCTTCTTGAAGGCGAGCCAAAGGAGTGCTTTGATCCGTGCTCTGCGCGCTGCTGCTACTTTGTCCTGCATAAGCAGCAACGACGAAGAACGCCAGAACTGCGAATACAAATGTGATTTTCCTCATCTATAGCTCCTTTTAACCAGGGGGGCACAAATTGTGATGCAGGTTCCCTTGCAAAGATGGCATACACAAATCAGAACTCCCGACATCCACCCAAAGAGAGCCCTAATCCGCCACTCTCTCCATTTGTTTACGAGTCCTCCGCACTTCCACAGGTTCCCTGGCAAGCAAGTCGCATTTTCTTCCTGACCACTGATCCCGATCTTGGGCTACCAGTGGGCAGCCGCTGCGGCCGAAGCTCGAAAAATCGACGAGAATTTGAATGCTCTTAGCGCAGGCGGTTCGCGCTTGCAACAGTCCAAATCACAAAACGTTGTGTGAGAACCAGGGGTTCGAGCACTCGCAGTCATTTCGAAAATGGTGCTTGCATCACAAACGCGAATCTGCAATCCCTGCAGTTGCGGAAGGCGCGGGTTCGTTGAGCTCTGCAGTGAATGGCTCTGTTCTCACGCCGAAGAGATGAACTGCGGTGCAGCGCGAGATCCGCCGACTACTCTGTCAAAAAAATCAGTCGGCTGCCAAATCTTTTTGTAAGCTCTTTTCAAATTCGACGCCACATCTAAACCCGTCGCAATTGCGAACTATCGCATCAATGCTGAGGTCCTCTTTCGAGCCAGGCGGCCGCAGCTCGATTCGAATGCATTGACCGACTTCGAAGCGCTTGGAAAGATAAAATCCCATTCCGGCCTCTGAGATGTCATTGGTGAGGCCCTGCAGCGCCTCCTGGGAGTTCGTGGTAATTGTCACGGAAACTCTCATGCGATGACGCATGAATCGCCGCGTTTTTCCATGGGCATTAAAGCACTGCCAATAATCGTGTTTAGTATTCATAGAAATTGGCACGATGACGAAGCGCGCGGTTTTCAGTAACACTCAGTTCGCGATTGAATCACCACAGAGCAGAAACTTTGCCGAAACCTCCTATGAGACAGCCACTGCTTTACTAATTGGCAACGGAGCCGGCGCAGACTCGCTGCCAAAATATCGTTTATACGAACTGAACACTCCAAACATGATCGGAAGCACGAACAAAGGCAGTTGCCAGCCAATCTGTTTCGCGGCTATCAACACCAAAGTGGCAACACCTGCGCTGAGCACAAAGTACGGAAACGATAGCTGGAAAATATTTCCCCAAACCTTCAGCGCGTTCTTCGATTCGGTTAGCGAGATTATGATGGCGACTGATGCGGTATTGACTATGAAGAACGCGGCGGCGGAAAAGCATAAAAGACGAACGTGGGAATCAGCCGAAGCATTCAGCGCAGAGGATCCTAGTACCATGCGCGTTGCTCCCACTGCTAGTGCCATGTTCGAGAAATTGAATATGACTTGCGCCATATTGAACTTCTGTGCGCCACGGGGCAGGCATTGGACAAGCGTCGAGAAGCATGCGACAGCGAGTGCCTCAGACGAGCTTAGCTCCGCGGCTGCGACCAGGATGAAGGGCAGATTGACCGACATGTTGCCGGTGAGTCCCGGCAGTTTAACCTTCAGTCGTGCTGCCACACAGGCCACCGCCAGGAACGACAAGAACCGGACCAGATTCGCTGAACTAGGATGCAGGACACCGTTCGTCAGCACCGCGAGGCCAGATAGTACGATCACGGCCAAAAATACTTTTGAAGTTGAAGATGCATTGCTCCGCATTTGCTTGGGCTCCGATTGCCTCTATATATGCTCTTCGTTCTTCTTCCTCTTGCTAACGTGCTGATCGCTCTTACTGATCCCCACTCGTAAGTGTATTTAGTACGCCGGACTGGCTTGAGCTACCCCAAACCACGCTCGATCCCCACACGACACTGAACCCGTCTTGTGCAGCGTCGCCCCAAACTACCGATTGTCCCCATACGACGGATTGGCCGTTTACGGTCATTCCAGTGAACTCGTACTGTCCCCATACCACTGATTCACCCCATACCACGGAGCTGTCCCACAGCGCTGAGCCGCCGGAAGAGAGATACACAGTTTCCGTAGTGGGATCGTAGTTCGCCGTCGGAGAAGTAGCGACTAAATCGTCGGGGAGAACGTCGGAATTCGTCAATGCTGCCTGAATATCCAGGTAGCCGGCACCGACAGTAAAGATATCGGGGTACTCCACGTAGCTTTGTCCCGTTGTGGGATCAACCGAGACCGTGCTGGCCTCCGGAGAGAACTTGGTTGCCGACTTCATCAGCCGCGCTTTCACCGTATTTGGCGTGAGCTTTGGATTTGCCTGCAGCATCAACGCGACTGCTCCGCTAACCACAGGAGTTGCCATGCTGGTCCCGCTGAGACGCATGTACGTCGGCGAAAGATCCGTTTTCATAAAGCTCAGCACCCACTGCTGTATGGTGGAATCCGCATATTCGGGCATCAATACGTCGGTTGCCGAGTACTGCTTAGGAAGTTGTGACTGCGGTGAGAGTGTTGATATCACCTTGTTGCCGGGAGCAACGATGTCCGGCTTGACGATGTGGTCAAATGCCGTGGGCCCTTTTGAGCTGTAGCTCGCGATGGTATCGTCACTGCGATCTGCGGTACCGTGGCTATCCATGGCGCCAACAGTGATTACATACGGATCATTGCCGGGTGCCGCGATCGTGCCGTACCCGTTGGTTCCTGCACTGTTATTTCGGCCCTCGTTTCCTGCTGCAACTACGACCACAATTCCCGCTCTCCATGCAGCTTCAACTGCCTGGCAGAGCGGATCCTGAGTGTAACTTTCATAAACCTGGCGTCCGAGCGACAGGTTGATTACTGGGATGTTGTATTTCTTTCTCAGCTTGATCGCTGTATCGATAGCGGCAATCACGCTGCTGTCGCTGCCGCTCCCATTCTGGTCCAACGCTCGAAGGTTGATGATGTTTACGTTCGGCGCAATACCTTTGAACGTGTGGTAGAAGTGTGTGCCGGTCGAATACCAGCCGGCACTAGCGATGATGCCCGCCACGTGAGTGCCGTGGCCATAGTAGTCGTTTGTGTCGTTCGTTCCCGCAACAAAGCTCTGGTTGTAAACGATGCGACTACCGTATGCGCCGGTGCTCGGGTTGTAAAAATAGAGATCGCCAACCGGCGTAACGCCGCTATCGATTACAGCGACTCCCACGCCGCTGCCGTCCAGATTCAGTGTGTTCCAGGCGTAGGGCGCATTGACGGTCTCAGGCACGAAGTCAAAATTTGAAGCTCCCTGCAACGGACGGTCGGGAGCTACATACGCGACGTCAGGATCTTGCGCGAGTTGGTTAATCGTCTCACTCGAAACCGATGTGAAAGAAGCGGCCTGCACGACGGACAGCCTGTGCTTTAGCGCGGCGCCTTTTCGCGCGACTTTCCCGATTTGATCATCGGTAGGGTCGCTTTTGTACTGCACAATCACGTCCACCGACTTGCCGGGCTTTACCTGCTGGAGTTCTCGCGCTACCTTCGGGCGTGCGAAGGCCTGTGCTGAGAACACCAATAAACACGCACCCAGCAATGCTGTGGAAGTTGAGCGCGCTGTTGAAGACGATTCTTGCTTCCCGCCCCACGCTCCACTGAAACAGCTGCCGATCAGATGATCCAATCTGAGCTTTTGCATATTGCTCCTGAAGATCAGTCGTTCTGTTGCTCGCGCTTGAGGGAGGTCTAGTCGTATCTGCTGGGGAAAGGTGTTTCGCCCGGCGGGGATCTCGGGCAGTGACAGTGAGGTGCACGCCTTATGCCGAAAGTAATTCCAGGACTAAGTCTCTGGTTTTCAATCGCTTAAGGCAAAATGGTCAAAACCGAGAATGGGACAGGTTGTCTCACCGAAATTGTCACTCGTGATATTACAAACAGACGGAACGATTGCAGGCTCAAGTAGTTAGCGCATGCGCTATTGACGGTGACAGTTTGTCCCATAACGGAGACGTCGCAACCTGCCTATGTGAAATAACCTGATAACCCACTCTCGTTCGTTTTTCGTGTTAGCACGGGGTAACGGTGCGCGATGGATAAGAGCCATGGTCATCGTTTGGCGCTCAGGTTGGGCGTCGTTAAACGGCCCTTTATTGGTTGATCGGCGAACAAGAGATCACACTATGGACAAAGAGAAAGCCAATCCTCGTCGCAGCACTCGCATACCACTTGACGTGCTCGTGGAAGTACAGGGAAGGGGGATCGCATACGCTGGCGAGACCGTCAACGTGAATAGGCACGGCGCATTGCTCAGAATTGCAGCTCCGCTCAAGCTCGGAGATCGAGTCACTCTACACGTCCATTCCACAGGCAAGTCAGCATCCGGAACAGTCGTATTCGTACACTCAGAGACTTCCCAATTCGGGATAGAGCTACAAACTCCTGAAAACATTTGGGGTGTTCTGCCACCGTCAGATTGGGATTAGTCCGCCTTCACACATCCAACTCTCGCGCTATTCTGAAATCTTTGGTTCGTTTCGAGCACGACCGAAAATCGCGTTTGCAGTAGCTTGCCTCAATGCAGCGTTGATTCGTTCCATAGCCTGCTCGGCAAGCTGGGCTGTTTCTTTATCACCATTGGTTTTCTGAACCATGAGGCATAACAGGAAGACGGCGCTTCGAAGTTGGTGATTGAGCTTAGAAACGAGAGATACGGAGTAAATGCTGGCAATAAAATAGGCCCTTTCATTCCGCAATCCTATTGCAAGGCAAACAATCACTGTGCTGAGCCCAGCAATCAGATCCGCTAAGAATGCATGGATTAACAACGCTTGATCATGAGGAAGGATGAACCAGTGGGTGCTGGCGGTGACTGTTCCGACCAGCAAGCCACAGATAATCGAGACAGAAATTTTCCCAAGGTTGGAAGTGCTTCTCACGGTCAGGAAGTCCGACATTCTCCGACTGAAGCTGTCTGCTGATGTCCAAACTATCGCCACGGCGCAAGCGACGTGAGACCCGTTTTGCTTTACGCAGCCTGCTCACATTCGGGATTACGGCCTGCCCATTGGCGCGACTTCGCAAAGACGCGCTCTACCATCTCGACGGTCCAATTTATAAAAGGGGTACCGGCGGGGCGCGGCTCTGAGTTTTCCGTCTTGGATGCTCGTGTAACCCCGTAGTGCGTGAATTCGATTGCCACTCCCGTAGCTGCGCCAGGTGCGGATTGTTCAACTCGCACGACAATTCCTTCGCAAGTTGCTTTCATCCGCTCACCGTTGTTGGGAAGTTCGAAAATCAATGTAGCGTGATGACCGACAGCTGGACTTAGAGTGCAGTAGCAGAACGCCCCAAGCATGTTCACATCGCGCAAAAAGGCTACATTGGCGTTACCCGACTCCTGAAAGACCAGTCTGGCTTGTATCGGAAGGTGAACCCTGGAACATCGACGGTCTTCGGGAACAACGCGCCGCATGAAGTCCAAGGCTCGTTGACTGTGTTTAGAAGGCACTTTTCCTCCAGGACTGGAGGCGCACAGATAAAGTTGCAGTTATACGCCCAAAGCATAAGCTATTGATTTTGAGAGCTCCCTCTGGCTGACTGCTCGAGGCAGTGTGCAATATTTTCCTTTCCCAATCACCCCTGAATGTGGATTTGACGCTGCAAAATATTGCACACGAGATAGGTAAGAGACCTTGTCCAATTTACGGAACTTTGTCGTTTTCGTTCAACGTCAGCACTCTCGTTATCTTCTTCGCTGAGCGCGCGGGTCGGCCGCTCCACGATGAATTCACGTCGACCTCGGCCCGTTCTTCTGATGTTGTCGATAAACGTGAATACCTTGCTTCGATCCCGCGACTCGAGATACGTGAATGCCAATTGCGAGACGTTTCAGTGCGATCTATCGAGAATGTAGGCATCGTCAAAGCCCGCCTGATCTGCGAGTCGACAGCGGCAGACCTCGACATTCATGATGACCTACTCATCACGGATGTGTGGATAAAGGCGGGCAATCTTTGGAAGGTCGTCACGCGACATGCGAGCTGTCGACCTGGTCGCTGACTTTTGCACCCACTCGATTCGTTGCGAGTCCCGAGCTTCACACCCGACGCTACCCGGTTGATGCGCCTTTCGCCTTCTTCTTTGCTTGCCGTTGTTTCGCAAATCCAAGCGCATTTACCGTTTCGTTGTACGAACTTCCCGAATTCAGTCGCCTGAGCGCGCGGGTCACTTATGAATGAGAGGCGTTAGCGAACTCTTTGGTTGAAGGGCCACTTCACGGAAGCAGCGCTTAAACGAGCTGTACACACCAAACATAATCAGCAGCACAGCCGCCAAAGCCAATCCGCGATAGTTTTTCCTGACCTTTTCACGACGTTCCAGCCAGCTACTTCACGCTCTCGCAGCAGCAACTCTTGATGTCTTTCTTGGCCAGAGTGCAGTGCAGGTTCCCGTTATGGGTTGTGCAACAGCGCGAATTGACGATCTTGCCTGTCAAACTACAGCGGAGTTGTCCGCTTTGACGGGTATCAATTTATGAAGTGCATGATTGTGTTGGCAGCGATTCTCGGCGCAGCAACGTTATCGGGCATCTACCAGAACATGCTTGACTCTGGACTGCGCTCCAGATTGTATGCTTGGCTCATGGCGAACGTTCACAACGCGCAGCCAGCATTTCAGATCGGCGAACTGGCAAGGCGCACTGCTCTGAGTATCGATGCCATCCGCTTTTATGAGCGTCGCAGACTCCTGCCGCCGGCGTTCCGCAGCACAGGCCGATTCCGCCTTTATACGACGGACGACATTGAACGACTACGATTTGTGCAGCGAATGCAGCGCTTAGGATTTTCGCTCGAAGAAATCAAGCAGTTGATGGCCATTCGTGCTGACAGAGCGCATGCCTGCGCCGCAGTCCGGCAATTCCTGAAGACGAAAGTGGACGGCGTTAGGATCAAAATCCGTGAACTTCAGCAACTTGAAACCGAACTCAAGGCCGATCTGGGAAAGTGCGATCGCGCATTGAAGCAGCAGCACGGCAAAACGTGCGCCTGCCCCGTGCTCGAAGAAGTGGAACGGACGACCGCATGAAGATCGAAGTTCTGTATTTCCAAGGTTGTCCCCATCATGCACCAGCTATGGAAATGTTGCGGGATGTCCTGGACTCATTAGGCTGCGAGGAACAGATTCATGAGGTTGAAGTCCGCAGTCAAGCCGATGCTGACGCGATTAGATTTGTGGGTTCGCCCAGCATTCGCATTAATGGGTCCGATATCGAACCCTGGGCACGCACCGCTAAAGACTTCGGTTTGAGTTGTCGTACGTACCTCAACGAGTCACAACACGGCGGTGTTCCATCACGCGAACTGATTCGAGGCGCAATCCTGGAGGGCATTCGTGAAGGCAGTTGAGAGAGGAGTCCCTGCAGCCGCGATACTCGCGGCACTGTCCGCGTTGACGTGCTGTTTGCCTTTCGGAATTGTTGGCGCGCTTGGGTTGGCAAGCGTCAGTGTTTGGATTGCCCCGCTGCGTCCGTGGCTTCTTGGCGCCGCCATTTTGCTGCTGATATTGGGCTTTTGGCAGATCTACCGCCGAGGCAAGCAGTGCAGTACTCGGCCTAGTCGTGTGAGCGTGGCGCTGTTCTGGGTGGCAGTAGTAGTTGTGGCGCTGGTGACCATATTCCCTCAACTGATAGCCAACTGGCTCGCAGGATAAGAAGCTGATGAGAAGAAAACACGCTTTCTGGGTGATTTTTGCAATCGCGATTCTGGCGGTCGGGTTTTACCTGTGGGGATCGAGTCCCGCTCCTCCTGGCCAGCGGCCGCTCGTCTCGCTGAACGAAGCCGATGTTTCGCAGTTTCAGCAAGGCTTCAATGCCGCGATTTCAAACACGCGCGTTGTGTTGCTGCTGTCTCCAACTTGACCAAAGTGTCTGCAGGGGGCCTCTGCAGTCGAACGCATTCTGAAACAAACTCCATCTGAATCAGTGCGAGTCTTTGTGGTTTGGGAGCCGATGCTGCCGACGGACTGGTATCGTCCCACCCGGCCAACTCTCAACCGCGTCTCTGATTCACGTGCAGTGCAATTCTGGGACAAGAGTCATTTGATCGCTGCTGAGCTGAAGCAGCAGTTGCAGCAATTCCATGGAACCAACCCAAGCTGCTGCGATAACGGAGGGCACTTGTGGGATATGGCTGCCTTATATCCGGCTGGGGTCAGATGGGGCGAAACGAAACCTGCTTTTGATGATGGCCCGGTTTATCGAATCTCGCCAACGTTGAGGGAGAAGATCGCAGAAATCTCGGTACAGAGCTCGACTTCAGTTCGCGGGCAGTGAACTATAGGAACGTTTGAGAGAACATTCGGTTCCTTCGCCATCAAGTGTGGTACTGCGATGATGCGGCATCGGCTTTCACTCCGCGTGCTGTTTGCGTGCGTGGAAAGCTCTGCGATTAGAAA
>JACZCV010133133.1_pt1 | contig 12472 bp, 10 predicted proteins | sample 8641841 | NCBI WGS metagenome assembly JACZCV01 (sample SAMN15324606, study PRJNA640507) | soil metagenome | isolation source: monocropping sugarcane control | place: China: Luxin town, Laibin City, Guangxi Province | collected 2019-07-25 | depth 10cm m
GCCTTCTTCTGGGAGGAGGAGGAGATCAACACCAAGCTGCACCACGTGATCACGCGCGCGTTCTACGAAATTCTTCACACGTCGGTGAACAAGCACATCGACATGCGGCTCGCTGCATACGCGCTGGCTGTCCAGCGCGTGGCCAACGCCACGACGGTGCGAGGGATATACCCATAAGGGAGCGCGGGTGGATCAGGATCCCCCCGCGGAACCCCCCTCTAGCGACGAGCATGTCAGCGGCAGTAGCGGCTGCTGGGTGACGCCCGGAGTGAATCCGGGCTTCCGCTCCACTTATGGAAATATTGAGGGGTGACTCCTCCTCCCACGCCTGAGCGCGTGCTCATCACCGGCGTGTCCAACCCACTCGGCGCCGAGGTGGCGCGCCGGCTGGCGACGCAGGTGCCCTGGCTGTTCGGCTGCGACCTGCACGACCCGGTCTCGGCCAACGAGGAGATGGACTTCGTGCACGCCGACACGCGCCAGTCGGTGATCGGCAAGCTCGTGCGCCAGCTGCGCATCGACACGGTGGTGCACCTGGCGGTGGTCGTGGACGCGCAGCGCGAAGACCGCGCCACTCACGAGACCAATGTCATCGGCACGATGAACGTGCTCGCGGGATGCTCTGGCACGTCAAGCCCGGTCAAGCGAGTGGTGGTGAAGTCGAGCCAGGCGGTTTACGGCGCGCGGCCGGACTATCCATCAGTCCTGCGCGAGGATCACGTGTCGCTCAGCGGCGGCGCAGGGCCGATCACGCGCGATCTCCTCGAGATCGAGCAGCTCGCGCACGAATTCGCAATGCGAAGTCGCGACTGCCGGGTGGTGCGGCTGCGACTGGGATATCGCATCACGCGCGAGACGTCGCTCGGCCGCTACCTGTCGGTGCCGCTGGTGCCGGTGTTCGCAGGCTTCGACCCTCGACTCCAGCTGATCGCCGACGAGGATGCGGCCGAAGCGGTTGTGCGGGCGGTGATGGGCACGCAGGAAGGCGTGTTCAACGTCGCAGGGAATGGGGTCGTGCTTCTGAGCCAGGCCATCGCGATCATGGGCGCGCGAGGACTGCCGGTCCTGCCGCCGTACGCGCGATGGGCGTCGCGACTGGCGATCCGATCCAGCACCGGCGCTCGGGTGCCGAGCCACCTCTGCGACCTGCTGATGTTCGGTTCGGTGGTCGACTGTGCGCGACTGGAAGCTGCGTTCGGCTGGAAGCCGGCATTCAGCAGCCGCGAGGCGATGGACCAGTTCGCGCGCGGCCAGGCTGAGGAGCCGTTCGAGGCGCCTTCCCCGCCGCAGGAGTACGAGCTGCAGCGATACCTCCAACGGCGGCGGCGCGAGCACCGCGGCAATGGAGTCGTCGGGGCGGCAGCCCTGCCGTCCGGCCGATGAGCGCCACCGAAACCGCTCCGGTCTACACCGATTCGCCGCGGCAGCGCCGGCGGCGCAGCACGGATGCGAAGGTCATGGCGCCGGGTCCGCACCTCCGCGTCCCGCGCGCGGTGCGCAGACTGCAGCGCAACGCGCCGATGTACGCGATCCAGGGATTGAGCGAGCTCTCGACACGATTGCGAGACCTCACCGGCCATGAGGTCATCGACATGGCGCGCGTGATGGAGCTCGCACAATTCATATACCAGCAGCAGCAGCTCGCGAAGCGCGGCCCCAACTACGCCGTCGACGAGTTCGGCTTCGACGCCGAGTGGACCGAGTCGTTCCTGTCGCTGTTCAAGTCGCTCTATCGCGACTACTGGCGCGTCGAGACGACCGGCATGGAGAACGTGCCGGCCAGCGGGCGCGCGCTGCTCGTCGCCAACCACGCGGGGGTGCTGCCATGGGACGGCGCGATGATCAAGACGGCGCTGTTCGTCGAGCATCCACATCCGCGCCACGTGCGGGCGCTGGTCGCGAGCCTCTTCATGGGCATGCCGGTGCTGAGCTGGTTCCTCCGCCGGACGGGCCAGACGGTCGGACATCCCGACGACACGCGGCGGTTGCTGGAGCAAGACCAGCTGGTGCTCGTCTTCCCCGAAGGAGTGCGGGGGACGGGCAAGCCGTACGCCGAGCGATACAAATTGCGGCGGTTCGGACGCGGCGGGTTCGTGTCGACGGCGATCCGCGCGGGCGCGCCGATCATTCCCGTGTCGGTGGTCGGCGCTGAAGAGATCTATCCGATGATCGCCGACCTGCCCATCGCCGCCAAGCTGTTCGGGCTGCCGTACTTCCCTGTGACTCCGTTCTGGCCGTGGCTCGGCCCGCTGGGCATGATTCCGCTGCCGAGCAAGTGGCGGATCCAGTTCCATCCGCCAGTCCACGTCGAGGAGCATCCGCGCGAGGCTGCCGAAGATCAGAACCTGGTGATGGCGCTCTCGGACCAGGTCCGCGACACGATCCAGCAGGGCGTCTACGAAAACCTCAAGCTGCGCCGAGGTGTCTTCGTCTAGTCCGGTTCCGGCGCAGGGCGTCCGGGTGCACTGGGTCGACCTTCCGCACGAGATCCGCTCGGCCATCGAAGAACGACTTGGATCCCCCGTGATCGAAGCTTCAACTCAGCCTGCCGGCTTCTCGCCAGGCCTCGCCGCACGTCTGCGTTTGGGCGACGGTAGCCGAGCCTTCGTCAAGGCGGTCAGCGAGCACGCCAATCCCGATTCGCCGGACATCCACCGTCGCGAAGCCCGCATCGTCGCCGCGCTTCCACCTGCCGCGCCGGTCCCGCCATTCCTGTGGTCGCTGGAGCAGGACGGCTGGGTGGTGCTGGCGTTCGAGGATGTCGAGGCCCGCCACCCAGTCGAGCCCTGGGTGGAATCCGACCTCGACCTCGTGGTCGCGGCGCTCAAGGACATGTCGCGGGCGCTGACTCCCTCGCCAATAGCTGTTGATCAAACCGCGGAAGGCGCATTCGAGCAGGGGATCAACGGCTGGCAGCGGATGCTCGAGAGCCGCGAAGCGCGGCTGGACGATTGGGCATTGCGGAATCTCGAGAAGCTTGCAGGCCTGGAGTCGCAGGCGCCGGACGCGGTTGGCGGCGACACGCTCCTGCACTTCGACCTTCGCGCCGACAACCTGCTGATCGCCGGCGACCGCCGCGTCTACGTCGTCGACTGGCCGTGGGCTCGCACCGGCGCCGCCTTTGTCGATTGGTTGACGATGGCGCCCACGGTGGCGATGCAAGGCGGTCCGCAGCCTGAAGAGTTCATGGCGCGATTCGACATCTCGCATGTGCCGCATGACGCCATCGACACGGTGTTATGCAGCTTCGCGGGATACCTCGTGAGGCACTCGCTGCAGCCGCCACCGCCTGGCCTGCCGACGCTCCGCGCGTTTCAAGCAGCCGTGGGCGCGGTCGCGGTGGCCTGGCTGCGCGAACGCCTAGGCGACCAGCTCTAACGAGCTCCCCTCCTGACCTCCCCAGCAGAGCTGGGGAGGAATGAAGCGCAAGCTGGTACCCGACCTGATCACCTGCCAACCGCCCTCATGCACGTTGCGGTGATGCGTGTGGCAAAGCAGGACGAGGTTATGCAGCTTGGTCGGACCGCCTCGCGACCAGAACTCGATGTGATGCGGGCTGGTCCAGCCGACGGGCCGGTCGCATCCCGGCCATCGGCACCTCTGGTCTCGAGCGTTCAGCGCGCGCCACATCGGTCCCGAGATCACCCGCGTCGCCCTGCCTGCGTCGATCACCATCGAGTCCTGGAGCAGCACCCGCGAGATGGTGCAGTCGCAGGCCAGCCGCTCCAGCGTTCGCCGGCCGATAGGTAGCGAGAGCTCGACGTCGGCGGCCGTGAACCCACCTCGCCCTTCAGCGTTTCGAGCGTGGTGGTCACGCTGACGTGCGGTCTGACTCCGCGCCGCCGTGGCAGCCTGCCGCTGTCCAGCGTGTGATGCGCCAGCTCCACCAGCGCGTCCGCCTGCCGCTGACCGTGGCTCCGGCGGTCCTCGGCGCCCTTCGGCTTCGACAGTGCGTCCAGTGCCGTGCGGACCGCTGCCGCGCCCGCGGCATCGAGCACCCCATCAACCGAATGCATGCCGTCGAGCATCGGGTTGATGTGCAGCCATCGCCGCTCGAAGTCTTCTTCAGCATCACGCTCGAAACCTTCAGGGTCCGCGGCGTGCCGCGCGTGCTTGCAAAGGACGCGCATCTGCGCCACGGAGAACTGCTTGGCGTAACCGACCATCTGCTTCTCGTCGAGGGCATCGCGCTTCTCGCCCAGCTGCTCGCGCAGGTGACAAAGCAACGAAGCCGACTGGTAGCCGATCTCACCCGCAGCCAAGGCCTGCGCAACCAAAGGCAGTGATTCCAGCTCTCGACCTACGCAGAGCCGGTCTGCTGCCGACGTTGCGGACATGTGACAGTTGTGGCTGATCCAGCCGACCGCCGTCGCCGCGTTCTCAGCCGCGAAACCGCCGTCACGCGCGAAGCTCCTTGCAGTCTTGGAAAACACTCGCTCCAGCCGGTCAATTGCCGACCGCAACCCGCGCATGTCGTCGCCGCATACGTCGCGCGGCTCGCAGCTCTCGAGCTCCGCAATCGCCTGGCAGAGGCCGCCCAATTCCATACTTGCATTGTACGAACATTCGTTCGTACATTCAAGAGTGTTTCAGTAAATTTATATTCGAAACAATGCAGCCTGGTGTCACAACTCTGGTCACCGGGACGCCGCGCTTCAGCCCTTCTTCACAGTCCTCTTATGTGATTACCGACCTGGAGGTCACGGCCTCCGGCTCTTCCACGATGTCGAGCGCGGAAGCCTGGCTGATCCAGTACTGGACGTCGGAGAACGAAGGCGCGCCGGCGAGGCCGACCGCATCCACCACCCGCGCGTGCAACTGTTTGGGATCCTGCCCACGCAATGCCTTCATCGAGTTGATGCCGAGCCGTCGCACCACCGGCAGGAATCGATCCATCCCCGACACCTCGAGCAGCGTGCACTGGTTGGCGAACTCGTACAGCCGCGCAGCGGAAATTCCGGTCCGCTTCGACAGCCGGTCGCGATCGATGCCGAGCGACGTGCGATGCATGAGCTGGTTGGTGTGGTGAATGCCGCGCGACCGCAGCCGCTTGACGTCGTCGTCAGAGATCCCCGGCAGGTACTCGAGAGTCCGGTACATCAGCTACCCAAAGGATATTGACTCCCAGCCTTCGATATAATTCGCATCGCCCCGCCTCAAGCATTGGAGTAAACACACCCTGACCCAGAGCCGGATCGCAACTCCCGAGATCATCTCCGGGGAGCAGTCTGGCCTCGAGATCGGCATCGGGCGAAGAGCACGCAGGGCATACGGCTTCGACGAAGTCGCGCTCGTACCCGGCGGCGTGACGCTCAATCCCGACGAGGTCGACATCACCTTCTCGCTCGGCGACCGCCTGCACCTGCCGCTGCCGATCTGGGCATCGGCGATGGACGGCGTGGTCGACGTCGACTTCGCGATCGCCATGGGCAAGCTCGGCGGCATCGCCGTGCTGAACCTCGACGGCGTGCACACGCGCTACGAAGACTCGAAGCCCGTCATCGAGAGGATCGCCGCCGCGGACAAGGCCACGGTCAACGCGGTCCTCAAAGAGGCTTACAAAGAACCGGTCAAAGCAAAGCTCATCGCCCAGCGCATCCAGCAGATAAAGGACGCGGGCGTGCCGTGCGCGGTGTCGACGGTGCCCGCCAGAGCCGAAGAGCGAGCCGACGTCGTCCAGAAGGCCGGCGCCGACGTCTTCGTCGTGCAGGGCACGGTGCTGACCGCGCGCCATTCATCGCGGTCATATCACCAGCTCGCATTCGACGACCTGGTGCGCGCCTGCGACATTCCGGTGGTCGTCGGCAACTGCGTCCACTACGAGACGGCGCTCGAGCTGATGGAGACAGGTATCGCCGGCATCCTCGTCGGTGTCGGTCCAGGCGCCGCGTGCACCACGCGCGGTGTGCTGGGCGTGGGCGTGCCGCAGGTCACCGCGACCGCCGACGTCGCCGCCGCCCGCGACGAGCACATGCGCCGTGGCGGCATGCGAGTGGCGGTCATCACCGACGGCGGCATGCGCATCGGCGCTGACGTCTGCAAGGCGTTCGCCTCCGGCGCGGACGCGGTCATGATCGGCACCCCGTTCGCCGGAGCTGAGGAATCCGCGAGCAAGGGCTTCAACTGGGGCATGGCCACGCCCGACCCGAACCTGCCGCGCGGCACGCGAGTCCACGTGGGCACCAAAGCGACGCTCAAGGAAATCCTGCTCGGCCCAGCCCGCGTCGACGACGGCACCCAGAACTACGCCGGCGCCCTGCGCTCCGCGCTCGGTGTTTGCGGCGCCCGCGACATCGCGGAGTTCCAGCACGTCGAGATGGTGATCGCGCCATCGATCACGTCAGAGGGAAAGAGCCTGCAGCAAGCCCAGCACGTGGGTATGGGGAAGTCCTGAACTGAGCAGGGCCGCCACCGCCCCGAATGTCAGGACGGAGGCGACGAGCGGTCGAGGTCGCCAAACGGTCCTGGTGCTCGACTACGGCTCCCAGTACAGCCAGCTGATCGCGCGCCGCGTGCGCGAGGCCAGCGTCTACTGCGAGCTCGTGCCGGGCACGACGCCATGGTCGGAGCTGAAGCGGCGGCAACCAGCCGGGCTGATCCTGAGCGGAGGGCCGTCCAGCGTCTACGACCCGGGCGCGCCGCAGATCGATCCCGAAGCGCTGCGTTCGGGCGTGCCAGTGCTCGGCATCTGTTACGGCATGCAACTCATCGCCCACCACCTCGGCGGCCAGGTCGATCCCGGCGCGGCGCGCGAGTACGGCCCCGCCATGCTGTCCGTGCGCGACGCCGGCAGCCTGTTCGACGGCCTGGCCGGCGAGCTGCCCGTCTGGATGAGCCACGGCGACCACGTCTCGAAGCTGCCGCCGGGGTTCCACGCGCTCGCCTCCAGCGGCAACTCGCCGGTGGCCGCGTTCGCGGACGGCCACGGAGTGTTCGGCATCCAGTTCCATCCCGAGGTCGTGCACACGCCGAGCGGTCGCGAGGTCCTGCGGAACTTCCTGTTCCGCGTCTGCCACTGCGATCCGACCTGGAACGCCGGCTCTTTCATCGCCGAGGCGACGGAGACGATTCGCGCGCAGGTCGGGGACGGTCGCGTGATCTGCGCGCTGTCTGGTGGAGTCGACTCGGCTGTCGCGGCGACGCTGGTGCATCGCGCGGTGGGTGATCAGCTGACGTGCGTTTTCGTCAACAACGGTTTGCTGCGCAAGGAAGAGGCCGAGCGGGTGCTTGCCGTGATGCACGGCAACATGGACGTGAACATCCGCTACGTCGATGCGACCGACAGGTTTCTGCAGGCGCTGAAGGGCGTGATCGATCCCGAGGAGAAGCGGCGCATCGTCGGTCGCGAGTTCATCACCGTCTTCGAGGCAGAGGCCAAGGCGATCGGCCACATCGACTTCCTGGCCCAGGGCACCTTGTATCCCGACGTCATCGAGTCCACCGCGCCCGACGTGTCATCCACCGCGGTCAAGATCAAGACCCACCACAACGTCGGGGGTCTACCGCCCGGATTGCGATTCCAGCTCATCGAGCCGTTGCGATATCTCTTCAAGGACGAGGTCCGCGCGGTCGGGCTGGAGCTCGGCATGCCTGAGGAGATGGTGTACCGCCAGCCTTTCCCGGGTCCGGGGCTTTCGATTCGCTGCCTCGGCGAGGTGACCGCGCAGCGCCTGGACATCCTGCGCAACGCGGACTGGGTCGTCGTCGACGAGATCAAACATCACGGCCTGTATCGGCAGGTGTGGCAGTCGTTCGCGGTGCTGACACCGCTCGAAACCGTCGGCGTGATGGGCGACTACCGCACCTACGCGAACGTTGTCGCGGTCCGTGTCGTCACCAGCGAGGACGCGATGACCGCCGACTGGGCGCGCGTGCCCTACGAGGTGCTGGCGCGGATCAGCAACCGCATCGTCAACGAGGTGAAGGGCGTGAACCGTGTGGTGTTCGACATCACGTCGAAGCCGCCCGGCACCATCGAATGGGAGTGAGCGCGACTTAGACCACGAGTGGCGGCGGGCGCGGGCGCAGATCGCCAAGCTGCTGCTGAAGCACGAGGTGTTCAGGTCGACGCTGAGCCGTTCCGCGTCTTTTGTGCATATCGCGCGCTTCGCGACGCATCGTTCCGCGCGATTTGCACACATCGCGCGGTTGGCTGCCCACTAACCTCTAACCCGCAGTGAAAGTTCTGGTGGTTGGATCCGGGGCCAGGGAGCACGCGCTGGTGTGGAAGTGCGTGCAGTCGGACCTGGTGGAGCGCGTCTTCTGCGCACCAGGCAACGGCGGCACTGGCGGCATGGCGCGCAACGTCACCATCGCCGCGACCGACGTCGTTCAGATGGTGAAATTTGCCAAGCAGGAGCGTTTCGGTCTGGTCGTGCTCGGGCCCGATGCGTCCGTCGAGGCCGGCCTCGGCGACGCGCTGCGCGACGCGGGCTTCAACGTCTTCGGACCGAATCGAGGGGCGGGCCGCATCGAGACGAGCAAATCCTTCGCCAAGTCGTTGATGCGCGACGCCAACATCCCCACCGCTGAGTTCGAGACCTTCACGACTCCCGCTCCGGCCAAGGCCTGGGCGCGTGAGCGCGATGGAAAAGTGGCGGTCAAGGCCGACGGCCTGGCGCGCGGCAAAGGCGTGATCGTCTGCGACAACGCAAGCGACGCCGATAAGGCGATCGATGCCATCCTCGTCGAGGGTCGCTTCGGCAAGAGTGGCGCCACGATCGTGGTCGAGGAAAGGCTCGAAGGTCCCGAACTGTCGGTGCTAGGCGTCACCGACGGCAAAGAAGTCATACCGCTGGCGCCCGCGCGCGACTTCAAGCGCGTGCACGACGGCGACAGGGGTCCCAACACCGGCGGCATGGGCGCGTACTCGCCGCCCACGGGATTGGACGTCGACACCGTCGATGAGGTCGTCAGGACCGTGCTCAGGCCGGCGGTGCATGCGCTGAGCGTGGCCGGCAACGAGTTCCGCGGCGTCCTGTACGCCGGCCTGATGCTCACAAAAAAGGGCATCCGAACGCTGGAGTTCAACGCCCGCTTCGGCGACCCGGAAGCCCAGGTCGTGCTGCCGCGGCTCGAGTCTGACTTCGTGGCCATGGCCCTGGCGGCCGCCAAGGGTGGCTTGCGGGATCATCCCGAGCTCCGCTGGAGCAACCAGGCCTGCGTGGGCGTGGTCGTGGCGTCTGCCAACTACCCGGATGACGCGGCGGTGAAGACCGGCTTTCCGATCCGAGGACTCGCCGACATGCCGAAGGGCGTGCTCGTCTTCCACGCCGGCACGCGGTTCGACACCAGGCTCGGGTTGGTGACCGACGGCGGCCGCGTCGTCACGTCCGTGGCGCTCGGCGACACTGTCGCCCAGGCCCGCGAGACGGCGCTCTCAGGCGCTCGGCAGGTACGATTCGAAGGAGCCTTCTACCGATCGGACATTGCTCTGGAGGCGGTCTAGTTGCAACCACTCGTCGGAGTCATCCTCGGCTCCAAATCCGACCTACCGCTCATGGAGTCGTGCGTCAAAGTGCTCGACGAGCTGGGCATCGCGAATGAAGTCAAGGTCTGCTCGGCGCACCGCAACCCGCGGGGCGTCATGGAGTGGGCGACCGGCGCGCGCCAGCGCGGCATCAAAGTCGTGATCGCCGCGGCCGGCGGCGCCGCGCACCTGCCGGGCGTGGTGGCGGCGTGGACCGACCTGCCAGTCATCGGCGTGCCCGTGCCGACGCAGCACCTCGGCGGGGTCGATTCGCTCTATTCGATAGTGCAGATGCCGGCGGGCATCCCGGTCGCGACCGTCGCCATCGGCGAGGCCGGCGCGAAGAACGCGGCGTGGCTCGCCGCTCGCATCCTCGGCATCACCGATCCGGAGATCGAGCAGCGGCATCACGAGAAGCGCACCGCGCTGGCGGGCTGATGGCGAAGGCAAAGAAGAAGCCGGCGGTCCGGCTCGTCGACACGACCTTCCGAGACGGCAACCAGTCGCTGCTGAGCGGCGCCCTCACCGGCGAGGAGATTCTTCCGGTCGCCGCGATGATGGACGGCGTCGGCTTCGCCACGATGGAAGCGTTCGGCGGCGCGACTTTCGAGACGCAGGTGAAGCGTGGCGAGGATCCATGGGAGTACGTCAGGCAGCTCGCCAAGGCGACGCCGCAGACGCCGGTCCAGGCACTCATTCGCGGCCAGAACCTCGTCGCCAACCGCAACTTCGCCGATGACACGGTCGAGCTGTTCATCAAGCACGCGGCTCGCTGCGGTGTCGACGTTTTTCGCGTCTTCGATCCCCTCAACGACCTGCGCAACATGGAGACCGCGATCGCCGCGGCCCTCGCCGCCAAGAAACGCGTGCAGGGCGCGCTCTGCTACGCGATCTCGCCGGCGCACAACATCGAGCTCTGGCGCTCGCTGGCGAAAGGCCTGGTCAACATGGGCTGCCACGAGATCGTCATCAAGGACACGTCGGGTCTGCTCAGCCCGCAGGCAACGTGGGAGCTCGTCGCTGCACTCAAGCAAACCGTGAAGGTTCCGGTGGACGTGCATTCGCACTGCTCGAGTGGCATGGCGCCGATGGCTTACATGGCCGGAGTCGAAGCGGGAGCAGATGGGCTCGACGTGGCGATGTCGCCACTCGCGTGGGGCACGTCGCAGCCGGCGGCGGAGAGTGTCGTTGCCGCGCTGCAGGGCGGCGAGTACGACACCGGCCTCGACGTCGATCGCATGTGGGAGGCGAACAACGCGCTCGAGCTGTTGAAGCGCAAGCACGAGGACGACCTGAGCCCCGTTGCGGATCGGGTCGACGCGGACATCCTTCGCTATCACCTGCCGGGCCTGATGCTCGAGGACATACATCGCCAGCTCGGATCGCACGATGGCAAGGCGCGCATCTCCGACGTGCTCGAGGAGGTCAGTCGCGTGCGCCTCGAGCTCGGTTACCCGCCGCTGGTGGCGCCAGTGCGGCAGATGATCGCGACGCAGGCCGTTTACAACGTGATCGGCAGCGAGCGCTACGCGACTGTGACGCAGGAGCTGAAGGATTATCTGCAAGGGCTCTACGGGCGGCCGCCGGTGGCTGCCGATCCTGAGCTTCGCCGCCTCGTGCTCGGTCGCGAGGAGCCGATCACCATTCGCCCCGCCGACCTCCTCGAGCCGCAGGTCGACATGGCGCGCGCGCAGGTGAGAAAGCTCGGGCAGGAGCCGACCGACGACGCGGTGCTCATCCAGCTGCTGTTCCCGCACCTCGCGCCGGCATACCTCCGCGGCTCGCTGGCGCCGGCCGCGTCCAAGCCGGCCAAGGCTGAGCCGGTGGCGGTGGCCGCGGCGCCAGTTGATCCAGCGCCCGATCCCGTGCCTGCGGATCCACCCGCAGCGCCAGTCGCCGCTGCCAGCACCGCCGAGTTCGACGTCGAGGTCGATGGCGAGGTCTTCAAGGTTCGTGTCACCGGCGCGGGCATGGCCGTGATGCCGGCGATCGCGGCACCCGCAGCTTCCGCCTCTGGTGTGCCAGCCGCAGCCAAAGCCGCGCCGAAATCCGGCGAAGGCACCGTCATGGCGCCGATGCAGGGTTTGATCGTGAAGATTCCGATCAAGGCGGGCGACGACGTGAAGCTCGGCGACGTCGTGGCCGTGCTCGAGGCGATGAAGATGCAGAACGACATCGTCACCACGGTCGCGGGCAAGGTCCAGGACGTCTACGTCAAGGAAGGCGAGGTCGTCGCTCCGAACCAGCCGCTGCTCGCCATCGGATGATCTCCCGACCGAAGCTCTTCAAGAAGATCCTCGTCGCCAATCGCGGCGAGATCGCCATCCGGGTGATGCGCGCGTGCCGCGAATTGGGCATCGCCACCGCTGCTGTTTATTCCGACGCCGATCGCAACGCGATCCACGTCCGCTACGCGGATGAGGCGCACCACATCGGTGGCGCGGCGCCGACCGAGTCGTACCTCCAGCTGGACCGCATCGTGAAAACCGCGCACGACTGCGGCGCCGAGGCCATCCATCCGGGCTACGGATTCCTTTCCGAAAAAGCGCCGTTCCCCGAGGCGTGCACGGCCGCGGGCATCAAGTTCATCGGCCCGCCCGCGTCGGCGATGCGCGCGCTTGGATCCAAGCTCGCCGCGCGGCGGCTTGCTGCTGACAACGGCGTCCCCGTCAACGCGGGCAGCGACGCTGTGACCGACGCCGAGACCGCGCTCGATGCCGCGAGCAAGCTCGGCTTTCCGATCATGGTCAAGCCATCCGGCGGTGGCGGCGGCATCGGCATGACGGTCGTTGAATCCGAGAAAGAGCTGGTCGCCGCGGTGGAGAACAGCGTGCGGGCAGCGCGCTCCGCGTTTGGTGACCCGACCGTCTATCTCGAGCGCTTCATCCGCAAGCCGCGGCATGTCGAGATCCAGGTCATCTGCGACGAGCACGGCAACGCGGTCCACCTCGGCGAGCGCGAGTGCTCGATCCAGCGCCGCCACCAGAAGATCATGGAAGAGAC
>JACZCV010063391.1_pt1 | contig 12339 bp, 8 predicted proteins | sample 8641841 | NCBI WGS metagenome assembly JACZCV01 (sample SAMN15324606, study PRJNA640507) | soil metagenome | isolation source: monocropping sugarcane control | place: China: Luxin town, Laibin City, Guangxi Province | collected 2019-07-25 | depth 10cm m
ACGATCACTTTCGGTATCCTTTGTTTCACTTTTGTTATCCTTTCAAGCCGTTGCCGTTTGTCGCCCTTTGAGTTAACCCGGCTTGCTGACCTTTGCTCGTCTCGCCCTCCGCGTCTATCCCACTTATCGCGCTGGATCGCGTTGCACCGCGAGATCGGGACCGCTGTCCTCGGCCGTCTCGTCTTCGTCCGGATCCGGTCGCAGCGCCCGCAACACCGTCCCACCCGCCGCGATCGCGCCGAGGATGATGTAGAGGTAGAACGTGTAGAAGCGCCACCAGATCAGCGATGCACCGAAGATCGATGACGGGATCGCGTGCCCCAGCGTCTCCTTGAACGCGACCTCGATGAACCCGCCGCCCGCCGGCACCGCAACCACCACGCTGCCGTACATCAACGCGATCGGCCACAGGATGAGCGGCGCCGCCGGCACGCGTACGCCGAACGAGTAGACGATGATCGGCAGAATCGCGAGACGCAGCACGATGTGCACGATCGACGTGAGCAGCGCGATACCCGCCATGCCGAAGCGCATGTCCTTCATGCCCTCGATCCCGCGGCGCAACTGCTCGAGCACGTTCCGGAATTGATGCCACCGCGCGCCGTGCACGCCGAGCCGTGCCAGCCATCTCGGGGGCGTCTGGTTCATGCCCCGGCGCGCCAACACGAAGCCCAGCGCGCCCGTGCCTAACACAAACGCGGCGTACATCGCCACCAGGCTCGCCATGCCCGTGATGATCCCGCCCGCATCGCGGAACGTGAAAAACATCGCGATCGCCACGATCGCGAGCGAGATCATCTCCAGGAACAGCTCGGCGTAGATCACGAGGATGATGTTCGCCGACGTCATCCCGGCTTCCGTCATGATCAGAAAGCGCGCGGGCTCGGCGCCGCTGCGGGCGGGCGTGATCGCCGCGCCGAAGTCGCCACCCGCGCTCGCGCGCAGCGCCACCCCGAACGTCATCGGGATGCGAAGCGACGCCGCGCTCAGCCGCACCTTTGCCCCGCGCGCGCCAAGCTCGAGCAGCGCCACCCCCAACAACACGCCGTGCGCCGCCACGCTGACCGTGACGGTGTGATCCGACGTCGGCCAACTGGTGAGCACGATGTACAACGACACTCCGATCGCCGCAGCAAACGATACGATGGCGAGAAGCCAGCGGGCGGGCGTCATGAGCGCAGGAGAGTGGTCGCTGGGTTCCGGTAGCTGACGACGGAAACGATCGGCGCGGCGAAATCGAGAAAGGGTACAGCGTGCGGCGGAAGTTCAGTAGGCCAGTACGCCCTTACCCATTCCACGATGCGTCGAGCCGGGGTATGGCACCGACGGTCCCTTGAGCGCTTCCCACAGAATGTGGTTGAAGAGATTGTCGTCCGACTCGTCCTCCAAGTCGAGATCGAGGCGGGCTGATGCCTTCGCGCCAGGGCCCGTCGCAGGATTGCGATCATCAAGCCGTTGTGCCGGGGCCTGTGCGATATACGGCGAGAGGTCAGGCGTCTCGGTGAACAAACCCCGCAATGGGCGGCCGTAGTAATCGAATTGCGATAGGGAACCGAGGTGCAGGATGTCGGCGATGGTGGCAATCACATCCGTGGTGTTCACGAATCGGTGCACGACGCCGGCGTGACTGTAGGCGCTGATCATGAGGAACGGCGCGCGGTGCGAATCTACATGGTCGGGTCCGTCCTGCGCGTCGTCTTCCACGACGAACACAACTGTACTGCGCCAGAAGCGAGAGCGGGAGAGGGCGTCCACCAATCTGCCTAAAGCGAGGTCATTGTCGGCGAATGCGGCGCGCGGCGTCGGCATGCCGACCCGGGTGCCGGACGTGTGATCGTTCGGGAGCCGCACGATCTCCAACGCCGGCAGATCGCCGCTCTTCTCGAAGCCGCGGAACTCGTCGAGCCATCGATCGACACGGATCTGGTCGCGGATGGCGAGATCGAATCCCGGGAACGCCGAATCGGTGTGCGTCGCCAGAAACGGTTTGTCGCCGCGGTACGACTCGGGGAGGTCGTGCCGGCCGGTGATATCGCTGGTGCTCACCACGAACTCGCCGTAGTTGCGGAACGTGATGCCGGCGCGTTGGGCGGCATCCCAGAGATAGCCGGTCGACGGTGAGGCCACATCGTCGTCGGGGAGCTGATCGCGATTCGTCCCCTCGTAGTCGTAGTACGGCCGGCGGCCGGAGTAGTTCGGCGACGTCGTCTTTTCCACGTAGTCGCTCGAGTATGCCGCGGTGGACCAGTTGTGTCCCTGCGCGCTCACCTCGGCATTGGTGAAGAACCGGTCGAAGATCCCGAAGCGCTCGGCCAGCGCGTGATGGTTAGGCGAAAGGGCGCGCGGGAAGAAGAGCAGCGACGTGTCGCCATCCGCCTGCGAGAGGTCGCCGAACACCTGGTCGTAGGTGCGGTTCTCTTTGATGATGTAGATGACGTGCGCGAACGGCGGGTAGTGACTCGCGCCGCGCGCGGACGCGGGCTCGTCCCATCGGTTGGCGCGCGCGACGCGCGCGGTGAAGGGCGCGAGCGCGTCGCGCGACGCGTCGGCCAGCACGATCGTGGACAGCGTGCCGGTGAGTTGGCCTAACGTGTACTCGCGCGGCGCGCGCCGGGTCGGCAGGGCGGGTGACGGTCCGTGCGGGTTGGGCGCCGTGCCGGTGCCCTTTCCGTTGGCCACGAGAATCGTATCGCCGGCCGCGAGGATGGCCGACGGATACCAGTCGACCGGGATGCGGCCGAGCAGGGCGGCGCGGCCCGAATCCGCGAGGCTAGAGTCGGACGACACGTCGAACACGGCAACAGCATTCGCATCGGCCTCGGCGGCGAAGAGACGGCGGCCGTCGGCCGACAACGCCACCGCGTTAGGCGTGCTGCCTTCCGAGGGGCCGGCGGGCGGCGGGTCGCGCAGCTCGCCGACCACCGCGCGGCGCTTCGTGTCGATCACGCTCACGCGATCGGTCGTCGCCGACACGACGTACAGGCGTGTGCCGTCGCGAGTCGCGACCATGGCCGAGGGATGCCGCGCGACGCGAATCGTGTCCGAGAGCGTGAGGCGCCCGTCCGATCCGGCTGTATATGCCCACACCGTGCTCGCGCCCCACGAGGAGGCGTACACGCCGCCGTCGGGCGTCACCGTCACGCCGTACGGGTACCGGCCCGATGGCAGCCGCTGCGCCACGCGGCGCGCCGCCAGATCGACGACCGCCAGCGAATCGTCGAGGTTCTCCGCCACGTACAGGAATTGTCCGTTAGGCGAGACCGCGAGGCCGGCCGGAAACCGCACCCCCTCGCGGCCGTGCGCGGGGTGCGGGCCCAGCGCGAGGCTGTCCGCCAACACCGCCGTGTCGCCTTGCCAGTCGTAGCGGTACACGAGGTCGCCGTCGGCGCCGGACACGTAGAGCGCGTTACCGTTAGGCGCGAACGCGAGGCCGACGAACGCCGACGGTTGGGCGAGCGTCTGCATCACGCGCCCGCTCGCGCGATCCACCACCTGAATTCCCTCCTCGCGCCACCCCGAGAGCAGCAACACCAGCCGCGTGCCGTCCGGCGAGAGCACCATCGCGAGCGGCATCTGTCCCACCGGCGTCGCGGTGCCGGCCGGATCGAGCGCGACGCCCGTGGGCAGGCGGCGGTGCGCGTCGTCGGGCGAGCGCACGTCGCGCGAGACGGGAGCGGAATGCCGGCCGCACGCGACGGCGGCGTGGCAGGGCGCGACGAACGCGCGACGGAGCGGACGCGGCGGCATACTCGGTTAGGCGGGGGTCATGGCGCGGCGGGCGGGATCGCCCAGATGTCCACGCGATTCTTGGTCGGCAGCGGGACGGCCACCCGGCGGCGGCGCGTGTCGACACCGATGTGCGCCGCCAACGGGAATCCCGTGATCGCGGTGAGCCGGTCGCCATCGCGAATCGTGAGCGACGAATCCTTCCAGCTCGTCACGAGCAAACGGCCGTCTGGGAGAATGGCCGCACCGTCCATCTGCGCCCGGTTGTATCCCACCGTGCGAGGCTCGGCGTCGCCAGGACCCCACGCGAGGATATTGCCGCTCCCGAACGACACGATGATGAATCGCTTCGTGCGACGGTCCCAGACGAGATCGGTCGGCCGCGCGAGCGAATCGCTCGCCACCGCCACCGACACTTTGTGGTCGCGGCCGACGCGGAACACGCGATTGGCGGTTCCCGGGTCGCCGGCGGGATGCGCGGGGTCCAGCAGCCCGGGATCGGTGACGTAGAGGGCGCTGTCCGGTCCGACGGCCACGCCGCCTAACGCAACCGGATGCTGGGCCGCGAGGCTGATCGACGGCCCGGCGGCGCCCGTGCGCGCGTCGAACGCGCGGACCGCGTCCCGGTCCACCACCCACAACGTGTCGCCTAACAGAGCGAGACCCTGCGGCGCGTCGAGGCGCGCGCCGTCGCGGCCGTTGTCGATGAACCGCAGCGAATCGATGCTCCCGTCCGGATGCAGCCGGCTGATGAACGCGTCGTGCGCACCCGCCGAATCGGCGCCGAGGTTCGCGACGAAGAAGACGTCCGCGGCCGAATCGTACTCCGCGGCCACCGGTCGCTCGAATCCGCGCACGCTCGCCGCATGCGTCGGCGGGACAAACGGCTTTTCCGGCGGCGGCGCCTTCTTTCCACTGTCGTCCGGCGCACCGCACGCGGCCAATACCAACACGAACAGCAGAACTCGGCGCACGCTGAGGAGGATGGGGGCTGGGGGCTAGGGGCTGGCCACTCGAGACCAGATGCTTCCGACGGAAGGGAACGTGCAGGTCGGGTCTCCGTCAAGCGTCGCGACTCGTAACGGTCGCGCAGCGGCAAGAAGCCTCGTGCCCCGTCCATTCGGTCAGGGCGCCTCGGGCCTGGGGTGACTACCGTTCGGCAGAGTCTCTCGAAGGAGGGTCGTCATGGCCACGCGCGAGCGCCTCATCCTCTCGGCAACAGAACAGGACCGCCCCGGCCTTGTCGCCGAGCTCAGCGGGTTCATCGCCGAGCGCGGGTGCAACATCGACGACAGCCGCGTGATCGTACTGGGTGGCTTCGCCGGACTGATGTTCCTGATCTCTGGATCGCCGCTCGAGATCGCCGCGATCGAGAGCAGCCTGGCCTCCCTCGAGCGCACGAACGGCCTGCGCGTAACGGTGCGGCGTCTACGCGACCGCGTCGTGCCGGTCGCCGAAATTCAGGCGACACCCACGTGGGTGGTGACCGCGAGCGCGATGGATCACGAGGGCATCATCCACGCGATCACCGACGTCGTGCGTTCCCACGGCGGCAACATCCTCGAGCTCGAGACGTCCACCGAATCCGCGCCGATGACCGGTTCGCCTCTCTTCGCTTTGCGCATGGTGATCACGGTTGCCGAACGCCACGGCTCGGCGATGCGGCTGCGCGAAGCGCTGGAAACGCTGGCGCGCGCCGAGGCGATCGATCTCGAGGTGAGGGAGGAGGTTGTGAACTGCGTTTGAGCGACACCGCCGCGGACACCATGCGTAATCCGGCGGTGTCCGCGCTTTGTCCGCCTTCAGCGCTTCCCTCAGCGCGGTCCTCTCGGTAAGATCGGCGCGTCGCGCAACTACCGAGGACTCGAGTGAGCACTGCCCGCTGGTGGGCGGCGGCGCTGGTCGCGCTGCTGCTTCACGCCACGCCGTCGTCCGGTCAGGCGACGGCATACGACACCTCTATGTTCCACGCGCTGCAATGGCGCGAGATCGGTCCCTATCGCGGCGGTCGCTCCGTCGCCGTGGCTGGCTCGGCGGCGCGGCCGTACGAGTTCTGGTTCGGCACCACCGGCGGCGGGGTCTTCAAGACCACGGACGGCGGCGCGAGTTGGTTGCCCGTGACCGACAAGTATTTCGGCGGGACGATCGGCGCGATCGGCGTGAGCGAATCGAACCCCGACATCGTGTACGTCGGCGCGGGCGAGTTCGACATCCGCGGCAACGTGTCGCACGGCGACGGCGTGTGGAAGACCACCGACGACGGCAAGACGTGGGATTCCGTCGGCCTCACGGCAACGCGGCAGATCTCGCGCGTGATCGTCGATCCGCACAACCCGGACGTCGTCTACGTCGGTGCGTTAGGCCACGTGTGGGCGCCCAACCCCGAGCGCGGCGTGTACAAGACGACCGACGGCGGGAAGACGTGGCGCAAGGTGCTGTTCCGCAACGACTCGACGGGCGTGAGCGACCTGGCGATGGATCCCAACGATCCGAACACGCTCTACGCCGCGATGTGGCAGGCCGGCCGCAAGCCGTGGCTGCTCGTGAGCGGCGGCCAAGGCAGCGGGATCTTCAAGACCACGGACGGCGGCGAACACTGGACCGAGCTCACGCACAATCCCGGTCTGCCATCGGGCATCATCGGCGACATCGGCATCACGGTGTCGCCCGCCAATCCGCAGCGCGTGTATGCGATCGTCGAATCGGATTCGGGCGGCGTGTTTCGCTCCGACGACGGCGGCGCCACGTGGACCCGCACCAACCAGGAGCGCAAACTCCGGCAGCGTGCGTGGTACTACTCGCGGATCTTCGCCGATCCGAAGGACACGAACACCGTATACGTCGTGAACGTGTCGTTCTTCAGGTCGACCGATGGCGGCAAAACGTTCAAGCCCATCCCGGTGCCGCATGGCGACAACCACGACCTGTGGATCGCGCCTAACGATCCCAAGCGGATGATCGAGTCCAACGACGGCGGCGCGACAGTCACCTTCGATGGCGGCAAGGCGTGGACCGACGAAGACTACGCCACGGCGCAGTTCTATCACGTGACCACCACCACCGATTTCCCGTACAAGGTGTGCGGCGCGCAGCAGGACAACTCGACGTTGTGCGGACCGAGCCGGTGGCCGGGCGGTATTCCGATGGCCGAGTGGCAGGAAGTGGGCGGCGGCGAATCGGGCTACATCCAGGTGCGGCCCGACAGCACGAACATCGTCTATGCCGGCAGCTACGCGTACCTGTCGCGTTTGGATCTCAAGAGTGGACAACAGCGCGACATCATTCCGTGGCCCGACAATCCCATGGGTCACTCGGCCGAGGATTTGAAGTACCGGTTCCAGTGGACGTTCCCGATTCTCATTTCGCCGCACGATCCGAACACGCTGTACATCGGATCGCAGGTGCTGTTCCGCTCGCACAACGGCGGTCAGAGCTGGGAGGTGGCGAGCCCCGACCTCACCCGCCACGATCCGGCTACGTTAGGCGCGTCGGGCGGCCCGATCACCAAGGACCAGACGTCGGTGGAGTACTACGCGACGATCTTCGCAATCGCCGAATCGCCTGTGACGCGCGGTGTCATCTGGACCGGATCGGACGACGGTCTCATCTACGTCACGCGCGACAACGGGAAGGCGTGGTCCAACGTGACGCCCAAGGACCTGCCGCCGTTCACGCGCATCTCGATCATCGATGCGTCGCACTTCGGCGCCGGCACGGCGTACGTCGCGGCCAACCGCTATCAGTTGGATGACAACCAGCCGTATCTCTACAAGACGTCGGACTACGGCAAGACGTGGACACGCATCGATGCCGGCATCGATCGCACGCAGTTCACCCGCACGATTCGTGAGGACCCCGAGCGGCGCGGTCTGCTGTATGTCGGGACCGAGCGCGGTGTGTGGGTGAGCTTCGACGACGGGTCGCACTGGCAGTCGCTGCAGCGGAATCTGCCTCCGGTGCCGGTGCACGATCTCGAGATCACGCAGGGCGATCTCATCGCCGCGACGCACGGGCGGTCATTCTACATACTCGATGACCTGTCGGCACTCCGGCAGTTGACGCCGGCGATCGCCCAGGCGCCGATGCATCTCTTCAAGCCGCGCGCGGCGTATCGCGTCAATTGGGGCGGCGGGTTTGGTGGCGGTGACGCGCGGCAGCATCCCGTGGGCAAGAATCCGCCGAGCGGCGCGGTCGTGTACTACACGCTGTCTTCGCCTAACCAGAAGGTCGCGCTCGATTTTCTCGATGCGAAGGGCGCGGTGATCCAGTCGTTCTCGAGCGAGTTGGACAGCGCCGGCCGCGCGGACAGCGTACGCGCCGACAGCATCAAGAAGGCGAACAAGGGGCAGGAGACGCCGGAGAGCGAAGGCCCGCGGGTCCCAAGGAAGCCGCGCGTGGCGAACAAGGTCGGGCTCAACATGTTCGCGTGGAATTTGCGCTATCCGGACGCCGTGGGCTTCACGAATCTCATCATGTGGGCCGGCGGGATTCAGGGACCGGTCGCCGTGCCCGGCACGTACGCGGTGCGCCTAACGGTGAACGGGCAGTCGCAGACGCAGTCGTTCGTGCTCGAGAAGGATCCGCGCGTGCACGCGACGCAGGCCGATCTGGCCGAGCAGTTCGCGCTGCTGATGAAGGTGCGCGACAAATTGTCGGCGGCCAACGATGCCGTGCGGACCATTCGCAATCTTGAGTGGCAGATGGACGAGCGCCGCAGCGGCGCGCCGTCCGGTTTCGCCGATGCGGCGGGGACGTTCAGGGCGAAGCTCGATACCATCGAGGCGGCGATCTACCAGGTGCACAACCGTGCGAGCGAGGATCCGCTCAACTTCCCGATCCGGCTCAACAACAAGATCGCAGCGTTAGGCAGCTCGATCGGCAGTGCCGACGCGAAACCGACGGCGCAGGACTACGCGGTATTCACGCTGTTGTCGGGTCAGCTGGATCGCGAGCTGGCGCAGCTCAAGACGACGTTGGCGTCCGGATTGGCGCCGCTCAACGCGATGCTGCGCGGGGCGGGGCAGAAGGAGCTCGTGCTGTCGACGTCGGAGCCGCCGCAGAAGGAGGTGGCGGAGGTCGAATAGGGCAGCGACGGAGGGAAGTGCGTCGGTAGCGTCAGCGCTTCCCTTCGTCTGCTTCGCTCGCCAACACGTCTGCGAAAAACTCCCGCACGTTCATTTCGAATGCCGGCTGGTTCGGATCGGGCGCCCAGACGAGATGATCGGTTACCACTTCCGGCCGATCCTGGCCGGGTCGCCAACGTACGATTAGCCGTGCATCTGGATCCACGATCCAGTACTCCGCGATGTGCGCGCGTTGATAGCGGCGCCGCTTGAGCTGCCGATCGTAACGTGCAGTCGAGGGCGAGAGCACCTCGACCACAAGACGCAGCTCGACAATGTTGCTCCAGTTGCGCAGCCGCCCTCCCGTAGCGGTGCGGTAGACGAACAGATCGGGTTGGAGTACTTCGTCTTCGCCAAGTGAGAGATCGGCGGGTGAGAAGAGCGCCCTTCCGATGCTGGTTTGCCTGAGCCAGGGCTCCAAGCGCATCACGAGACCCATGATCGTCTCTTGATGCGAGCCGCTTGGCGCGGGGCTCGCGAGCAACTCGCCGTCGACGAGCTCGTACCGATTGCCGTCGTCAGGCAAGGCGCGAACGCGTTCAGCTGTCCAGCGAGGGGCGGCGTGCGGCATACCCATAAGCTTCTGCTCGGCGTGCGGGGATCGCAAGTGAGCATGGCGCACGATGGCGTCGCTCCGCGCGCTCCGTGACATCAGATCGCCACACGCAGCATCATCCCGACGCGCCCCATTTCCCATTCCCAAGCGACCCCATGGGGTCGCGCTTCCCGAAGTGTTAGCGCTTCCCCAGCCCGTCAAGCCAGTTGATCACCGCTGTCTCGAGCGCGATGCGCTTGTCCGAGTACGAATGATCGGTGGGCTCGTGCAGCGTGGTGATGGTCGAGTTGCCGCGCGCGCGTAGCCGTTGGACGAGCGAGTCCGATTCCGGCGCGAGGCCATCGTCGGCCGTGATCACGAGCATGTGCGTATGCGTTAGGCCGGGCACGGCGTCCGCAAAAGTCCAATGCGACTTGGCGGCGCCGGCGGCGAGGTCGGCGGCCATGCTGCGCGCCGTGACGCCGGCAAGCGACTCCATGTTGTCCGCCATCACCGCCACGAGCGTGTCGCGAGGCAACGCGGCGTCGGCCCCCATGTCCGCCGCCGAGATGAGCACGAGGCCGCGCAGTTCGGGGTGGTGTGCAGCCGTCAACACCGCGACCCACCCGCCCATGCTATGCCCGGCGATGACCACGTCGCCGGTGTCGATGCCTAACCGACGCGCGTTGGCCGGATCGGCGAGGTACGTGAGCACGGCGTCCGCGTCCTGAAGGTTGTTGCCGAAGCGGAACGAGCCGGGGCTGCCCCACGACCCGCGATAATTGAAGGTGATCGCATTCCACCCGGCGCGTCGTACCGTCTGCGCGAGGTCCAGATTCTTCTCATTGCCCGGCAGCCCGTGGAGCAAGACGAACGTCGGATGCGAACCGGCGCCCGCCGCGAGATAGGCGACCCCGTTGATGCGCACGCCACCGGATGGAATATGCAGGACTTCCATGCGGGCCGGATGCAGCGAGTCGCGCGGCGGGTCGACCGTGATCGCCTGCGGCGTTTGCGCGGGTAGGGGCGCGGCGGCCAATGTGATCGTCGCGATGACAGCGAGTGTTCGCATTGTGGGCTCGAGGAAGTGTCGGCAGTCGTCACGCCGTCGTGGCGGCCAGTCGTGGGCGCGACCGTTGCGAACGATACGAGCGCCTCCGCGAGCCGTCCAGAGCGGTGCGTACGCACCCCGCCTGCACGCTGGTCCCACAGGCCCTGTCGCGTCGCGCGACCGTCGTGCATCATCTCCCGGTCATTGGTCGCGCTCGAGACGCGATCTCAATTGTTAGGCGGCGTCACACGGTCCATGCGCGGCTACAGCTTCTCTAACGAGGTGGCGAACTTACTCCGCGCTGCGCGTGCGGAAGCGACGCGATTGGGCTCCGGTTACGTGTCGCCTGAGGTTCTCTTGCTTGGAATGCTGGCCGAAGAGGGGGCGCTGGCCGCGAGGGTGCTCACCAAGCTTGGCATGACGCGAGAGGTCATGACCCAACAGGTCGAGCAGCAGATTGCCCGGCTCCCGCGCTACGAAGCACGGACCAGCGGAATGATGCCATATACGTCTGCCGCAAAACGAGCGCTGGAAGGTGCGATGGACGCAGCGAGCGAGGCCAACTACCCGTACGTCGATACCGAGCATGTATTGTTAGGCATCCTGCGGCACCCGGAAAGCGATACCGTCAAGATGTTGGCCGAGCACGACGTGACCCTGGACCGCGTGCGGACAGAGCTCGAGCGCCTGCGGTCATCGTCGCATTGATCTGCTCTCGGAACGCCCGTCCATGAACGACCGACGACTCCGCGTATGAGCACACTCATTCAAAACGTTCGCTACGCAATCCGGACGCTGCGCCGCTCACCCGGATTCGCCGTTATCGCGATCCTAACGCTCGCGCTCGGTATCGGCGCCAACACCGCGTTGTTTTCGGTGGTCAATGGCGTCCTCCTCGACCCGCTGCCCTATCCCGCGCCGGATCGCCTGGTCGCCGTCTACGGCAAAACCACAGGCTTCGACCACTCCGCGATTTCGTATCCCAACTTCCTCGACTGGCAGCGCAACACGCGCACCCTCTCGTCGCTCGCGCTCTACCACAACGAGGACTACAACTTCACCGGCGCGGGCGAGGCCGAGCGCATCTCGGGCTACATGGTGTCCGCCGGGTTCTTCCACACCCTTGGCGTCGGTCCATTGTTAGGCAGAGGATTCCGCGGCGAAGAGGACGTCGTGGGCGCGGCGCCGGTGGTAGTGTTAGGCGGCGGATTCTGGAAACGCCGGTTCGGCGCCTCGCCCGCCGTCATCGGCTCGACCATCGACCTCAACGGCACGGTCTACACCGTCGTCGGCGTGATGCCGCCCGACTTCACGTTCTACGGCCACGATCGCGACGTCTATACGCTCATCGGCCAATGGAACGATCCGACCTTCCACGACCGGCAGGTCGTGTTCAGCTCGGGGATGGTGGGCCGGCTCGCGCCCGGCGTCACGCTGGCGCAAGCGACCGCCGACATGGAAGGCGTGGTCCGCCATCTCGCCGACGAATACCCCGAGGCCGACAAAGGTGTCGGCGCCGCACTCGTCTCGCTCCAGGACGACCAGGTGGGCAGCGTCCAACCGGTGCTCCTCGTTCTGTTAGGCGCCGTGGGGTTCCTGCTGCTCATCGCCTGCGCCAACGTCGCCAACCTGCTGCTCGCGCGCTCCACCGCCCGCTCGCGCGAATTCGCCATCCGCGTCTCGTTAGGCGCGAGCCACCGGCACGTCGTGCGCCAACTGCTCACCGAAAGCATCCTGCTCGCCGGCGCCGGCGGCGCACTCGGGCTCGTGTTCGCCGCCTGGTGCATGCGCGCGGTGCTCGGCGCACTCCCGGCCGCGCTCCCGCGCACGCACGACATCGCAATCGACGCACGCGTGCTCACGTACACGATCGGCGTCTCGCTCCTGGCCGGCATCCTGTTCGG
>JACZCV010168521.1_pt1 | contig 12338 bp, 5 predicted proteins | sample 8641841 | NCBI WGS metagenome assembly JACZCV01 (sample SAMN15324606, study PRJNA640507) | soil metagenome | isolation source: monocropping sugarcane control | place: China: Luxin town, Laibin City, Guangxi Province | collected 2019-07-25 | depth 10cm m
ACCGACGGGATGTCGGCCCTTAGGATCGTATTTGATCCCTCTCGATCGGTCGGTCGATCATGCACCACGATTTGCTCGGGGTTTATCGGATTCACGGCAGAGTCCACCAATCTGGGGGCCATGGTCCGACATACCCAGGCGGGGGATTCACCGGAAAATCACGAGCTCCTTTCGACGCATTACACCACGGGCAGGTAGTTTGCCCGTTGTCCTCGGTCGCATTTCCCCCGCGGGCACGAGCCACCGCATGATCCACTTGAGGGTTCTCTGTATTCATCCGGCAGTAGACACAGGTGTTTGGATTGTTCCTCAGAATGTTCGCTCTCGTGGATTGAGTGAACCGCATCCCGGCTGTCGGTCCGCCGATCCCAGGTGAGGCCACCAAGCGGAAGCGCTTCGCATCGAGGCTCTCAACTAATAGCTCTTCACGAACAGGCTCGCCGCTTCGGTTTCGGCCGCCGATGATCTCAAGCGTCTGGCGCGACACTGGTCTACGAATTTGCCCGATCTACTGCAGCTTTCCGCCGGTCGCAATATCCAGGCCGGAGAGGCCATCGACTCGTCTTCACCGTAATGGAGGATCCCTTGAGTTGGGCCGCCCTCAATGTACTTCGTGCACCGAGGCCTCCCGGCCTCCATGATGATCTGGTGGTTATCGACGAACTCGCCGGGGAGGACGTCCAGGGCAGCGAATCTGCCGGCCGTGGAACCCTTACAGCAGGCCGTACCCCACTGCTCTGCCACTGGCTATGCGGAGGAATCTCGTGGCTGGCGTCAAAGATCCGAACGTAATCGATGTCGTCGGCCAGGACGCCGCTGGCACCTGCTTGCTCATCATGGTCGAAGAGCGGCAGTGGGACAGCGATCCGGAGCAGCCTCGTCAACTGCGCGAGAAGATCAATGCCTACGTTGGATATGTTCTCGATGGCACGATCATCAAGCAGTATCCCGAGACCTCCGGTCGCGGCATCAGCATCCAACTAAACTGTCCACAGCGTCCTGTCGGCGAAATCGCCACAATCACCTCTCATGCGGCCGCCCAGCTCGAGAAGATGGGTATCGGCTTCGTCGTAAAGATCATGCCTTAAGCGGTCTGCCATCGCTCGAACCTTTCGGCGAAGCGGCGCAGTTCAACAGCGGCCGCGTCGGAGCGCTTGCCCAATCCGTTCAGCGCATCCTGTAGCGCTGCGCTGGCGCGAGCGCGATCACCCGCCACGAGCCACGCCACTGGGCGGCGGTACACCAGCTGGTGCTCGAAGCCAACCTTCTCGTCCAGCAAGGCACCGATCGCTTTCAGGTCACTGTGCTCACGCATGTATGGAACGCCGTAATCTCGGATAGATACGACGAGATCCTGGATGTCGCCGTTGGTCCGTGCGGTGCTCACATGCCAGGCCATATACCGCGCGGCCGGCATCAGATAGCCGAGATTAATGCTCACTGTAGGCGGCTGATACTCGTGGAAGGCAAGGCCTTGAAGCTCGGCTACGACGCGTTCGATCCCTTGATGCCGAATCCCAATCACAGGATTGACCTCAACCACGCCGCTGACCTGATGCTCGCTGGCTGAGTTCAATCCAAGCCAGCCCATCGCCTCGCTGTCGAGGTCCACGGTGTAGATCTGACCGCTCCGCTTCCGGAAGCCGAGGGCGACCAGGTCTGCCAGGGCCGCCGCCCCGACACGATCGATCAGACGCCTAGGGGCCATGGGATTCTGACGACCCATACCGGGATTGGACCGAGCGGCTGACCGGGAGTCAAGCCCGCCTCTGCTGCGTTCTGGCCGGCCGGTACTGCGCCGCCGGACCTAATGCCCGGATAGGCAAGTCCCTGGTTTCGCGTAAGGGCAGCTTGAGGCCCGGTCTTCACCTCGAGGAATGTCTGCTGGCCATTGGGAAGTCTGACGAACAGATCCGGGCGCGTCCGCACGCCGTTCACGTCTAGCGTAATCTCACGACCCAGCACCCGGCCCCCAGCCGCTTCCAGGTCAGCGATTGCTCGATCCACCCCAGCCTGGCCCTGCAACACGCGGGCCGCCCCGGCCGCGCCAACCTCCTCAGGGGCACTAAGTCCTTCGTCTGCGGGAGTCGCGGCCGCGTTCTCGGCAGGACCATTCGGGCTCCCGTCAACGGGGCAGTCGCCGGCCGGGTCGCCGGGTAGCAACCGGGCGTTGTCGACGAAGAGAGTTCCGCCGCCGCCAAGTGGCGGGTTTGTAGACCAGGCGCCCATGAACTGGACGTCCCCACTCGGCTCGATCAGGGGATCCGCACCGCCGAGCTTGAGAATCGAAGTGGCGACCCGGTTCAACGCCTTCTTTACGGCCTGCCCGAGACCCATCAGGCTGCCAAACACCTCTTGTGAGATCGACAGCAGGCTTAGGTATTCGAACATCGCGCCGCCGAATGGGTTTCCGCCCGCTTCGCCCGAGGGGACTGACGGCTCAGGTGAATCTCCAGGAAATGCTCCGGGCGCCTTGGGCACGTCGGGCGCGTCGGTCATTGGAGCCCGCGGCGCGTCAACGCCATCACCTACCGCGGTGGGGTCTTCGACATAGTCCGACGGTGCCGACGCTTGCGGTTCCTCCGCCGGAACATCAGACGACGGAGGCGCTCCTTCGCCGGTTCCTCCATCGGCGGAGTCAGGCGACGTTGGCTCGTCGCTGGGATTGCTTGGCGTCGAGGTGCACCGTCCGCTCGGATCTGTGTAGCTGACGGGATTGTTCGCCGTATAGCTGTACGGGTTGAAGCCCTGCGTACCAGGCGCGTTCGGCTGCACCGAGTCGGGAGCGGTGAACTGTCCGGTGACTGGATTCAGGTAACGAGCTCGGAGGTAGGTCAGGCCAGTCGAATCCGTCTGCGCACCTGTGAATCCGAATGCGCCCACCGCGCCACTCGTGGCCGTAACGGCGCCGAATGCGTCGTAGCTCTGCGTGGCCGTGAGCGAGCCCGCTGCATCCGTGATGTCGCGGATCGAACCCAGTGCGTCAGTGAGCGGATATGCGGCGGTCGCAGAGTTGACGACCTCAGCAAGTCCGCCGTCGCGCAGATATTGATTGGCACCGTCTGAAACGACGACCGGCAGCTGGCGGGCACGATCGTATTCGTACTGGGTGGTTGAGGACCCCAGGGTCGAGCCGGATGCCAGCGTGGCTGCGACCCGAAGACCGGCGCCGTCATACGTGTACGTGCTGTTGACACCGCCGACACTCGCCCCGCTCATCTCGTCGAGCGAGTTGTAGGTAAAGGTTGACGCTCCAGCCGAGACCAGATTTCCGCTTGCGTCGTACGCGTAGCTGTTTGTCCCGTCTGACGTCAGCTGTCCGTTTGAGTTGTAGGTGTCGCTCGATTTCACGCCGTTGATCGTTTGATTCAATCGGTTGCCTGCGGCGTCGTACGTGTACGCAGCAGCACCGCCTTTGCCATAGGCAACCGCCGTCAGCCGGTTCAGGGCATCGAAGCTGTAGGTGTCCGTGCTCGAACCGCTAGTTGCAGAGGTCCGATTGCCGGTGGCGCTGTACGTGTATGCGAAGCGAGCCACTGTCGATCCGCCATTCGCATCGTTGATCGAAGTGAGCCGGTTGTCGGCGTCGTACGTGTAAGTCGCGACGATGCCGTTGGGCTTGGCGGCGGTGATCAGACGGTTGTCCGCGTCGTAGGTGTAGTTGAAGGTGTGTCCCAGCCAGTCTGACAGCGAGGACAGGTTGCCGGCGGAATCGTGGCCGTAAGTGATTGTCTTTCCGGCAGCCACCGTCATCGAGGTCCGTTGCCCGGCCGCGTCGTATGTGTAGCCGGTCGTGCCAAAGGGCGCCGCGATGGAGGTGATCCGGGAAGCCGCGTCATAGGCATACGTCGTGGTTCCCGTGGAGTCCGTCATGCTCGACGGGCGCCCGTTGGCGTCGTAGGCGTAGGCGAAGTTGACTCCAGGCGCTGAGAGCGAAGTCAGTTCGTTGCCGGCGTCGTAGGCCAGACTTCGTGCGACGCCGCGACCGTCGGTCGAGCCGATCAGCCTACCCGCGAGGTCGTACTGCGCCGTCTGGGTGCCTGATGTGGGGCTGACTTCGGTTACGAGGTTGCCCAGCGCGTCGTACGCGAAGGTCGTGGTGTGGCCGGCCGCATCGGTGTGGCTCGTCAACTGTCCTGCGGCATCGAAATTGAAGTGCACGCTGCCGCCAAGCGCATCCGTGATGGCGCTGAGACGTCGATCGGCGTCGTAGGCGTACACCGTGACATGCCCGAGCGGATCCGTAACGGACGTCTGATCGCCGTCGGCGTTGTAGCTGGCGGTGGCGACATTTCCTAACGGGTCGGTTACCGAAGTCTCGTTTCCAGTGGCGTCGTACTGATAGCGCGTTGTGGCCCCAGACGCGCGAGCTGCGGCAATCAACTGATCGCCGGCATCCCAGGTGAACGACTGTGTATGACCCGCCGGATCCGTGAGAGCAGTCACTCGATGCGCCGCGTCATACGTCGCCGTGGTCGTGCGACCCAGTGGATCGGTGATGCCGGTCTGGTTGCCGGCAGCGTCGTAGGTATAGGTGGTCGTGCCCCCTGCGGGGTTGGTCGTGGTGACGAGCTGTCCATCGGCGTCATAGGACGCGGTGGACGCCAAACCAAGAGGGTCCGTCACTTTGATCGGCTGCCCGATCGCGTCACGGGTGATGGTCGTGATCTGGCCAAGCGCATTGGTCAGCGAGGTCACTCGGCGGTCACCGTCGTAGACGGCGTGGAGCGTGTCGCCGAGAGGATCGGTGGCCGATGTTTGGTCGCCAAGCGCGTCGTACGTGAACGATGCGTGGCCGCCGTTTGGCCACACCTGAGATGTCATCTGACCCGCCGCGTCATACGCAGAGGTCGTCGTCCTTCCGAGTGCATCGGTCGAGGCGACTATCCGGCCCAGTGGGTCGTAGGTGAACGATCGGGTCCCGCCCAGGGCGTCGGTGATCTGAGTCAGCCGCCCGTCGGCGTCGTACGCATAGCTGGTGACGTGACCCATAGGGTCGGTAACCGATGACAACAAGGTCGGGAAGCTCGCGGTGTAGGCGTAGGTGGCCGTGTTGCCGGCGGCGTCCTTACGGCTGACAAGCCGCAAGAGTGCGTCGTATGTGAGGGTTACTGTCCGACCCAGCTGATCGGTGACCGATGTCAGGTCTCCAGCAGAGTCGTAGGTGTAGCTGGTCTTGTGTCCGAGGGCGTCCGTCCTCGACAGCAGCCGGTTGGAGGCGTCATACGTAAAGGTGGTCGTGTTGCCCAACGGGTCTGTCTTGGTCAGGACGTTGCCGGCGGCGTCGTAGGTAAACGTCGTCTTCTGACCGAGCTTGTCGGTGTAGACGCTGACTCGCCCGTTGGAGTCACGCGTGTACGTCTCGGTGTGGCCCAGCGCATCCGTGCGGCTGATCAGGTTGAAGACCGAGTCATACCCGTAGGTCGTGACCGCGCCGGTGGGATCGGTAACGGTGAGCGGATCACCGGCCGAGTCGTAGGTGATGGTGGTCACTCCGCCTGCGGCATTTGTGAATGACGTGAGATTGCCCGTAGAGTCGTAAGTTCCCTTGAGGGTGCGGCCAAGCGGGTCGGTGGAGCTGGTGGTGCGGCCGACCGAGTCGTACGTCCAGGTGGACGTGAGGCTGGTGGAGCCGTAGTCTCGGTCCTCGCGCACGAGATCACCGAGGTCGTCGTACGTATTGACCGTGACCAACTGACCGGTGGCGTCAGTGAGGGTTTGCGTCTGGGCTCCTACGTTCGTGGCCACCGCGATGGGTGGACCAGACCCCACCTGGATCGACGACAGCCTTCCGCTCGAGTCGTATTGCTGGGTCTCCATCGGCGTCGATCCAGGTCCGGTGACTGTCAAGAGGTCATGGTTGCCGTCGTACGTGTACGTCGTCAGGTTGCCGTTCGGGTCGCTCACACTGGCGAGATCGCCGGCGACGCTGTACGAGTAGCTCAGCGACTGCCCGGAAGGCCCGACGATCTTGGTGATCCGGTTCGAGCTGTCGCGGGTGAAGGTGATCGACGGCCCGCTCGACGAGTGCACGCCGGTGCTGTCGAAAGTGAGCGAGTTGCCGCTCGAGTCGGTCTCGGATATCAACCCAAGCGTGCGGTCGAGGATCAGGACCATCCCGCTGCGGGTGGTCAGCTTGAAGCGGTTCGGCGCGTAAAGACCGTTCGAGCCGTAGAGGTTGCCGTCACCGGTGTAAGAGCAGCTGGTGTCGTCGACCGGCTCCAATGTCGAAGTCGTACCAGTCGAGGCGCGCGCGGTGAACTGCGGGGTGCAGCCCCAGAAGACGTTCGTCCCGCCTTGCGGGGTGAAGTCGAAGACTTCGGTGTGCTGGTCCGGGAATGTGACGGTGACATAGCGCGGCGCTGAGTTCGCGAAAGCCGTGAAGCAGAGGCCGAGCGTGCAGGACTTGTTGTACTGAGTCCACCCCGCCGCGCCCAGGATGCGGTTGGGCGCAGTCCTGAAGTCCGAGACGCCGACACGCCAACCAACCCCGAAGTCACCGGAAGACTTGTCGATCGAGTCGTAAGTGCGGCGAACCTCCATCTGGAATCCGTTCACCGGCACCGACAGGTCCTGGTAGGTCGTCATGTAGCGACCGAGCTTGAGGTTGCCGAACACCGCAACCGTCGTGCTGACGTCCTGGATGCCGCCGCCCGAAGCGGTTGCTTCGATGGTGATCGTGTAGGTGTCATTGGGCAGTAAAGTCGGGTCGAAGGTCGCCAGCGTCGCCGGCGGCGTTCCGCTCCCAGAGGCCAGGGTCACGATCGGGCCCGGGTCCTGCGCTTGATACAGAACGCGCCAGGCGGTGATTGTCTGACCGGCGGGAGGCGCGATCGTCGCAGAGATAGGCACCGGCTTCGTCACCACCGCTCCGTCAACCGGCGATGGCGCCGTGATGGACGGCGGCGGCGGCGCGTTCGGGTTGGGGTTGGGAGATGGATTCGGACCTCCGCCCACCGGCGGACTCCAGGTGACTGAGCCGAGGTTCGATATCACCCGCAGCCCGGTGATGAAAGCGCTCGCCTGGATGTTGTCGGTGCCGCTGAAAACGCCGACGTAGCTGAACAAGGCTTGGCCGGCCGCGCTCGTCGTGCCGCTCAGCGTCTGCGCGTTGGATCCGAAAACCTGGAAGGTGATCGGCAGGTTGGCGACTGGATTGCCACCACCGTCCATCGCCGACACGGTCAGGATTTGAGGCTGGCCTAGCAGCGCGTTCTGGACGTTGAACGGCGAGATGTCCAGCGTCGCCGCAGGCGCGGTCGGCACGTTGATCGTGCTGCCACCTCCACCGATGCGCGTCCAGCTGCGCGACTCGTTGCCGGTGCAAACCCCGACATCGATGCCGCCCGTATTGAGGATCTGCGTCGTGTCCTTGAACGTGGTCACGACTCCGCCGATCGAAACGTGGACCTGTGGGATGTAGCCGGTCGGAGTGCAAGTGATTGGTGTGTCAGACGTGTCGAAGTTATCGCCACTCGTCGCGGTGAGGATGAGGATCTGTCCCGCCGCGAGGCTCATGTTGCGAGGCCACAGGTCGTAGTGATAGGGGCCGATGTCCACCGTGACGGAGTCGAAGACGATGGGGGCGGTACCGCTGTTGTCGAAGCGCAGCGCGCCGTCATCGCTACCGCCGCCGCCGACGAAAGTTACGTTTGGCGACCCGTTCCATGGGAACGGAAAGATGGAGCCGCCCGGCCGCAGGCCGTCCGCGTAGCCGACGTAGATCGAGAGCGGACTGGTCTGGGCTGTGAACTGCGAGGTCAGCAGCTGCAGGAAGAGCGGACCCGAACTGCACTCCGTGTAGTCCAGCTCGTACGGGTAGGTGCCCGCGGCCGGAAAGTGGACGGTGGCGGGACCGCTGCTAGAAGATCCAGTGCTACTGACGTTCCAGGCCGCAACGACGCCATAGCCGTTGAAAGGCGTCGTCGCCGGGTTGTTCGTGAGGTCGCCGTTGACGCGGGTGGCGCCGTTGCCGACGCCGAAGATGTAGCCGTCGTCATGGTTGATCGTGAACGTCAGATCGCCCGGCTGGTTGACGACGAACGTGCCAGTGAATTCGGCGTAGAAGTTCTCGAGCGACCCGACGCCCGCTTGCTGCCCATTGCCCTGGGCGACGATCTGGCCGTTGTAGTTCCCATTGACGTCCACCGTGAGATCGGTGAACGGACGCGTGAAGTTGCCGATGTTCGAGATGTCGTGCGGGACGACCGATGGGTCCGGATTGAAAAGTATGTCCGGGAAGCTCTGACTGAAGACCGGGGTGGCTCCGCTGCCGACGTCGAATGTGCAGCTGTTGGCGGAGTTGATGAAGAAATTGCCCTGGACGATGGTCGTGGCGGCGGTCTGGAGCAGCTTGGTCCAGCTGATCGTCGACGTGTTGGAGGTCAACGCGGTGGCGGGCGCCGAGAAGGTCGCCTGGACGGTGTCAGTGCCGATGTTGGCGCCGGTGTAAGTGAAGGTCGCGTTCCCGTTGGCATCGGTGAGACCGCTGCCGGACGTCGGATTCGCACCTGTGACCGCAAATGTGATGGGCTGACCGCTGATAGGTTGCTTGTTGCTGTCGAGCAGGGTCGCTGTCAGCGACTGCGAAGTGCCAGGGGCGTTCGGCCCCGCACTGGTCGGAGAAAGGGTCAGCGTGGCGCCCGCAAAGGGGTTGGCCACCGTGGTCGTGAATGAGCTCGACACGGGCCCGTAGCTGTTGCCGTTGGTGTCCTGCCAGGTGAGCGCTGCGGTGTCGGTCAGGTTTCCTGCCGCCTGCGCTCCGGGAACCGGATAGGCCGCCGACGCACTGGCGCTCGTCCCGGCTGCAAGCGTCGCCGGAACCCCGGTCACGGTGCCGTTGGCGCCGTTGGGTACGGAGTCGGTGACCGCCAGAGCAGATGCTGCGGCGCCGCCAGAGTTGCTCAGCGCGAGAGGATTGGTCTCAGTCGTGCCGGCATTGATGGTCGACGGGCCAGATTTAGTGATCGAGACAATGGGCAGGTGCTCGACCGTCACCACAGCGGGCGGCGGTGCCGCATTGACCGTCCCGGTGGTCGCGGTCGCGCTCGCAGATGCTGTGGCTTTAAGCAGCGACCCCTCGAGCGCCGACAGTGCGGAGAAGTAGGCCGAATCCGTCTGCCCGCTCGCCTTGGCCGGCGGGGCGGGAACCTTGTAGGTGCCCGAAACGGAGGTCGACGCGCCGCTCGCGAGCGAGGCCAGCGCCGGCGTGGTGGTCGAGTTGAACTGGATCGCGGAGCCCTGCGGCGGTTGGATGCCAATCGCGAGGTTGGTCAGAGACGCAGAGGCGCCGCCCGAGAAAAAGAGATTCGAGAAATCGAGGTTCGCGATCGCCGGCTGCGCCACGTTGGGGTTGGCCGGCGAGACTTCCAGGTGGAAGCTGTTGCGGATCTTCTTGACCTTGGTGGGATCGAACAGCGATGCCGCCTGAGTCGCCGACAGCGTGGCGGTCGCTGTGTAGTGCCACTGCGCCGTGCTTCCGGCGGCCAGGCTGGTGCCAAGGATTGGATCGCCGCTGGTCGGATAAGTGACTCCGGTTGCAGCGACGCTGGTGAGGGATAGGGTGAGCCCGCTCGCGGAGGGCGGCCCAACCGCCGGCGTGTATCCGGAAGCGGTCGCGGCAGCCCCAACGAGTGGCGTCCAGCTCGTCCCGTCTATCGACGTTTGGATGTCATCCCAGTACGAGGCCACGGTCGCGGTCGCCGTGCCGGTGTCGCTCGCCATGAAATCGCCGCCGACCTGCAGGGTGGCGCCGGTGTTGGTCGCCGTGGCCGTGTAGGTGATGGTGTCGCCGGGGATCGCTGTGGCGTGGTCACCGGTGAGCCCCAGGCTCAACGTTGGGGTCAGCGTGGCCGACGTGACGGTCTTGGCAAAGGGCGTCGGCACGCCCGCGACCGTCGCGCTCCACGAGCCCGAGGTGTTGTCGCTGTAGTGGAAGCGGAAGTTGACTTTGTCGATCGTGTCGGTCGAAAAGAAGGTTGTGGTGAACAGGGCCCCCGAGGCGTCGTTCATCACGCCGCCGGCGCAGAGGTTGGGCGCTGTGAGCGATCCCTGGTAAACGAGAGAGCTCGATTGGTCGCCTGACGGAAACCAGCTGGGACTGCCCGCCGGGTCGGTGATTGTCCGCGACGGAAGCTGAATGGTCAGCGCCGGCGTCGAGCCGTCGGCGCACTTCACGAGCAGGGAGACGTAGCCGTTGTAGAAAGAAGCTGTCGCCGCGGGATGGCTGCCCGGCATCGTGAAGTCGAACCCGGCGCGAAGGCTGTCGCCGGGATAAATCTGGAGGTTGCCCTCCATCGCCTGGGGTCCGATGACAACAGTTCCGGCGCCGGAGGGACTTACAAGCGGTGCAGCTGCCTCAACGGGTGGCGGGAGCAGAGCTGCCAGGAGGCTGGCGACAACGGCGACCACGATCCGTATGGACCCCGAGCGCGATCTGCCCACCTGAAGCGCCTCCATTCATCTCTCGCAGGCGCCTACCTCATCCCGCGAAAGTGCTGCAAGTCATAACAGGCCGTTGGATGAGCGTCAACAAGCAATTGCTTAACTAAGCCTCCGCGAAATGTCGCCGAAATCGAGCTTGGGATTTCCTGGTCGGCTCAGACGATTAGCAGCGGAATGGCAGCAACTTTGGCAGCAAACGCGGTTGGGCAACTGGTCCAGTGGCCAGCTTGGTGGCAATCGTAGTCAAAATTTGGTGGACCCGAGGGGGATTCGAACCTCTGACCTTCTGAATGCCATGCCGTCGGTAACCCGTCCACTGGAGTCCACCAGAGTCGTTTTCGAGTTCAGACCTGATAGCGATTACAGGCGATTCGTCCACGAGAGTCCACGGAAGTCCAGCCCCTAAGCTGTCACTTCCGCTCGTCAGCGCTCGAGTTCTGGGCCCTCGCGATCATTGGTTCGAATAGCCCTGAGCGCATGAACTTTTTTCATCTTCAGCATTGTCCGCTCGGCACCCGTCAAACCTGGCGCCTCGAGGAGGAAGTCAAATGTCTGGGCCCAGACTTCTTGCTGGCGCTCGAGTGGCCAACCAGAGCGTCGAAGCAGTTCGGTGCTGGTCTTGATGTCAGGTCCCTTGCCAGCCTTAAACAGCGCGACCAGTTCGCGGCGGTCCTTTTCTCCCGCCAGGCTGTCCGGTCGGTCGAGCAGCGCCGCCATTTTCGCCACCACCTGAGCTTCGGGCGTCAACACCCGCACCCCGTGGATACGGTCCGTCTGCCCGATCAGCACCTCGACTGGGATTCCGAGTTTCTGACCGAGCTTTGATTGGTAAACCGGGTAGACGTCGACTTCGATCCCTTCGATTCGTAGCTCGAACTTGCGACCACTGACGTGTTGACTGGCCGACAGCTGATGGTTCGCCTTGAGCCTTTCAAGGGTCGGGTGATCGACGATTATGTCGATGTCGTGACTCTTGGCAACGCCGGTGCGCAGGTAGGTGGACCAGCCGCCCAGCACGACAGCATCCGGATACTCGTTGGCAAACTGGCGCATCACTTCCTCGACGCGATCTGGGTCGGGGACACGGCGAGGCCGCCGTGGCTCAGGCGGCATGTTCGAGCCACGTGCGATCGAGGACTTCGAGGAAGCGCTGCGCCTGCCATGAAGGCAAGTTGAACAGGTCGGCATAGACCTGACACTGCGGGGCCAGTCGACCATATCGGACTAGCAGCGGATCGGGCTCAAGGACGATCAGGTTCGGTTCTCCTCGCCGCGGCCCGAAAAGTCGTCTCACTTCCTGAGCGTCGGCATACACGACGACTTGCTCATAGTCCGCCACTACGTTGCGGCCGGCCCGCATCACGAACGCCGTGAACGCCGTGGGAATGACTGCAGATGGTAGTCGTGATTCGATGTGGTCCACGGGCAACGTCACACGTGTCTCGTAAACGAGGTCGCGCATGAGATCGCGTCGGGCTGCCCACAGGAGTTGCAAGCGCTTGGGGTCCAGCACCCTGATTCCTGCGGCCGTCCCCCGGACTGCCCCAATCGCGCGGGGCCGCTCCAACGCGGTGTGGATCGTTGAAACAGGGAGGCCGAGCTCATGGCTCAATTCCGTGAGGGAGGTGCGGCGGTTCCCAAACTCCAACGAGCCCACAAGTAGATGGCGCCACACGACTTCGGTTTTGGAGATCACCAAACCAGTTTACGGCATTTGGCGAAATTGCTCTCAACTTCCTTGATTACCGGAAACGATCAGTGGGGCGGCCTGAGCGGAGAGTCAGACTAAGGAACGCCTGTGGGACGCACATATTTCGTCCGCACAACGAATCACGCAGGCGCCACCGTCGGCACGCTCGAATAATCGCGTAGCAGACCTCCGAGTCGCGCGCGGC
>JACZCV010006146.1_pt1 | contig 12317 bp, 13 predicted proteins | sample 8641841 | NCBI WGS metagenome assembly JACZCV01 (sample SAMN15324606, study PRJNA640507) | soil metagenome | isolation source: monocropping sugarcane control | place: China: Luxin town, Laibin City, Guangxi Province | collected 2019-07-25 | depth 10cm m
GGGCGGCTGGCGGAACTGGTAGACGCGCACGTTTGAGGGGCGTGTGGGGCAACCCATCCGGGTTCGAGTCCCGGGTCGCCCACTTGAATTCGGCGAACTTTCCATAACGCGAATCGACGTGGACCAACCGTTCGCGAAAGCTTCGCCGCCAGCTTCTTCTGCTCGAACCTAACGGCCGACGGTCCTCAGTCCGACCAGTCACCTTCTTGAAGGTTCAGCTGGGCCGATGTGCGGTTTGGCATGTACTCTGCGTCGGGCGGATGGGCGAGCTCGCAAAGCTTCGGAACAGGCCCGCCGCCCTGGCCTGGATCATCATCGTCCAGGCTCAGGCCGCCGCTGCACGGCGAGAGGCCATGCGTGCTGCCGGGACCCCGTTGGAAGCCGTGGGTCTCCACGACACGGGCAAACCCGCCGGTGCCGGCAGTCGCGGCTTTTAGCGGCTCGCGTGCTCCTGCAGCCATTCGAGGGCTGCGCGTGCTGACTCGAGAATCGAAATGTGTCCGTCGTCGGGGCGGACCCACAGTTCGGCGCTGGGCGTGTGAGCGGCGAGCCATCTCGCGTGTGCTACCGGCCCGATGCGGTCCTGTTCGCCCTGCAGATACAGCACCGGGCAGGTCACATCCTCCGGCTTGAAACCCCAGTCGCCGACCAGCGCGAGGTCGTCGTCGATCATGGGGCCCGGCCCGTTGTTGAGGGCCGGCCGCACGACCTCCATCATCCACGACCAGCTGCCTTTCAGCGCCGCGTGGTCGGCCGGCGTGAACATCTCCGGGTCGTACTCGGACGCCGCCAGCACGTCGGCCAGCGCCTGACGGCCGGCGACCGCGGCGCGCAGCTCTGCCAGACCAGACGGTGCCATGCCCGCAAACCAGTCGAGCCCCTCGGCATCGAGCGGCGCGAGGCTCGCCACGCAGAGCGCGGCGCGGACGCGATTCCGCAGCAGCGCGCCGCACGCCAGGGCGTGCATGGTTCCCCCGGAGTGGCCCATCACGGCGAACCGGTCGATGCCCAGCGCGTCGGCGATGTCCGCGGTGTCTGCGGCCGCCGAGGCGATGTCGCGGCCCGGATGCGGAGTCGAGCCGCCGTAGCCCGGGCGGTCATATCCGACCCACCGGATTCCCAGCCGGTCGCCGTCAGCGAATAGTGGGCGGGGGGGTTCGCCCAGGTTAGGCGTGCCGTGGTGATAGAAGACCGTCAGCGGCCGGTCCGCCTCGCCGGTGTCATACGCGTGCAGCGTGCGTCCGTCGGCGAGCTTGACGTCTCGTTCATTCATCGGTTGATCAGAGAAGATAAATCGGAGCTGTAACCCGCCGACGGCTGGGGAGGTGCCGGCGGTAACCGGCGAATGGCGCCGGTGACTTGGCCCAAACTTAGCCCGTGACTGACGGTCCCGAGCAGGAGCTCGACCCCGCCACCCAGTTCCGCGAGCTCTACGACCGCGAGTACACGCCGGTCTACCGCGCGATCCGGGCGGTCGTGCTCGACCCCGCGGCCGCCGAGGATCTGACCCAGGAGACGTTCGTGCGCGCCTACCGCGCACGCACCAGATACAAACCGACGGCCCCGCCGGGCGCGTGGCTGCGACGCATCGGAGTGAACCTGGCCATCTCCCACCTGCGGCGGCAGAAGCTCGCTCGTTTCCTGCCGGCCCGGCTGTACGTCGCTCCGGACCGTCGCGAATACGACCAGGCCGAGGCCCGCGACGTCGTCACCAAGGCGCTCGCCGCACTGAGTCCCAAGCTCCGCGCCGCCGTCGTCCTTCATTACTACGAAGGCTTGACCCGCGAGGAGATCGCCAGCGTTCTCGGAGTGCCGGCCGGGACTGTGGCGTCGCGCATCGCGAAGGCGGTGGCGATCATGCGCAAGGCCGCCGGCAGCGACCAAGTCTGGGACCAGAAGCGTTCGAGTAGTGAAGGTGCCCTACGTGGACAATGAGCCCCGCGGGGGAGAGTTGACCTCGCCCGCAGAAGACGACATCCGCCGGTTCATCCGGAGTGGCGTACAGGCCTGGCAACCCCGCCGCGGACCCGACTTTTCAGGCCTCATGCTTCGCGTCTCCGGCTCGGGTCCTTCCCCCTGGCTGCTGTACACGGCGGCCAGCGCGGCGCTCGTGGTGATCCTGCTGGCCGCGTTCCTCGTCGGCTCGTATCTGCAGATCGGCGCGCTCGCGCCGCAGCCGGTTCCGGCCAACCTCCACTAACTAGAAGAGGGCCACCTCTTCGCCCAGGCCCTGCTCGACGGCCTTCGGCAGCACCACCGACGCCGCCGCCAGGTCCCACAGCGCCATGCCGTGCGACTCGAACAGCGTGATGCCCGGCTCCGCCGGCGGCTTCCAACCCCCGATCAGCACGCTCGCCAGCTCCGTCGTGCGTTCCCATTCGAACTTGCCAGCGCCGACCGCAGAGATCAGGTCGCCGCTCTCGAGGCGCGCCACCGCGAGCTGATCGACGACCACGGCTGAGGCCCGTGGCACGAGGTCGGCCGGCAGCTCGCTGCGGTTCGCGAAGTTCGATCCCGCGCCGATCACCAGCGCTGGGGTTTTGATCCAGTCCGCCGCCAGCACAGGCTCGGTGCTGGTCGTGATGGTCACGACCACGTCGGCATCGCGCACCGCGGCCTCTGCGCTGGAGGCCGCGACCACTGGAATGCCGAGCGTGGCCGCGCGCTCGGACGCGAAGGCCTCGCGGCGGGCCTGGTCGCGGCTGTACACGCGCATCTCTTTGATCGACAGCACGCGCGAGAGCGCGAGCGCCTGCGTTCGTGCCTGGTACCCGGAACCGATCACGGCGACGGTGACCGGCCCGCCACCGCCGGGCGCCAGCGCCCGGGCCGCCACCGCGCTCGCCGCACCAGTGCGGTAGGCGCCCATCAGATCAGCTTCGATCAGCGCCTTAAGCGATCCGTCCAGGCCGAAGACGTTGACCAGGAAGCGCGCCTTCCCGCTCGCGACCGAGTAGGCCTTGAGCCCCATGCAGTCACCGCCCGGGTAGGTCGCGAACATCACGTTCAGCAAAGCCCCGGGCGCGAAACCCCGCCGCCGCGGCTCGTTTTGCGCCGTGCCCTCGCCGAGCTCACGCATCGCGCGGCCGATCGCCTCGATCACCGCGTCCATGTCGATCACACGCTCGACATCCGACTCGCGCAGGATCCGAGTCATCGCCCGCAGAATAGCGTCCTCATGGCGGCGACCTCCCTGAACGTCGGCTTGATCGGGCTGGGCACAGTCGGCTCGCAGGTGGCCGAGCGGCTGCTCAACGCATCGCCTCAGCTGAACCGGCGAGCGGGCCTGGAGCTCTGCCTCGAGAAGATCCTGGTCCGCGACGTGACCAAGCCGCGCACGGTCCAGGTGGCGCCGGGGCTGCTGACCGCCGACGCGGCCGAGCTGATCGACAACCCGAGCATCCAGGTGATCGTCGAGGTGGCGGGCGGCGACGAGCCGATGCACTCGTACCTCGAGCGGGCGATCAGCGCCGGCAAGCACGTGGTCACCGCCAACAAGGTCGTGATGGCCAACCACGGCATGCAGCTGCTGGCGCTGGCCGCTGAGAAGAACGCCGACCTCTACTTCGAGGCCGCGGTCGGCGGCGGCATTCCCCTGATCAGCGCCTTCCGCACCGACCTGCAGGCGAACCGAATCGAGCAGGTGTCCGCGGTCATCAACGGCACCACCAACTTTGTCCTCGGTCGCATGGCCGCGGCAGGGCTGACGCTCGATGATGCGATGAGAGAAGCTCAGGCCGCCGGTTACGCCGAGGCCGATCCCACCGACGACGTCGACGGGTTCGACGCGACCTACAAGCTGGCCATCCTCGGCTCGATCGCCTACGAGATCAGCGTCCTCCCGCAGGAGATCTATCGCGAGGGGATCAAGGGCATCGAGCCCGTCGACTTCAAGTACGCACGCGAGCTCGGCTACGCCATCAAGCTCATCGCTCACACGAAGCGCCATCCCGGTCGCATCGAGGCCCGCGTGCATCCGGCGCTGGTGCCGCTCGACCATCCGCTGGCCCAGGTCGAAGGCGCGGACAATGCCGTGTTCGTCGAAGGCGACCTCGTGGGCCGCGTGCTGCTCGTCGGCCAAGGTGCCGGCGGCAGGCCGACGGCCTCGGCGGTCGTGGGTGACCTGATCGACCTGGCGCGCTCGATCCGGCGCGGCGTCCAGCACCGGCCGTCGTTTTCATTCGACGATCGCATCGGCGTCATCCCGATGGGCGAGGTCGTGACGCGGGCCTACTACCGTATTCGCGCCGAGGACCGCGCCGGTGTCGTCGCCGCGGTCGGCCAGGTGTTCGCCGAAGAGGGCGTGAGCATCTCGAGCTTCATCCAGAAGGACGCGTGGGTCGAGGAGAAGACGGCCGAGCTCGTCATCACCACGCACCCCACTGCCGACTCGTGCCTGCAGCGCGCCCGCCAGCGCATCGCGGAGCTGGAGCTCGTGCGCGCTGTGTCGTCCTTCCTACGCGTCTTCTAATCAGGCGACCGCTAATGGGAGTCATCGCTCGCTATCGCGACCACCTGCCGGTCGGCCCGAACACGCCTGAGGTCGACCTGCACGAGGGCTCGACGCCGTTGGTGCGAAGCCGCAACATCGGTCGCGCGCTCGGCCTGCCGAACCTGTACTTCAAGTACGAAGGCCTGAACCCAACCGGCTCGTTCAAGGACCGCGGCATGGTGGTCGCGGTCGCTAAGGCGCTGGAGGCCGGCAGCAAGGTCTTCGTGTGCGCATCGACAGGCAACACGTCGGCCTCGATGGCCGCGTACGCGGCGCGCATGGGCGTGCGAGCGATCGTGGTCGTGCCCGCGGGCGAGATTGCTCTGAACAAGCTGTCGCAGGCGCTCATGTACGGAGCCAAGGTCATCGCCCTCAAGGGGAATTTCGATCATGCGCTGCAGACTGTTCGCGACCTCGCCGCGGGCTATTCGGTCGCGCTCATGAATTCGGTCAATCCGTACCGCATAGAGGGCCAGAAGACCGCGGCGTTCGAGGTGGTCGAAGCGCTGGGCGAGGCGCCTGACTATGTCTTCCTGCCGGTCGGCAACGCGGGCAACATCACCGCCTACTGGAAGGGATTCAAGGAATGGCAGAAGGCGGGGCTGGCGCACAGGTTGCCGCGCATGGCCGGCGCCCAGGCTGAAGACGCCGCGCCGATCGTCAACGGTCATCCGGTCGACCATCCGAAGACTGTCGCGTCAGCAATCCGCATCGGCAACCCGGCGTCATGGGAGGGAGCGACGACCGCGCGCGATGAATCCGGCGGCGTGATCGCCGCCGTGTCGGATTCAGAGATCCTCGGCGCTCAGATCCGGCTCGCCGACAGCGAAGGTCTCTTCTGTGAGCCGGCGTCAGCCGCGCCGCTGGCGTTGCTGTTTCGGCTCGTGCGCGAGGGACGCATCGCGAAGGACGCAACCGCCGTGGTGGTTCTCACTGGCTCGGGTCTGAAGGACCCTGACGCCGCTTTGAAGAATGTCGAACCGCCGATTGAACTGGATGGCGATGCCCGTACACTGGCCAAGGTTTTGAAGCTGTGAGAATCCGAGTACCGGCGTCGATCGCGAACGTTGGCCCCGGTTTCGACTGCATGGCCATGGCCATCGACCTGTGGATGGAGGTCATCGCCGAGCCCGCGGAAAAACCATCGTGGGACTTCGAGGGCGAAGGCGCCGAGTACCTCGCCGCTCACGAGAACCCGTTCACCAAGAAGCGCTTCAAGGGCGTCGTGACCAGCGAGATCCCTCTTGGCGTAGGACTCGGCAGCAGCGCCGCCGCCCGGCTCGCCGCATCCGCTCTGACAGAGCCTTGGGACATCAAGAGCCACGTCATCGACGCGGCCGCGGAGGAAGGCCACATCGACAACGTCGCGGCCTGCGCGGCCGGTGGCATCCGCATCGTCTCCGAGCACTTCGACGAGCGGCTGCCCAACCCCGGCTGGGGACTCGCGCTTTTCGTCGCGCACGCGCCGCTGCCCACCGACAAGGCGCGCCAGGTCTTGCCCGACTCGGTGCCGATGGAATCGGCGATCTACAACGCGGCGCGGACCGGACTGCTCGTGCGCGCCATCACCGCGAAGAAGCCGACGTTGCTCGAGCAGGCGCTGCGCGACCGGCTCGCGCAGCCGCACCGGTTGCATCTATACCCGTGGGTGCAGGACGTGATGGACGCCGCGGACCGCGCGGGCGCTTATGCGTCCTCGATCTGCGGCTCTGGTCCCAGCGTGTTCGCGTTCTGCGCGGCTTCGCAGGCGATCCGCATCTCGCGGATCATGGCCGCCGCCGCGCCCCAGCACGGACGTGCACTTGTCACGAAGCTGACTGACAAGGGCATGTTCCGTTCTCTGTGAGGCGTGCGGCGGTAGGCGGGGCCGATAGATTCGGCGATCCGGGCGAGCCGAGTCGAAGGAAGGGGTGGCACGAGGAGGAATGCACTCGTCGTGCATGACGACGAGTTGACGGGCCCCCTGACGCACGAATCGGCCGCCCGGGCGTCGAAGATACGGCAACGCTCTGCCGCCGCAGGCCTCGTAGTCCAGAAGTACGGGGGCACCTCCGTCGGTTCGGCCGCGAGGATCCGTCGCGTCGCGCGCCGCATCGCCCGCACCGTTGCATCGGGTGAGCAGGTCGTCGCCGTCGTGTCCGCGATGGGCCACACGACCGACCGGCTGATAACGCTCGCGCAGAGCATCAACCCCGAGCCGCCCGCGCGAGAGCTCGACATGCTGGTCGCCAACGGCGAGACGATCACGGCGCCACTGGTGGCGATGTGCCTGCAGGGCATGGGTGTGCCCGCGATATCGCTGTCAGGCCTCCAGGCCGGCGTGCGCACCAGCGCGCACCATTCGCGCGCGCGCATCCACGACATCCAGCCCGATCGCGTCAAGCGCGTGCTGGCGGAAGGCAATGTGGCGGTGGTCGCCGGATTCCAGGGGGTGACCGAGGACTACGAGGTGACGACGCTCGGTCGTGGAGGATCAGACACAACAGCGGTAGCGCTCGCCGCGGCGCTGAACGCCGACGCGTGCGAGATCTACACGGACGTCGACGGGATTTATTCAGCCGACCCGCGCATCGTCCCCAAAGCGCGAAAGCTCAACCACATCCGCTACGACGAGATGCTCGAGCTGGCGGCGGCAGGCGCGCAGGTCATGCATCCGCGCGCGGTCGAGATCGGCGAGTTGTACAGCGTGCCCATCCACGTGCGTTCGAGCTTCAACGATCGCGTGGGTACGATGATCGTCGCTCAGGTTCCCATGGAAGACAGGCAACGCGTGCGCGGAATCGCGCAGGAAAAGAACGTCGCGAAGATCACCGTGCTCGGCGTCAAAGACAGGCCCGGTGTCGCCGCCAGCATCTTCGAGCCGCTCGGCAGCGCCGGCATATCGGTCGACGTCATCGTCCAGAACGTCGGCCACTCGGGCCGCACCGACCTGACGTTTTCGGTTGCGGAATCAGATTTGAAGGCGGCGGAGAAGCTGGTGCGCGTGGCGGCGAAGAGCGTGGGCGCGCGGCGCGTTTCGTCGGCGGGCGGCATCGCCAAGCTGTCGATCGTCGGCACCGGCATGCTCGGCATGCCGGGCATCGCTGGTCGCATGTTCCGTGCGCTCGCCGAAGCGGGCATCAACATCGAGATGATCAGCACGTCGGAGATTCGCATCACGTGCCTCGTCTCGCGCGACCAGGTCGAGAAAGGCGTGCGCGTGCTGCACAAAGCATTCGACCTGGACATCGAATAGCCCATGCCTGTTTCCGTTGCGATCGTTGGACCGCTCGGGTCCGGCAAAACGACGCTGTTCAACGCGCTGACCGCGGGCCGCGGCGCCGACGGCGTGGGCATGGTCGACGTGCCCGACGAGCGACTGATGCGCCTGTCGGAAGCGGTGAATCCGAAGAAGACCACGCCCGCGCAGGTCCGAGTGGAAGACACGCCGCCAGGAAGCCGCGCCCAGCGCGTCGCGTTCGCGCGCCAGGCCGATGTGCTGGTCAAGGTCGCGCGCTGCTTCGGTCCCGATCCTGAGCCTGTGGCCGAGCTCGACGAATTCACGCTCGACCTGGTGCTGTCCGACCTCTCATCGGTCGAGCGGCGGCTCGACATCGTCGCCAAGGAGGCGCGAGCCGGCAAGAAGGACGCGGCGCGCGAGACAGAAGTTCTCACCGCCGCGAAAGCGCATCTGGACGGCGGCCAGCCGCTGCGCACGCTGGCGCTGGAAGCGGAGGATCGCCAGTTTCTGAGTGCGGTCTACCCAGTGACCCTGAAGCCGGCCGTGTACGTCGCGAACGTCGCGGACGACCTGTTGCCGGGAGGCGGCGAGGCCGCGGCCAAGGTGAGCCGCGCCGCGGAGGCTGAAAACGCGCCGGTGATAGTGCTTTCAGCACGACTCGAGTCGGAGCTCGGGGAGCTCGATCCCGACGAAGAGAAGGAGATGCGCGCGAGCTACGGCATCGACGAATCGGGTCTTGGCCGCATCGCGCGAGCGGTCTGGGAGGCAGGCGGCCTCATCACTTACTTCACCGCGGGCGAGCCGGAGGTGCGTGCCTGGCCGTGCGAGCGCGACTCACCGGCGCCGGTCGCCGCGGGCAAGATCCATACCGATTTCGTGCAGCACTTCATCCGCGCCGAGGTCACATCAGTCGATGAGCTCGTGGCGGCCGGGTCGATGGACGCCCTGCGTGCAGCCGGCAAGCTGCGCGTCGAAGGGCGCGACTACAGGGTCCAGGACGGCGATGTGGTTTTCTTCAGGGTTGGTCGGTGATCGCCTAGAAGGTATTCCCAGTGCTCTGGAGCATCGACCAGAGCAGACTCCCGAGCCAGATCATCACCGCTACCACCGCCAGCAGGAGCAGGAATCTCATGTCGCGCTTAACGGCGGGCTGGGCTGAGGGCTTGCGGAGAGCCGCCGGTTTGGGTTCCATTATTCATGACGTATGTCCCAGCTGACCCAGCTTCGATTCAGTGCCGCACATGTCTGGGTGCGGGTCGAAGGCGATGTCGCGACCCTTGGCCTGAGCGACTACCTGCAAGACCAGATGGGGGAGATCACTGCCCTCGATCTGCCCGACCTCGGCGATGTCCTGCGCATCCGGCGGCGGATGGGCCACGTGGAGTCCGACGACGCGTCGTCTCCGCTCGAAGCGCCGGTGAGCGGCGAGGTGATCGAGGTCAACCCGGACGTCCTGGACAATCCCGACCTGGTCAACGCGGAACCGTATGGATCGGGGTGGCTCGTGAAGCTGCGGCTCGATGATCGCGGCGAGCTGGAAGAGCTGATCAGCGAAGAGGAATACGCGGAGCTCACGACCGAGGTCTGATCTCCGGTCGCGCCATCATAGGACCCCGTGTTCCAACCCAAGCTGTGGCGCGACGGCGAGTTCCTGAAGCTCTGGTGGGGCCAGTTCATCAGCGAAACCGGCAGCCAGGTCAGCGCGCTGGCATTGCCGACGGTCGCGATCCTCGTCCTCGCCGCCACGCCTTTCGAGGTCGGTCTGCTCGAAGCGTTCGGCTTTCTCGCCTTTCCAGTTTTGGGGCTTGTGGCCGGCGTGTGGGTGGACAGGCTGCGACGTCGGCCGGTGCTGATCGTCTGCGACATCCTGCGGCTGATCGCGCTGGGCAGCGTGCCCGTCGCGTTTGTCCTGCACGCGCTGACCATCGGCCAGCTCTACGCGGTCGCGCTGCTGGTCGGCGTCGGCACTGTTTTCTTCGACGTCGCCTACCAGTCGTATTTGCCGGCGCTCATCTCTCGCAGCGACCTGATCGAAGGCAACAGCAAGCTGCAGGTCACCGGCTCGGTGGCAGCGATGGCGGGTCCCGCACTCGCGGGCTTGCTCATCCAGTTCGTCGGCGCCGCGCGCGCTGTGACCGCCGATGCAGCCTCGTTTCTGGTGTCGGTGCTGTCGCTCTGGTGGATCCGCCGAGCTGAGCCGGATCCGCGCCCTGCTTCTGCCGCGGGCCGTGCCGGTTTCTTCGCGGAGATGTGGGAGGGCATCCGCTTCGTGATGGGCAACCAGACCATCTCGAGGATTGCCGGCTGCACGTCGACGTCAAACCTCGGCGGCAACATCTTCTTCGCCGTCTTCTTGATCTACGCCTACCGCGTGCTGCACGTCAGCCCTGGCGCGATCGGCCTGATCTTCGGCGCGGGCGCTGTCGGCGGGCTGTTGGGCGCCCTGATCGCTTCATGGGTGCCGGCGCGCATCGGGCTTGGGCCGACGCTCTTCGTCAGCATCATGCTGTCGCCGCTGTCGGGGATCCTGGTGCCGATCGCGCAATTCGGGTTCGCGGTCCCTCTTCTCTTCGCGTCGCAATTCATCGGCAGCTTCGTCAACCCGGTTTACAACATCAACCAGGTCAGCCTGCGGCAGGCCATCACGCCGGACCGGGTGCAGGGCCGCATGAACGCGACGGTGCGCACGATCATCTGGGGCACCATCCCGATCGGCGCCGTCATCGGCGGGCTCATCGGCACGGCTTACGGCCTGTTGACCGCCATCTACGTCGGCATCGCGGTCCAGGCGCTGTCCGGTCTGTGGATCCTTTCCGGGCCGGTTCGCCTGAAAGTGCAGCCAGAACCCGTCGCCGAGGGGTAAAGAAGCGGTTAAGGCTTGACAGCCTCAACATTCGGGGGTATAAATCCTGCCGGGACACAACATCTCGTAGCCCACGATCCAGCCCCGTTGAGTCCCACGGCCCAAAGACAGGCAGGCGGAGTTCCCCTCGACGTCCCACTCCACGTCGTTCCACCAGACCCCTACCGCCTGCCTGCCATCCTCTCCCTAGGTAAACTCAGGGCCGATGAGTCGTAAGTCCCGCCGCAACAAAGCACGCGTCCGCTATCGCCCGCCCGTCAAGGCATCTGCCCCCGCGGCCGGTGGGGCCACCGCGCTCGCGCCGGGGCGTTCCGTCTCCCAGGCACGCGTCGGCGGCGACCAGGCGACTGTCCGCGCGGTCGAGCTGTCGCTGGGTGCCGGCAACCGCTTCGTCAAGGCCCGCGGCGGCCGCATGGTCGTCGAATCCGGCGATCCGTCGATACCGCTTGACCGGGTCCCGTACTTCCGCAGCGACCTGGTCCGCCTCGCGTTCGTAGCCGCGGCCATGGTTGTGCTCCTCGGCGCGGGCAGCATCGCGATCCCACAGCTGATCAAGTAAACCGCGGCTTAATCCGCGCTCGGCTGGGCTAGAGTTTCGCCATGTCCGACGACGCGCAGCAAACAGCCAGGACCCTGATGCACCTGCTCCGCGGCGCCAAGCGCGGGACCCAAGATCTCCAGCACCCGGTCAACGTCATCCACCACGACGAGGCCACCTTCGGCGAGCGGCTGGCCGACGCTATCGCGGCGGGCATCGGCTCGTGGCGCTTTCTGATCATCCAGACGATCGCAGTCATCGCCTGGGTCATGTTCAACGTGATCGGCCTGGTCAACCGCTGGGACCCGTTCCCATTCATCCTGCTCAACCTGCTGTTCAGCGTGCAGGCGGCTTACACCGGCCCGGTGCTGCTGCTGGCAGGCAACCGGCAGGCCCAGAAGGACCGGCTTACGCTCGAGCACGCGAGCCAGGAGGCCGACAAGGCCGACGCGCAGAACGTGCAGATCTTGACGGCGATCGAGCACAACACGAACGTCACGCTGGAAGTCCTTCAGCACGTCCAGACTCTGGTCGAGGGCCACATCAAGGAATCCACGCCGAGCTAGGGCGACCGGCACGCGCCGCTTACACTCAAGCCCGTGCGCGTGATCCTGTTCACCGGCAAAGGCGGTGTCGGCAAGACGTCGGTCGCCGCTGCGAGCGCGGTGCGCTGCGCGCAGGCCGGATACCGCACAGTCGTGATGAGTACCGACCCCGCGCATTCGCTGGGCGACTCGTTCGACATCGAGCTTGGTCCGACCATGACGCAGGTCGGCAAGAACCTCTGGGCGCACGAAGTTTCCGCGTTGCACGAGATGCAGCGGCACTGGGGCCGGCTTCACGAATACGCGGCGGAAGTCTTCGCGACCCAGGGCCTCGACGAGGTGGTCGCCGAGGAGGTCGCGAATCCACCAGGCATGGACGAGATCGCGTCGCTGATGTGGATCAAGCACTACGCGCAGAAAGCCGAGCACGACGTGTTGATCGTCGATTGCGCGCCGACCGGCGAGACGCTGCAGCTGCTGACCTTCCCCGATGCGGCGCGGTGGTGGCTCGACAAGGTCTATCCATGGGAGCGGCGGGCGATGAAGGTGGCGCGACCGGTGCTTCAGCCGTTGATGAACATTCCACTGCCGAGCGACGAGATCTTCGCGTCGTTGAAAGACTTGCTCCTCGATCTCGACGGCATGCGCAAGGTGCTGAC
>JACZCV010047043.1_pt1 | contig 12268 bp, 11 predicted proteins | sample 8641841 | NCBI WGS metagenome assembly JACZCV01 (sample SAMN15324606, study PRJNA640507) | soil metagenome | isolation source: monocropping sugarcane control | place: China: Luxin town, Laibin City, Guangxi Province | collected 2019-07-25 | depth 10cm m
CCGACGCAGATCGGCTACGACTCCGACGACCCGATGGCCAACGGCGAGGTGGGCAAGGTCGGCGTGGCCATCGACTCGCTGGAGGACATGGAGATCCTTCTCGACGGCATCCCGCTCGACCGCGTGTCGACATCGATGACGATCAACGCCACCGCATCGATGCTGCTGTTGCTCTATCAGCTCGTCGCCGAGAAGCAGGGCGTGTCGCCGGAGAACATCACCGGCACCGTCCAGAACGACATCCTCAAGGAGTACGCCGCGCGCGGCACGTACATCTTTCCGCCGAAGCCTTCGATGCGCCTTGTCACCGATCTTTTCGCGTACTGCCGCGAGCGGCTGCCCAACTGGAACACCATCTCCATCTCCGGCTATCACATGCGTGAGGCCGGCGCCACCGCGGCCGAGGAGATCGCGTTCACCCTCAGCCACGCCATCGCGTACGTCGAAGCCGCCATCGCGGCCGGGCTCGCTGTCGACGACTTTGCGCCTCGCGTCTCTTTCTTCTTCGCCTGCCACATGGATTTCTTCGAGGAGGTGGCGAAGTTCCGCGCCGCGCGCCGCATGTGGGCGCGCATCATGCGCGACCGGTTCCACGCCAAGGACGTGCGCTCGCAGTCGCTGCGCTTTCACACTCAGACCGGAGGCGTAACGCTCACTGCCCAGCAGCCGCTCAACAACGTGGTGCGGACCACGCTCGAGGCGATGAGCGCGGTGCTGGGCGGCACCCAGTCGCTGCACACGAATGCATACGACGAGGCGCTGGGCCTGCCGTCGCAGAGCGCGGCGGAGATCGCATTGCGGACGCAGCAGATGATCGGATTCGAGTCGGCGGTGCCGCTGGTCGCGGATCCGTTGGGCGGCTCGTTTTATGTAGAGAACCTGACCGACCGCGTGGAGGAGGAGGCGCTGGCCATCATGGCCGACGTCGACGAGCGCGGTGGTGCGGTGGAGTGCATCGAAAGCGGCTGGACGCAGCAGCGCATCGCCGAGAGCGCCTATCAGTTTCAGCTGCGCGTGGAGTCGGGAGATCGCGTCGTCGTCGGGGTGAACAAGTACGCGACCGAGGACGCGGACAAGGTCGAGATCACGAGGGTGAGCCCGCATCACCAGGCCGAGCAGGCGAGGGCGTTGAAGAAGCTGCGCGCGCGCCGGCCCGCCGACGTCGTGAAGCGGCACCTCGACGCGATCGGCGCGGCGGCCCGCGGTGACCAGAACCTGCTGCCGGTGTTGAAGGCAGCGCTCGCGGACTACATCACCATCGGAGAGTGCTGCGGCGTGCTGCGTGAAGTCTTCGGCGAGTATCGCCCGCGGGAGGCAGCGTGATGTCGGTAGTGCCGATGATCGCGTACGAGGACGGGAACGCTGCCATGGACTGGTTGATCGCAGCCTTTGGTTTCGTGGAAGCCGACCGGCGCGTCGGCAAGGACGGTCGATTGGCGCACGGTGAGCTGAAGGCGGGTGACTCGATCATCATGCTGGCCACGCCGACGCCGGATTACGAGGGCCCGAAGCACCACCGCGAGCACTGCGAGGCCGCGAGCAAGTGGTCGAGCGTGCCGTACATCATCGACGGAGTGCTCGTGACTGTCGAAAACCTGGACGCGCACTTCGAGCGCGCCAGGGCCGCGGGGGCGCGGATTCTGTCCGAGCCGGAGGACACACCGGACGGGCGGCACTACCGCGTCGAAGACCTCGAGGGCCATCGCTGGATGTTCCAAGAGGCCCGATGAGCGAACGCGACCATAAGGTCGATCCGCTCAACCTGCTGCGGCAGCGCAAGTACGAGGCGGGCCACGGAGACGCCGAAGCCTTCAACCGCCAGCACGCGAAGCACAAGCTCACGGCCCGCGAGCGCATCTCGCGGCTGGTCGATCGCAACTCGTTCGAGGAGCTCGACATCTTCGCCACGCATCGCGCCAGCGGTTTCGGGCTGGAGTCGAAGCGCATTCCGGGTGATGGCGTAGTGACCGGCCTGGCCAAGATCGGCGGGCGCGACGTCGTGCTCTTCAGCCACGACGCGTCCGTTTTCGGCGGCTCGCTCGGCGAGGTCTTCGCCGAAAAGGTGATCAAGGTCATGGACCTCGCGCTGCGCAACCGCATTCCGATCATCGGCATCAACGACTCGGGCGGCGCGCGCATCCAGGAAGGGGTCGTGTCGCTCGCGGGCTACGCCGAAATTTTCTGGCGCAACGTCGAATCAAGCGGTGTGATCCCGCAGCTCAGCCTCATCCTGGGGCCCTGCACCGGCGGCGCCGTCTATTCGCCGGCCATGACGGACTTCACCTTCATGGTCCACGGCGCCGGATACATGTTCATCACCGGCCCCGAGGTGATTCGCGTGACCACCGGCGAGGAGGTCACTTTCGACTCGCTAGGCGGGGCGGAGGTGCACAACGTCAAGTCTGGGGTCGCGCATTTCCTCGCCGAGTCGGAGGACGAGTGCTTCACGCAGGTGCGCCGCCTGCTGACGTTCATCCCTCAGAGCTGCGACCAGGAGCCGCCGCGGCTGCAGCCGACGGATGACCCGGAACGAGCCGATCCCGGACTCGCCGGCATCATCCCCGACAGTTCTAAAGAGTCGTACGACATCAAGGACGTCGTGCGGATGGTCGTCGACGGCGGCGAGTTCTTCGAGGTGCAGCCGTATTACGCGATGAACATCGTGGTCGGCTTCGCGCACCTCGATGGCCAGCCGGTCGGCATCGTCGCCAACCAGCCGAAGGTGATGGCGGGTGCGCTCGACATCAATGCTTCAGTCAAAGCCGCGCGCTTCGTGCGCTTCTGCGACGCGTTCAACATCCCGCTCGTCACGTTTGTCGACGTGCCGGGCTTCCTGCCCGGGACGGCGCAGGAGTATGGCGGCATCATCCGCCACGGCTCCAAGCTGCTTTACGCGTTCAGCGAAGCCACCGTCCCGAAGCTGACGGTCATCACGCGCAAGGCCTACGGTGGCGCGTACTGCGTGATGTGCTCGAAGCACATCCGGGCCGACTACAACGTCGCGTGGCCGACGGCGGAAATCGCGGTGATGGGGCCTGAGGGCGCCGTCAACATCGTCTTCCGCCGCGAGCTCGACGCCGCCGCCGATCGAAACGCGGCGCGCCGCGAGCTGGTTGAGGATTACACGGAGCGATTCGCCAATCCGTACATAGCGGCCGAGCGCGGCTACATCGACGACGTGATCGAGCCGGGCCGCACCCGCACCTCGCTCATCCGCGCCTTGCGGATCGCGCAGCGCAAAGAGCGCAAGCGCAACCCGCGGTGGCACGGCAACATCCCGCTCTGAACTCCTGATACGCAGCTTTGGCGCCAAAACAGGCGCATCAGTGCCGGCCGATAGGCGGGTTTGGCGCCAAACGCGCGGATCGCGCGAGACACCGACTCAGACGATGTCGGTCGGCAGCCTCGCCGCGTAGAAACCGCGGGCAGCGATCGAGTGGACCGGGCCGCCTTGAATGACGTTCTCGACGGTCGGCGTCCAGGTCCCGTCGCGGTAGCTGCCGATGATGAGCGTCTCGCTGTCCAGCCATCCCGCCCAGTCGGTCAAGCCAGGACTGCTGGTGTAGTTGGCGATCAGCCCGTCGCTTCGGCGCCAGATCGCCATGTGCTGTGGGATGTTCGGGTCGGTGGCGGCCACCCACTGACCGTCGGGTGACACCGCCGCCGCCGCGCTGCGTGTGCCCCAGTCGTTGGTGCTCCAGTCAGTGGTGTTGCCGGCCCAGTCGATGGTGCCGCCCTGGATGCAGCCGGACCCGGCGGGGCTCAGCGGTCCGCTCACGGTACAAGCGCCAATGAGCACCACGCGATTGGCGGTGGCCGGATCGACCACGTGGTAGCTGATCGCCGAGTATGGATTGTCGACGTCGGGCGCGGCCTTCACGACGTCCTCGGCGTACGGGCCGTAAGCGTGCGCCAGCACCAGCAGGCCCGCATGCCATGCAACCGGCCAAACGAAGTCGGTGGTGGAGGTGAAGATGGGCCTTCTGTCAGCACCAGCGAGTGATTCGGTGTAGATGGTCACTCGAACCGGCGACACGTTGAAGTCGAGTATCGAGAACGCGATCCGTGAATCGTCGGGACTGACCGCAAACGCCGCCTCCTGGCCACCATTGACAGGCAGTTGCATGACGGTCCGCTGGCTGCCGTCGGCGAGGCTGAAAGACCTGAGCGTGGAATCGCCGTCGAGGAAATAAAGAGCATTCAGGCTCGTGCTGACGTATGGCAGCTCGATCGCGTGCCCCGCCGGCGTGGTGATCGGCTTTCGTCGGCCCTGTCGTAGCGCCGCCTTGATGGTGCCGTCGGCGGCGACGACGTTCACGTTGTACTGATCCGGAAAGCTGGAGAGGTCGACCAGCACGCCGTATGCGGGCGCGACGGTAGGCGATGCGATCGAGCTCGGCGTCGGCGAGTCGGCTGAGATCGGAGACGGCGAAGCCTCGCCGAACCCGGAAACCGGAGAAACCTCGACTGGCGACGCGGTCGCTGTGGGGTGGGATGCGGTCGGTACCGCCGCGTTGGTCGAGCACCCCGCGGCGACGAGTACGAACGACAGGAGCGCCAGTTTCCGTCTCATCGAATCACTCGCTGAACGCGATCCGGCAGCGCTCGTTACGCTCATGGCTGTGAAGCTGCTCGAGTATCAGGCCAAAGAAGTCCTCGCCTCGCTCGGCGTCAACATTCCTCCAGGCCAGGTGGCGCGCACGCCGGATGAGGCCGCGGCGGCCTGCGAGGCTCTCGGTCCCGTGGCCGTCAAGGCCCAGGTGCCAGTGGGCGGCCGCGGCAAGGCCGGCGGCATCAAGCTGGCGCAAACGCCCGACGAAGCGCGGCGGGCTGCCGAGCAGATCATCGGCATGGACATCAAGGGCTACAAGGTGCCGCTCGTCTACTGCGAGGCGGCGCTCGGCATCGCTCGCGAGATCTATCTTGGCTTCACCGTCGACCGCGACGCTCGCGCCAACATCCTGATGCTGTCCGCCAAAGGTGGCATGGACATCGAGCAGGTGGCCGAGGAGTCGCCCGAGTCGATCGCTCGGCTGTATCCGAATCCCTGGCGCGGGCCGCTCGACTTCGAGTTGAACGGCCTCGTATTCCAGGCCGGCCTGGGCGAGCTGGCGCGGCCGTTGGTTGCGGTCATCAAGAAGCTCTATCGGGCGATCCCTGAGCTCGACGCTGTCACGGCCGAGATCAACCCGCTGGTGGTGACCCAGTCGAACGAGATCGTCGCCGGTGACGCCAAGCTCGAGATCGACGACAACGCCATGTGGCGGCACAAGGAGCTTGAAGAGCGATACGGCGCGGTGCTGGAGGGCGATCGTTACGAGGTCGAGGCCAAGAAGCGCGGTCTCACCTACGTCTCGCTCGACGGCGACATCGGCATCATCGGCAACGGCGCCGGCCTGTGCATGAGCACGCTGGACCTGGTGCAGCGCGCCGGCGGCAAGGCCGCCAACTTCTGCGACATCGGCGGCGGCGCTCGCGCCGAGGTGGTGGAAAACGCGCTGGCCGTCATCCTCATGAACCCGCGTGTGAAGGGCGTGCTGATGAACGTCTTCGGCGGCATCACGCGCGGCGATGAGGTGGCAAAGGGGCTGGTCACCGCGCGCGACAACCTGCAGATGAAGTTGCCGCTCGTCGTCCGCATGAGCGGCACGCGTGAAGAGGAAGGTCGCGCGATTCTCAAGGAGAATGGAATCGAGCCCGGCGCCAACGCGTGGGAAGCCGCGCAGAAGATCGTCGAGCTGACGCGGGCGGGGGCGAGTTTCACAGGGGCCCCCGCGAGATCTCGGCGAAGCCTCAGATCTCGTGGGGATCAGGCATGAGCATTCTTCTCGACGGATCGACGAGAGTCATCGTCCAGGGCATCACCGGCCGTGAGGGTTCGTTCCACGCGGAGCAGATGAAGGAGATGGGCACCAACCTCGTCGGTGGCACGAGCCCCGGCAAGGGCGGCACGACGCACGCGGGAGTGCCGATCTTCAACAGCGTCGCCGAGGCCGTGGAGGCAACGGGCGCCACCGCCTCCGGCATCTTCGTTCCGCCGCCGTTTGCCGCCGACGCGATCATGGAAGCCGCCGCGGCCGGCATCACGCTTATCGCGTGCATCACCGAAGGCGTCCCGATCCAGGACATGATCCGGGTCAAGGATTTCCTGCGCGGCTATCCGGCGACGCGCTTGCTCGGCGCCAACTGCCCTGGCCTCATCACGCCCGGCGCGGCCAAGATCGGCATCATCCCGCAGCGCATCACGCGTCCCGGCTCGGTCGGTCTGGTCTCGCGCAGTGGCACGTTGACCTACGAGGTCGGGTCGGCACTGAGCGCGGCCGGCATGGGCCAGTCGACGATCGTCGGCATCGGCGGCGATCCAGTGCTGGGCCTCACCTTCGCCGATGTGATCGCGCTTTTCGAACAGGACCCTGGTACCGATCGGCTGGTGGTCATCGGCGAGATCGGCGGCAGCGACGAGGAGCACGCGGCGGAGCTGCTCGGGCGTGGTAGCCGGCTTAAGACCGTAGCGTTCATCTCCGGCCGCACGGCGCCCGAGGGCAAGCGCATGGGCCACGCCGGCGCGATCATCTCCGGCAACCGCGGCACCGCCAAGAGCAAGGAGGAAGCCTTCAGGCGCGCGGGCGTGGCGGTGGCCGAGACCACCGACCAGATCGTGGGTCTCATCGCGTAGTTGGCGACCTACACTCGCGCCATGCCCATCGCGATCAGCCGGGCCGTGCCCGGCGACCGGATGCGCGACGTATATCTGCTGACGTTCCTGGTCGCTTGGATGGTCTACACGCGCTTCTTCTTCGGTCTGCGGGCGGCGCACGCAGTCCTGCCGCCGTGCCCGTTCTATTACCTCACCGGACATCCCTGCCCGTTCTGCGGCGGCACGCGATCGTTCGCCTACATGTGGGAAGGCGACATGACCGACGCGGTGCGGCTGTTTCCGCTGGGCCCCGCGTTTTTCCTGGGCACGATCGTCGCGATCGGCGGGCTGGCGTCGGGCATCGTCAGCGGCCGCACCTGGTCGGTGCGGCTGACGGGCGCGCAGTGGCGCGTGCTGGCGGCCGGCGCCATCAGCGCCATCGCCATCAGCTGGATGCTGAAGCTGTTCGTCCTGGGGAACTGATCAGCCGCTCGATCACCGGGTAGCTGAGTTCAGTCACCCGAGGCTGGTTGCTGACCGGATCGATCAGGTCGTGAGGCAGTCCGTCCCTGGCCGGGAATTCGAACGTCTCGACGTTCACGCCATGGCGGCGCCATACCTTGATCAGCCGGTAGGTGTAGCGGTTGTCCAGCCGCGGCTCGGCGGCGTTGGTGACGACCGAGATCGCCGGAGATTTCGGCGGCGATTGGCGTGCCGCCGCCAGCAACCTGCGGCCGCACTCGAACAGGGCGGCATAAGCGTGGGTCGCGAAGCGCGGGTAACCATGGGGCGGGCCGATGCGGTCCTTCAGCTTCGGGTTCCACCACATGTAGAAGTTCGGCAGCACCCGCGCCACACGTGACATTCCGGTCAGAACCGGGCTAGGAATCGGCTTGAGCCCGAGCATCGGGGCGATGAGCACTGTCCGATCGATGCCTTCGCGCGTCTGGGCCTGATGGCCGGCCAGGATCGCGCCCAGCGAAAGCCCGGCGACGGTGAGGCGGTCGCCCAGGTCCAACCCCGCGGTGACCGATCGACCGGCCACGGCGACCAGCTGATCCGCTTGGAGCTCGGCGATCGCCGTGTTCATCCGATCCAGGTAGCCGTGCCGCGGGTAGCGCGGGATGAGGACGTTCCAGCCCTGGGCATGGAAGCGCCGGCCGATCGCATCGAACTGGGCAGGGCAGTTGGTGAATCCATGCAGCAGGACCAGGGCCCGCTCAGTCCGCCCGCCGTGCGAGTAAAAGCGGGTCTGGCAGGCCGGGTTGACGTTCGGTCCGTCCAGGTCCTGGAGGCCCTGGATGATCTCGATCGCGTCTGACCACGACACCCCGTGCAAGGATTGCATGACATGGACTTCGACCTGACGGAGGAACAGAAGGCGGTCCGCGACCTTTGCCGCGACTTCGCCCGCGAGGTGGTCGCGCCGGCCGCCGAGGAGCTCGACCGCGAGCACAGGTTCGGCTACGACATCGTCCGCCAGATGGGCGAGCTGGGCCTGTTCGGGCTGCCCTTCGACACGCAGTACGGCGGCGCTGGGGCCGACTTCCTATCGCTGTGCCTGGCCATCGAGGAGATCTCGCGCGCCGACGCCGGGGTCGGCATCACGCTCGAAGCGGCCGTCTGCCTCGGCGCCGCTCCGATCCACGACTTCGGCACCGAAGAGCAGAAGCAGACGTGGCTGCCAGAGCTGCTGTCGGGTCGCAAGCTCTGGGCCTTCGGCCTGACGGAGCCCGAGGCGGGGTCGGACGCCGGTGCGACCAAGACCCGCGCCGAGCTTCGTGACGGCAAGTGGGTCATCAACGGGGCCAAGCAGTTCATCACGAACTGCGGCACCGACATCTCGGCCGGCGTGACGATCACCGCGCTCACCGCCAAAGGTGGCCGCGCCAACGGCCACGAGCCTGAGATCAGCGCCATTTTGGTGCCCAAGGACACGCCTGGCTACCACATCCTGCCTGGCTACAGGAAGCTGGGCTGGCACTCCTCAGACACGCATCCCCTGAGCTTTGAAAACTGCGAGGTACCGGAAGAGAACCTCCTCGGCGCGCGTGGCGGCGGCTACCGGCAGTTCCTGCACACGTTGATGGGCGGCCGCATCGCCATCGCCGCGCTATCGGTCGGCGTGGCCCAGGCCTGCCTGGACGCGGCGCTGGCCTACGCCAAGGAGCGGCAGGCTTTTGGCGCGCCGATCGGCAAGCAGCAGGCGATCCAGTTCAAGCTCGCCGACATGGCGATGGAGACGGAGCTCGCGCGGACGATGGTCTACCGCGCCGCGACCGCCTACCGCCATGGCAACGGCGAGACCACCAACGAGCTGCGAACGCTGGCCGCGATGTGCAAGCTCTATGCCTCCGAGACTTCGAAGCGCGCGGCCGACCAGGCCGTGCAGATCCACGGCGGGTATGGATTCATGGAGGACTACCCGGTCGCGCGCTACTGGCGCGACGTGAAGATCAACGAGATCGGCGAGGGTACCTCGGAGGTGCAGAGGATGCTGATCGCGCGGCTGCTGGGCCTCTAGACAAGAAGCACGCCAACAGCCTTGGCGGCAAGGACGACGAGACCGACCCCGACCGCGGCGACCGTAACCAATCCGGTTGATACGACGCCGATGGCCACGAGGCCGACGCTGACCGCTCCGATGCCGACGAGACCCACGGCCATCGGTCCGATTGCGACCAGGCCGACCGAAACGAATCCGACCGCCACGCGGCCGACGGCGACGATGCCTGTCGCGCGCCCATGCAATGAGATGGCGATGATTGGAACCCCGAAAAGCGTCTGCGGTGATCTGTATTCCACGGCGACGAGTCTAGGCATCAACTGTCGCGTGAACCAGTAACGAGGGTCAGGAACAGATGCTGACAAAAGCTACCGATAGACGCCGTTGTGACCGATGCTGTGGAGCCCGACGTTCGGGAAGTACGTAAGACCGTGGTCCTCTGAACCGACCTTGATCCGCGCCACGACCGCCCCGGTCACCGTGCTGAAGACGTAGACCATCGCGTTGTAGCGGCCCGAGGCCCAGAGCTGCGTCCCGTCAGGGCTCAGCTGCAGCATGTCGGGGCTGCCTCCGCCTGGGATGTGCCACTTGGCGACGACGCGGCGGTTCGCGAACTCGATCACCGAGATCGAACCCTCCAGGCGGTTAGAGACGTAAAGGAATCGCGCGTCGCGAGACACCTGCAGGCCGTGCGCGCCGTGCCCCGTCGGAATGAACTGGATGACCTTCATCGCGTTGGGATCGATCACCGACACGCCGTCGAGCCCCTGGTTCGTGACGTAGAAGAGCTTCCCATCGGGCGATACCTTGACGTCGATTGGCAGTCCGCCTGTGTTGATGTACCCGACCAGCTTCATCTGCACCGTGTCGACCTTGGCGACCACGCCCGAGTACTCGGTGGAGATGAGGAGATAGCTGCCGTCGGCGCTGAAGTCGAGATGGTCGGCGCCCGGCCAGGGGATGGGCACCGACTTCAGCAAGCTCCAGTTGTGCGGGTCGCGAAATTCGATCCGCATCAGGCGCTCGACCACGTCGATCGCCTTGGTGCCGTCAGGCGTGAAGTAGAGGTTGTACGGGAAGGGGATGTGGATCTGTCCCGACGGCTTGCCCGTGTGGATATCGATCACCGTCAGCATGCTCGAGCCTTCGTTCTCGACATACAGCTGGCTCAGGTCCCATGACGGCGTGATGTGGTGTGGGATCTGGCCGACCGCGTAGTGGTCGATCACCTTGAACGTCATCGGATCGATCACGTCGACGGTGTTGGCCATGCTGTTCGGCACGTACACGCGCGGCGGCAGGTGGCACAGCGGGCATGGCACGACGCCCGACATGTCGTTGGCGTAGACGTTGAACGCCGGCGCCGGCAGCGAACCGGACGAGACGTCGGGCGGGACCAGCGGGCTGCCCGGCTCTCCGACGGTGCCCGTGTCCTGCGCGCCGGCCGCAGGCGGGGCGGTGCTCCAGACGACAGCGGCGACCACGGCCGCCGGGCTCACGATGGCGATCGCGAGCGCGATGGCGAGGAAGATCCTGATTGGGCGGGTCCTGGCTAGGGCCGCGATGGCTGCCTACTCGTCTGGTAGGTCTTCGAGCTTGGGCGCGAGCTCACAGACCCAGCGGCCGTCGTCCAGCCTCCGGATGAACCGGCTGTATCCCTGGTTGCGTGCCACATTCAGGAATTGCTCCTGAGTGATCAACGTTCGAAGGCGGGCAAGGTCCGCATAGGTGCTGTCCCGCATGATCCCGCCGACCACGCCCGCGAGTTCGCGCCACTGGCCCTCGGAGAGCGGTTCGCCGTACCCGGCGATCGTCACCAGCAGCGCCGCCGTGGCGCCGGTGATGGTCTCGGGCAGCAGTTTTTCGGACTTCGCCCGGGCGATGATCTCCCTGCCCGTGCTGATGATGTCCGCGATTCGATCGCGTCGGACACCGATGATGTCCCTACCACTGCCCACAGTGGTGCCTTCGAGGTAGCGCGGGCCTGCTTCCATCGCGACCCACTATTGTAGGTCCGGGCCTTTCCCTGGCCCCGCCATGGACTTAGAGCTAGAACCCCACCACGAGGCTTTCCGCGCGTCCGTGCGCGAGATCGCGCAGGGCGTGGTCGAGCCGCTCGCGGCCGAGGTCGACCGCGACCATCGGTTTCCGGTCGAGGCGGTCGACGCCGCGCGAGAGGCCGGACTGATGGGCGTGCTGATCCCCAAGGAGTACGGCGGCGCAGGACTGGACGCGCTCGCTTTCACGCTCTGCATCGAAGAGCTCGCGCAGGCGTGCGCGTCGACCGCCGTGATCATCGACGTGCACACCAGCGTCGGCAGCGAGCCGATCCTTCTGTTCGGCACCGAGGAGCAGAAGCGCCAATGGCTGCCGCGGCTCGCGTCCGGTGAGCTGCTCGGTGCGTTCGCGCTCACCGAGCCTGCATCTGGGTCCGATGCCGCATCGCTGAAGACCAGTGCGCGCCGCAGTGGCACTGATTACGTGCTGAATGGCACGAAGGTCTTCATCACCAACGTCGGCCACGCCGGCGTGTACATCGTGTTCGCGCGCACTGGGCCTGACGAGCGGGCGAGCGGAGTCAGCGCGTTCATCGTCCCTGGCGATTCACCGGGGCTTCGCGTCGGCCAGGTCTTCAAGAAGATGGGACTAAACGGCTCGCCCACCGGCGAGCTCGTGCTCGAAGACGTGGTCGTACCGGCGGCGAACCGGCTGGCGGCCGAGGGCAAGGGCTTCGGCGTCGCCATGCGCGCGCTCGACTCGGGTCGCATCGGCATCTCCGGCCAGGCACTCGGTATCGGGCAGGCCGCGGTCGACCAGTCGCGAGCGCTGCTCGCATCGCAGGCGCGGCAGCAAGGGGACGACTTCACGCTCGCGGAGATGGCGACTCGCCTCGAGTCTGCCCGCCTGCTCGCGTATGAGGCCGCCTGGTTGTGCGCGAAAAAGCGTCCGTTCACGCGCATCGCATCGATGGCCAAGCTGCACAGCACCGACACCGCGATGGACCTGGCGCTCTCGGCGCTGCAGCTCGCGGGCGAGGAAGGAACCATCGCCGGCAGCCCATTCGAGCGCCACATGCGCGACGCCAAGGCGCTGCAGATCTACGAGGGCTCGAACCAGGTGCAGCG
>JACZCV010018398.1_pt1 | contig 12251 bp, 11 predicted proteins | sample 8641841 | NCBI WGS metagenome assembly JACZCV01 (sample SAMN15324606, study PRJNA640507) | soil metagenome | isolation source: monocropping sugarcane control | place: China: Luxin town, Laibin City, Guangxi Province | collected 2019-07-25 | depth 10cm m
CAGCTGCCCGCATTCGGCGATCTGTCCGTTCGGAGGCCAACCACCCGAATGATTGCGCTGACGACTTCACTGAGCCCGGAGCAGGCCGCCGCGGCCCACGCCGGGCCCGACGGCGCGTTCCTCATCGCGGCCGGCCCAGGCACCGGCAAGACGTTCACGGCAACCGAGCGGTTCTGTTGGCTGGTCGAGCAGGGCGTGCCGGCGGACAGCATCCTCGCCGTCACGTTCAACGACCGCGCCGCCGATGAGCTGCGCGAGCGCATCACCGCGGAGCTTTGGCGGCGCCGTCCCGACATCCCGGCGCAGGCGACGGACGGCGCGTGGATCGGCACGTTCCACGGCACCTGCGCGCGTCTGCTGGAGGAGTTCGCATATCTCGTGGGGGCGCCGCGAGAGCTGCGCGTGCTCGACGAGGCGGGCCAGCGGCTGTTCGAGCAGTCGCTGATCACCAAGCTCAGCACTGGCGCGGCCGCGCCGCTCGACCCTGATTCATTCACCGCTCTCGGGGTCGAGGAGCTCGACGAGCTGTTGCGTCTCGGATTGCGCTTCGTGTTGAAGCTGAAAGGTCGCGGCATCAGGCCCGATGCGTTTCACCAGCGCGCGCACGAGCTGCACCTGGCGAACTGGCCGGTCGGTGCGGATGGCGACGGCGCGCAGGGCGGCAATCCGCTGCTGGCGGCCAAAGCCGAGCGTGAAGCCATCGACGTGCTGTCGCTCATTTACCGGACGTATGAGGAGTCGCTGGCCGAGGCCGGGCTGCGGGACTTCGACGACCTGATCCTCGCGGTGATCGATGCGCTCGAGCGCGTGCCCGAATTTCGCGCGCGATGTCGCGCTCGATTCCGTTACCTGCTGGTCGACGAGTTCCAGGACACCAACCGGATCCAGCTCGACCTGATCCGGCTCTTGTCCGCGGAAGGATTCGGCAATGTCGCGGCGGTCGGCGATGCGAAGCAGTCGATCTACGGCTGGCGCGACGCGGAGATCGAGAACATCCGGACGCGGTTCCCCGGCCGGCGGCTGCCGCTGTCCCACAACCGCCGCTCGTACCAGGAGATCCTCGATTGCGCCACCGACTTCATCCGCCGCGATCCGGACTTCTCCGACGAGCCGGAGCTGGTGGCGACGCGAGGCGGAGCCGATCGGCCCGTGACAGTGGTGATGGCGCCCGACTCACGCACCGAGGCACGCACCGTGGCGGAGACGATACGGCGGCTCCATCGCGCCGGCCGAAAGCTGTCGGACATCGCGATCCTTTCGCATTCGGTGCGGATGCTCCCGCGAGAGTTCGAGGACGAGCTGCGCCGGCAGGGCATCCCGTACCTGACCAGCGGCGGCTCAGGCTTCTTCGACCGCCAGGAGATCAAGGACGTCCTCGGCCTGTTGCGCCTAACAGAGAACCCGATGGACGACGGCGCCATCGTGCGGGTGCTGCAGGGGCCGATCGTGCGGCTCGACGATCGCGCGCTCTACAGGCTGGCAGCGCGGCGTTTCGAGCGCCGCGGCATGCGATTGCGCGACTGCTTCGAAGAATCGCGGGCCGAAGGCTTCCCGGAGATGCCGCCGCCCGTCGCACAACAGGCGACGGCGCTCATCGAGATCACCGACCGGCTGGGTGGCATGCGCGACGCGCTGACGGTGGCGGACATCCTGAACCGGCTGCTCGAGGAGTCGGGCTACCTGCGCTGGGCCGAGCTGCGCGCGCAGCGGGACGGCAGCCCGAGGGCTTTGCTCAACCTGCGCAAGGTCTTTCAGCTGGCGGCCTTCTTCGAGCGCGACATCGCACTTGCGGGCATCGGCGATTTCGTCCGGCACCTCGACCAGGTCATCGACGCCGACCTCCCGGTCGGTGAGGCGCTGGAGCGAATCGCCACCGCCGAGGCGGTGTCGCTGCTGACCATCCACTCGGCCAAGGGCCTCGAGTTCCCGGTCGTGTTTCTCGTCAACCTCCGGCCGCCGCGTCCGCGTGACACCGAACGCCTCTTCTTCGACCCCGACGGCCTCGGCTTCGTGATGAAGAATTGGCGCGGCGAGAAGCATCCGCGGTTCCTGCAGACCCAGCCGGGAGACCCGGCCGTGGCGCTGGCGCGGGGCGAGCGCCGCCGCGTCGTGTACGTCGGGCTCACGCGCGCCAAGGACTCGCTGTTCGTGACGGCGACGCGCGAGGAGCAATCGTCGGCCGAGGTCGAGATTGGCGATCACGACCACTTCGCGGAGATTCTCGGCTGGGCGCTCGCGCATCCAGAGGAGGCAATCGTCGTCGAAGCCGAACAGCTGGAGCTGCCCGCGATCGATGCGGTCGCGCAGTCGATGAGTGGCGGCGCAGCCGCGGTCGTCGCGGAAGTGCTGGACGCCTACGAGACGGTGCGGCCTCGGCCGGACGCAGAGGCGCCGGTCTCGGCGCGAGAGCTCGAGCTCAGCTTCTCCGAGCTGCACGACTTCGAGATCTGCCCGGTGCGCTATCGCTTTGGCCGCGTGTGGGGAGTGCCCGCGCCTCCGGACGAGCTGCTCAATCGCGCGGCGCGCGACTCTCGGTCCAGCGAGCTCGGCTCCGCGGTGCATGCCGCGCTGGCCGCCTGGCACCTGGCCGGCCCGGGATCGGAGCTGCACGCTCTCTACACGGGTCCGGAAGCCGGCGTCGCGATGCTCGAGCGGTACGCCGCCCACCGGCTGTCGAGGGCGCGGACGTTGGGCGTCGAGGTCGAGTTCAACATGCGGATGGCAGGGGCTCGGATCCGTGGCCTCGTCGATCGCATCTGCGAGGTCGACGGCCGCACCGTCCTGGTCGACTACAAGACCAATACGAAGCTCGACTCGGCGCTGCTGGACGCTTACACGCTGCAGCTCCGCCTCTATCACGTGGCGGCGGAGCGCGGCCTGCTGCCTGGCGGCACATCGCCCGACCTCGTGCTTTTCGACATGCGGCGCGGCGAGGTGATCTCGATCACGCCCGACGACGCGGCGGTGGAATCGCGGCTCGCGGTGGCGGTGAGCAAGATCACGGCGCGCGACTTCTCGCTTGGGCCGGAGCACGCCGACCGCCCGTGTGTCCTGTGCGCCTACCGGCCCATCTGCAAAGACGCGCGGAAGGCGTGACTCCGGAACCGCCAGTCGAGCGCTACTTCGAGCGACGGGAGATCAAAGAGGCGATCGCGTTCGCCGAAGCAGGCGGAATCGCGGTGCATCGGAACTTCGACTCCTACCACGGCTCGACCATTCGGGGGATGAGGCGCGAGCGTCCTTTCCTGCACGTCATCGGGCTGCGGCCGCGCCTGGAGGAGTGGGGCCGGCGCTACGGCCTCCGGCCCGAGTGGATCCAGCCGGAGAAGAGGCGCCGGGTCGCCCATTACGACGTCTTCGGGGTATTCGCCCAGGAGCTGATCGACCGCCTGAGACCGGCTTGACACGGCATGACGCAATGCGTGATGATGCATTGCGTCATAAAGACAGATTCAAAGCAGGAGAGGAAGCGATGAGCACGGACATCAAGGACATCAGCGACACAGTGGAAGAGGTCGCCTTCGGGGCCGCGGAGACGGTAGCCGAGGTGGCCGGCGATCCGATCGGTTCGGTTCGCAAGTCGGTCAAGGGCCTCGAGCGGAAGGGCACCCCGGCGACGCGCCGGATCAACCGCAAGGTCAACGCGCGGTTCAACGCCGTGGCCGAGCCGGCGCAGGATGCGTTCAAGTCGATCCGCAAGACCGCGACCAGGGCGGCGGCCTCGGTCGCCGACCAACTGGTCCCCGAGAAGGTGGTGCTCCGCAGCTTGCGCGAGATGAAGCACCAGGCCAAGCGGAGCGACATCGTGGGCGATGCCGCGAAGACCACGCTGAAGTTCTTCAACCGATCGTTCAAGACGGTGGCGCGGGTCGCGACTCGATTCGAGAACGCAAGCGACCTGACCCCGGCGTCGAAGCCGGCGTCGAAGCCGGCGACGACCACCCGGCGTCGCGCGACCCGGCGCTCCCGCCGCCGCGCGGCCTAACACCCAGACCCAAAGAAAAAGGGCGCTCCCCGGCGGGGCGCCCTTTTTTGTTGCTACGGTTCCTACCGTTGCAACAGGGGCACCGGTAGCGCCGATGGTCATCTGCAGCGGCTCGATCGCGTACGACTACATCCTCAACTTCAAGGGCCGCTTCCGGGAGCACATCCTCCCGGACAAGACGCACATCCTGAACCTGAGCTTCCTCGTCGACGACCTGCACAAGCGTCGCGGGGGCGTCGCGGGCAACTACGCGTACAACCTGTGGCTCCTCGGTTATCCGGCGGCCGTGCTGGCCACCGCGGGCAGCGACGCCGCCGAGTACCGCTCCTGGCTGCAGGCGCGAGGGATCGACTGTCGTGGCCTGCGCCTGATGGAAGACGAGATCACTGCCACGGGCTTCACGACCACTGACATGGATGACAACCAGATCACCGGCTACTACGGCGGCGCGATGAGAAAGGCAGCGACGCTAGGTCTCGACGACGCGCCGCCCGAGCCGGCGGCGGTGGTAATCGGGCCGAATGATCCTGCGGCCATGATGCGACTTGCGGCCGAATGCCGCGAGCGCGGCGTCCGCTACGTATTCGACCCGGCGCACCAACTGCCCCACCTGGACGCTCAAGACCTGAAAAGCGCGGCGACCGGCGCGTGGATCCTCATCGGCAACGACTACGAGATCCAGCTGATCAAAGACCGGATGCAGTGCGAAGACGAGCAGCTGCTGGACTGCGCCGAGATGGTCGTGACCACGTTCGGCCGCAACGGCTCGCGCATCGCCCTGCGCAACGCGGTGGAGGAGATCCCGCCGGCGCCGGCGCACCAGGAGGCCGACCCGACTGGTGCTGGAGACGCGTATCGAGCCGGGCTGGTCGCGGGACTGCTGCGCGGCCACGACGTTGCCATGGCGGGTCGCGTGGCGTCGCTGACAGCGACATATGCGATAGAGCAAGTCGGCACCATCGAGCACACCTACACGCACGAGGACTTCGCGACGCGGTTCCGGGAGTCGTTCGAAGCCGACTTGCCGGCGGGGTTCTTCGACTAGAGCCGCGCGCCTTATGCGAATTTGACGGCGGTGTCGCGGCGATACGCCCATACCGCGAGGGCGAAGAAAGCGACGGCGTACGCGACCAGGTAAAGGATGTCGGTGGAGACTGCCCGGTCCGTTGGGTAGCCGATGGCGTTCCAGCCCAGCTCCACGAAGGGATTCAGCGGAAGGTAGGGAGCCCAGCTCCGGATGAAGTCCGGCAGCTGGTTGACGGGAATGAAGATGCCGGACGCGAATGCGATCGGCAGATAGATGATGTTGATCAGGGCCGGCGCAGAGTTCGGACTGGCGAGATAGCCGAAGCCAAGGCCGAGGCCGATGAAGGGAATCGAGCCGAGCAACAGCCTCGCCGCGAGGGCTGCCCACGTACCGGCTGCAAGGTTGACGCTCGCCGTGAAGTGCGCAAACACGAAAAGGATGATGAGGGCCACCAGCGCAAACACGGCGGCGTTCACGACTTTGGCCAGGATGTAAATCGACGGCGGCAGAGGACTGGCGCGAAGTAGCAGGTCCTGCTTCTGACCGCGCTCGATGGCAAGCGCCATGCCGAACGAAAACACCATGACGTTGCCGACCGTGTAAGCAGCCATTGAGGCCATCACGTATGTGCCGACCGTGACGGCGGCGTGCGGGTACAGCGGATCGGTCGAGTGGTTGAGTCCGAAGAATAGAAAGATGATCAGCGGCAGCAGCACGCTGAAGAAGCTGAATGCAGGTGTGCGAAAGAACTTCAGCATCTCCGCGCGTGTCTGCATCAGGAGGATGCGCGGCATCAGTGGCCGCCAGTGAGGCTGATGAACGCCTCCTCGAGGTCAGCGCCTCGAACCTCGAGCGCGGTCATCTCCACGTTGCGCCGGAACAGCTCTCGCAGGACCGCCTCCGGCTCATTGGTCATGAGGGTCACGCGGTGATCGCTGACGTCGGTGGCGTTCACCGGCAGGCCTTGCAGGGCTGACGGCTCGAGGCCGGCGGCGCTGGTGAAGCTGATCTTGCTGCCCGCCACGCGCGACTTGATCTCGCGAGGACTGCCATCCGCGATGACGCTGCCTCTGTCGATGACCAGCACTCGCTCCGCGAGCTCGTCCGCCTCCTCGAGGTAATGCGTGGTCAGCAGCACTGTCTTGCCGCCGGCGGCGAAGTCGCGGATGGCGTTGAGGAAAGTGCGGCGTCCTTCCACGTCCATGCCGACGGTCGGCTCATCCAGGAAGAGCACCTCAGGGTCGCCGCAGATCGCCAGCGCGAAATAAAGGCGCTGTGTCTGCCCACCGGAAAGATCGCGCACCAGCGAGTCGCGCTTTTCCTCGAGCCCGACCAGCTTGATCACCTGGTCGGTGGGCAGCGGCTTGGGGTAGTAGCTCCGAAACAGCTCGACGAGCTCGACGACCTTGAGCAGTTGCGGGACGCCCGACTCCTGCAGCATCGCGCCGAAGCGGCGCCGCGTCGCGATGTGCCGCGGATCTTCGCCGAAGATCAGCGCCTTGCCCGACGTGGGGCGGCGCAGACCGAGCATCAGGCTGATCGATGTGGTCTTGCCCGCGCCGTTGGGACCGAGCATCGCCACCAGCGAACCGGTTTCGATGGTGAACGAGACGTTCTTCAGCGCCTCGAAGCTCCCGTACTTCTTTGTCGCGCCGATGAGCTCGATGGCGTGCGTCACGGGCTCAAGGTTAGTCTTGGCTCGTGGCCTCCGTTTTCAGCCGCATCATCGCGGGCGAGCTGCCCGCGCGCTTCGTGTGGCAGGACGAATCATGCGTGGCTTTCCTTTCCAATCGCCCGATCCGGCCGGGCCACACGCTGGTGGTGCCGAAGGTCGAAGTGGACCACTGGCTCGACATCGACACCAACCTGCTGGCACATCTGACCGACGTCGCCCAGCGCATCGGCCGCGTGCAGATGACCGCGTTCAAGCCGGTGAGGATCGGCCTGGTCATCGCCGGCCTCGAAGTGCCGCACCTGCACATCCACGTCATTCCGATGCGCGGCATGCAGGACCTGGACTTCCGCAACCAGGATCCCGACCCGGACCCGAAGATGATGGACGACGCGGCCAGGGCCATCAGCGATGGCCTGGAGAAGCAGGCCTAGCCGAGCTGTTCCTCGAGCTGGTCGATGTGCTGCTCGAGATGGTTGACCAGCGGATAGCGAGCGACGAATTCGGCGGAGATGGTCTCGCCGGTAGTCAACGTGGCCGTCCTGCGCAGGTTGGCCGCGTCGACCGTCCGCAAGAGCTTCGCGGTTCGCTGGTGGTCGGTCCGGATCGCTTGCATGAGCTCGTCCCGAGACATCGCCGACATCTGGTCGCCGGCGACATCGCGCAAGTTCACGTTGGCGAGAAGGTCGAGCTCGGTCATCTGGCCGCTGGCGATCTTGTGCACGATCACGCCGTAGAACTTCGACAGCACGGCGATGTGGGCCAGTGTTTCGTGCGGCGTCCAGTCGCCGCCTTCGCTGCGGCCCTGGGGTATCCGCGGCGACAGCGCAATCAGTCGTTCCGATGCTGCCTCCAGCCGCTCCACGAGGTGGAGGCGTTCGTGATCGATCTGCTCGTCCAGGAAGGCTTCGATTTCAGCCTGGGCAAACGCCGGACTCTCGATTTTCATGGCGCATCCAAATCTATTGGAGAATCGACTCATGTGCTACACAGACGAGGCCCGACCGCCCCTCCCGCCGATCAGCGGCGCGGCCGCCAACCAGGGTGACTTCGAGCTCGAGGCAGCCGACGGCAATCGCTTTGCCGCGCATTTCGCGCGCGCCGAGAAACCCAACGGCGCGGGCATGGTGGTGCTGCCGGACGTCCGCGGCCTGCACGAGTTCTACAAAGAGCTCGCCCAGCGCTTCGCCGAGACCGGCATCGACTCGGTGGCCATCGACTACTTCGGCCGGACCGCAGGCATTGGCGACCGCAGCGACAGCTTCGAGTACATGCCGCACGTGCAGCAGACGACGCCCGAGGGCGTGGCCAAGGACACTGCGGCCGCCGTCGAGTACCTGCGCTCCAAGGATGGCGGAGCGGTCAAGTCCGTTTTCACCGTCGGCTTCTGCTTCGGCGGCTCCAACTCCTGGAACCAGTCGGCGGCGCAGCCGGGCATCAACGGATGCATCGGCTTCTACGGCCGGCCCGTCCGCAGCGAACCGTTCATCTCCGAGATGAAGGCGCCGCTGCTGGTGCTGGTGGCGGGCTCAGACCAGGCGACGACGCCACAACAGGCGCAAGAGTTCAAAGAGAAGCTGGAGCAGGCTCATGTGCCTTTCGAGCAGCACGTCTACGCCGGGGCTCCTCACAGCTTCTTCGACCGGAGCTATGAGCAGTGGAAGGACGCCTGTGACGACGCGTGGCGCCGGATGCTGGCCTTCGTCAAGAAGAACTCGTAGCGTTTCTTCGACCTCAGGTCCTAATTCCGGCCGCGCCGGTATAGTCACGGTGATGGCTCGATTGGCCACGCCGTCCAAGAAGGTCGTTCCCCAGCGGCCCACCTCGCCGCGCCTCCCTCAGTCGCTCATCGCTGATCTCGAGCGGCGCCGCGGGGGCCTGGCCCGGCACATGGCGAGGGCGGTGGTAACGGTCGTGCGGTGGGACGATTCGACAGGCGTGCCTCCCGAGCCGGAAGCCATCGCCAAGACGTGCGAGGCGGGTCTCGACCTCTTCCTGGGAACGGCTCGAGAAGGCCGCCCGGCCGCGCCCGAAGAGCTTCGCCGCGTCGCCCAGCTCGGCATCCTCCAGGCGCGCAGCAGCCAGTCGGTCGAACCCATCCTCGCCGCCTACCGCATCGCGGCGCGCGTCGCGTGGGACGCGATACTTCGCGCCTGGCGCGGCCATCAGGAAGTCACGCCTGAGGCGCTGATGATCACTGCCAACTACGTCTTCGCGGCTCTCGACCAGGTCGCGGCAGAGGTGACGAAGACCTATCTCCACGCGCGAGAGCAGCACATGCAGCGCGGCACACGCGCGCGGGCTCGGCTCTTTCACGCGTTGATCAGCGACAACTTCGATTCCGAGCTCGAGCTGCAGAAGCAAGCGCTCGCCCTGAACATGCCACTCGGCGCGACCGGCTACGTCGCGACTGTTTGCACGCTGATGATCGGTCCGCGCGAGGGCGCCCGAGGTGGCGATTCCCTGGCCGAGGTCGTCAGCTCGCTGGAGCTGCCGCGCCATGCGATCTCACACACGACCGACCCGACCACCCTCGTCATCCTCTGGCCGGCCGACTCACCTCGCTCCGTCGACGGCGCGGCCGAGTTCGTGATGCAGATGAACGCCCAGGCGATCAACCGCACCGGCAAGCCGCGCGCCCACGTGCGCGCAGGGATCGGCGGCTATCACTCGGGGCTGCGCGGCATCTCGCGGTCGTATCTCGAGGCGCAGCAGGCGGTTGAGGCTGGGCGCAAGCTCCACCCCGAAGGCATCGTCCACCGCCACGACGAGGTCATCCCATATCTGCTCATGTCCCAGAACCCCGTGCTGGCGGAGCGGTTTGTCCGCGAGACGCTGGGCGCGCTGCTCGACCCGTCGACCCGAAACCGCGAGCAGCTGATGGAGACGCTCGAGGCGCACCTCGCCAGCGGGTCGGTCAAGGACTCGGCGGCGGCGCTGCAACTCCACCGGCACACGGTCCTCTACCGCCTCGACCGGCTCCGAGAGCTGCTCGGCCGCAACCTCGACGAGCCCGCAACGCGCCTTCGGCTGCAGCTGGCCATCGGCCTGAGGAAGCTGATCTAACCGCTCAGGATTGTTGGACACGGCGTCCAAAGTTCGGACGGTCTTTTCCCACAGGGTGCCGATGTATTCTGGCCGTCGGGTCCGTAAGCTGGCTGGAGCATGAATTCTCACTCCAACGGGCGGCGGCGCGTGGCGGTGACGGGCATGGGTTTCGTCACCCCGATCGGCAATGACCAGGAGACCGTGTGGTCGAACATGGTCGAAGGGGTGTCGGGCATCGGGCCGCTGACGCGCTTCGACACGACCGGCTACGACACGAAGATCGCGGGCGAGGTCAAGGGCTTCGACGCCGAGGCCTACATGGACCGCAAGACCGCCCGCCACATCGGCCGCTACTGCCAGTTCGCGCTCGGCGCCGCCAAGCAGGCTCTGGCGCAGGCCCAGCTCGATCCGGCGGAGATGGACCCGGACGAGGTCGGCGTGATCGTCAGCTCCGGCATCGGCGGCCTGGAGGAGATCGAGAAGAGCCACACCATGCTGATCCAGCGCGGTCCCAAGCGCATCAGCCCGTTCACTGTGCCGATGATGATCGCGGACATGGCCGCGGGCATCGTGGCCATCCACACCAAGGCGGGCGGCCCCAACTACGCGATCGTCAGCGCCTGCGCGTCGGGCTCGCACGGCATCGGCGAGGCGGCGGAGATCATCAAGCGCGGTGACGCGAAGGCGATGCTCGCCGGCGGCGCCGAGGCGACGATCACGCCCCTGACCCTGGGTGCTTTCTGCCAGATCAAGGCCACGAGCGAGCGCAACGACGAGCCGGAGAAGGCATGCAGGCCGTTTGACGTCGACCGCGACGGCTTCGTCATGGGCGAGGGCTCGGTGATGCTCGTGCTCGAGGACATGGAGCACGCGAAGCAGCGCGGCGCCAAGGTTTACGCCGAGATCGCCGGTTACGGCGCGAGCGCCGACATGTACCACTTCACCGCGCCGCACCCGGAAGGCAAGGGCGCGAGTCGCGCGATGAAGCGCGCTCTCGAGAACAGTGGCATCGATCCGAAGGACGTCGCGTACATCAACGCGCACGGCACCTCGACCAAGCTCGGCGACGTCGCCGAGACGAAAGCCATCAAGGACGTCTTCGGCGATCACGCGTACAAGCTCGCGGTCAGCTCGACCAAGTCGGTGCACGGGCACCTGCTCGGCGCCGCCGGGGCCATCGAGGCGGCGGCCTGCATCATGGCCATCAACGGCGGCATGATCCCGCCCACCATCAACCTCGACAACCAGGATCCCGAGTGCGACCTGGACTACGTGCCCAACCGGGCGCGCAAAGCGAACGTCAAAGTGGCAATGTCGAACTCTTTCGGTTTCGGCGGCCACAACGCGACCCTCGTCATCAAGGCCCACGAGGCTTAACCAAGGGAGAGGAGAGACAACAATGGCTGCCCAACTCGACTTCAAGGACCTGCAGGAGCTTGCGTCCGAGATCCTCGGCGTCGACCCCGACCAGGTGCAGATGGACAAGAGCTTTGCTCGCGACCTGGCCGCAGACTCGCTCGACCTGGTCGAGCTGATCGCGGCGGTCGAGGACAAGTACGACGTCGAGCTGCCGGAAGCGGAGCTCGAGAAGATGAAGGTGATCGCGGACCTCTGGAAGTACCTCGAGGAGAAGTCAGCCGCCCGGCTGGAGGCCTGAGCGCGATGGCCATCACCACCGCATACAAAGCTCGCTCCGACGCGATGCCGTTGCGGTCGTTCCCGACCACGGGCCGTCGCAGCGCGATCGCGGGGATGGGTGTCTACGCGCCGAGCAAGGTCGTCACCAACTTCGACCTCGAGAAGCTCATGGACACGTCGGACAAGTGGATCACCGAGCGCACCGGCATTCATTCGCGCCACTTCGCGGAGCCCGGCACGACGACGCTCGAGCTCGCGACCAACGCCGCGAAGTCGGCTCTCGATGCAGCGGGCATCTCGGCTTCGGAGCTGGACATGATCCTCGTGGGCACCTCGTCGCCCGACGGTCCGTTCCCGTCCATCGCCTGCCGGATCCAGGACGAGCTCGATGCGCCGGGCGCCGTGGCCTGGGACCTGCTGGCGGCGTGCACGAGCTTCATCTACGGGCTGGCCACCGGCGATTCCTACATCGCGAGCGGCCGCGCCAACAAGGTGCTGGTCGTAGGCGCCGAGGTTCTTTCGCGGATGCTCGATTACTCGAACCGCGGCACCGCGGTGATCTTCGGCGACGGCGCCGGCGCCGCTGTGCTTACGCCCGCACCGGAGGGCGCCGGTTTCCTGTCGTGGTGTCTCGGCAGCGACGGCCGCGGCTACGAGCAGGTGACCTGCGGCAACATCGAGCGTGGCGCGTACGCGGCGAAGGATCCGACGCCCATCATCGACATGAAGGGCCCCGACGTCTTCAAGTTCGCGGTCGACATCTTCATCCGCCAGGCCTACGAGGTGACTCGCGCCGCCGGCGTCGCCATGGAAGACATCGACCTGTGGGTTCCGCACCAGGCCAACTTCCGCATCATCGACGCCGCCGCGCGCCGCATCGG
>JACZCV010000914.1_pt1 | contig 12246 bp, 9 predicted proteins | sample 8641841 | NCBI WGS metagenome assembly JACZCV01 (sample SAMN15324606, study PRJNA640507) | soil metagenome | isolation source: monocropping sugarcane control | place: China: Luxin town, Laibin City, Guangxi Province | collected 2019-07-25 | depth 10cm m
CGAACTACGAATGACGGACCGCGGCAAGTTGCACGCACCGATTGAATCCGCCAGGGATAACCCCGAAGATCCGTTTTTCTCGGATTGCCTCCGTCTAGCTGGCGGTCTGCCGGTTCTGCTGCTCGATCTGCTTGCGGCGATCGTCGATCTTGGCGTTCTGGTGGAGATCGGCCAGATACTCCTGCACGCGCTGCTGGCGGAGCCGCTGCAACAACTGCGTGCGCTGCTGCGTCTTCTGCTTCTGCCACGCTGCGCGGTCGGCGTCGACGCGGCGGTCCACCTTGATCACGAACACCGCGTCTCCGGATTTCACGGGCTCGCTCACGGTGCCCGTGGGCAATCCGAAGGCAGCGCCGACGGCTTCGTTCGCCTGTCCGATGCCCGGCACCGGCGACACACGGGAGAACGTCGGGCTCTGGGTCACCGTTAGGCCGGCGGCCTTCGCGGCCTGGTCGAACGTCTGCCCCTTGGCGTACGCGTCGGACACCTGCTGCGCCTTGGGCACGAGCAGGTCGAGCTTTTTCTCGCGAATGAGCTCCGTGCGAATGTCGTCCGTCATGGACGCCACGGTCGGCTTGCCGCCCGGCGTGACCGAGTCGAGTCGCGCCAGGTAGTACGCGTCGTCCGCATCGATCAGGTCACTCGTCTGTCCGACCTTCGAGGTAAACGCCCACGCGCTCACGCTCGGGACGTTGTGTCCATTGTACGTGAGCGGGTCACCCTCGGTGGCGGCGAGTCGCGCGGTGGTCAACCCGAGCCGCTTCGTGATCACGTCGAACTCCGCCGGCGTGTCGAGATCCGCGGCGTGCGAGAGGGAGTCGGCGCGTCGATCGCTCACGGCCGCCGACGAGTCGCCCTGCTGAATGCGCAGGAGAATGTGGCGCACGGCGATCGTGTCGCCCTTGCGCTCGTCGACCTTGATGATGTGGTAGCCGAATTGCGTTAGGACGGGCGGCGAGAGCTCGCCCGGCTTGAGCGAGAACGCAGCCGAGTCGAAGGCGTGGACGAACTGCCCCTTGGTGACGCGTCCCAGGTAGCCGCCTTTCACCGCCGACGCGGAGTCCGCCGATTCGCGCTTGGCGACATCGTCGAATTTCGCTCCCCCCAGTATCTCCTTTCGGAGGTCGAGGGCATGCTGGTACACGCGCTCGGAATCCGCCTTGGTGACCGGGCGCGGAATCACCGCAATCGTCACCACCGCATGGCCGGGTCGATCCGCGAATTCCGACTTGTGCTGGTTAAAGTACTGCGCGATCTCCGCCGCGCTCACGTGCACCGCGGAATCGGGAATCGTCTGCGGGTCGAAGCGCACGAACGACACCTGCGCCGAGTCGTGCGTGTCCTGCCATGCGCGCCACAGTTGGGCATCGGTCACGTACACCTGCGACGCGATCTGCTCGAACAGTTTTTCGCGCGGCAGCTCGCCGCGGTAATACTGCTCGAGCTGCAACCGGATGCCGGATTCCTTGGCGATCGGGCTGGAGAGATAGCGGCGGTACTTGTTGAGGTCGAACTGCCCCTCGGTCTGGAACTGCGGGTCCTGCAGAATCTGCGGCGGCGGTTCCTCGAGCGCGGCTTGCTGGATTTCCTCGTCCGACACGGTGATGTCACGCTTCTTGTATTCCTGCTGGAGCAGGATGTTGTTCACCATGTCGTTGAACGCGTCGTCTTCGACGCGCTGTTGGTCGTCCAGCGAGAGCTGTCCCGACGTTTGCTGTTGGGCGCGCTGAATGGCCTGCTCGCGGACCTGGGCCCAGTCGCCGTAGGTGATCTCGGTGCCGTTGACTTTGGCGACCGTGGTGCCACGCGTAACCGGACCCTGATCACCGAGGCCAGATTGACCAATGTAGACGAACCAGATCAGGAAGGCGGGGACGACGAGATACCAAATCCACTTGGCGTGCGCTCGAAAGACGTGCAGCACCGGAAGTCACTCCGTGTCGAACAGGGGAAGGGTCGCGGGCAAGGGGTCGCTCGACGGCCCTCCGCGAACCGCGAAATCTACCGGCTGCGGCGGCGTAAAAGCAAGACAGCGTGTCACTTCCGATTGACTTGGATCGTCCCTGAGTTGTATCTTGAGCCGCCTTTAACCGCCTCCCTGGGCGCCATTCCCGAGGGTTTTGAATGGCCAGTTCCGCGCTGATCGACGACCTCCTCAAACAATTCGCCGAGAACCCGCGGCGCGTGTTCGCCCGCCTCGCGAACGAATATCGCAAGCGAGGTGAACTGGACACGGCCATCGAGATCTGCCGCGCGCACGTGCCGCTGCAGCCGACGTACATCAGCGGCTACATCGTGTTAGGCCAGGCGCTGTACGAGACCGGCCAGCTGGATGAAGCGCAGAGCACGTTCGAGACGGCGCTCGGTCTGGATCCCGAAAACCTGATCGGCCTTCGCCAGTTAGGCGACATCGCGCGCGCCAAGGGCGATGCCGACGGCGCGCGCGGCTGGTACCGGAGGCTGCTCGAAGTCGATCCGCAGAACGACGAAGTCGAAGCGCTGCTGCGCGAGCTGGACGCGCCCGCCGAAAGCGTGCCGGCAGCGGCACCAGAGGCCGCGCCGGACGTGATTTCGTGGAACGACATCAATCCCGAGAACACGAAGGCCCCCGAGGCCGCAAAGCCATCCGCCGCGTCTGCACCAGCGCCCGAGCCGCCTGCGGAGCCGACGAAGAAGGCGCTCGACTTCGACTACAATGTCTTGTCGTCGTTCGGCGAAGCGGAGGCACTGCCGGCGTTCGAGCAGCCCCAGCCCGCCGACGCGGCGCGCGCAGAGGCACCGACCATCGACGAAGCCATTCCGGAGACACCGGCACCCGTCCCACCGCCTCCCCCCGCCGCGGCACCTCGTCCCGTCGTCGAAGAATCGTCGTCGCACGACGAGCCGCTGCCCGCCGCGTTCATCACGGAGACGATGGCCGAGCTGTACCTGCAGCAAGGACACCGCGAGCAGGCACTCGACATCTATCGGCTCCTGCTCGCGCAGCGTCCGGGCGATGTGTCGCTGCTCAATCGCATTGCGCGCCTCGAGCAGCCCGCACCGGCGGCGCCCGTCGAGCGTACGGTGCGTGCGTTCTTCGGCCGCTTCGCGAATCGTCGCCCGCCTGGTGTGCGCACCGAGACCGACATCACGCCGGTCGCGGCGCCGGCCGTGCCCGAGCCGGCGGCGGCCGAGGAGGCGGCTCCGTTAGGCGGGCCGGTTGCGCCGGTCGAGGCGCAGGCTCCGGCCGCACCGGCCGAAGCGAGCGAGCCGGACATCGAGATGCCGTCGCCCGAACCAGTCGTGCTCGAGACGATGGACACGTGGGCGGCTGCCGGGCACCCCGCGCCGACGCACACGCCGGCCTCCGACGAGGTGCACGAGGGGCCTGCGGCCGAAGTGCCCTCGCAACCAGAATCGAATGCGCCTGTGGCCGACGAGCCGAGCATCGCCGAGTTCGTACCGGCCGAGGCAGAGCCGGCGCCGGAACCCGTCGCCGCGCCGGAGCCGATTGTTGCATCGCCGGAGCCGGAGCCGGAGTCGGCGCGGGAGCGCGAATTCGCCACGGACCGTGTGCTGTCCTTCGCGGAATTGTTCTCGGGACGCGGTACGTCGCCAGCCGACGAGCAGGCCGCCACGACCCTGGCGAGCGCCTTCGCATCGGAGGCTGGGGTGCCTAACGGAGCGGGACACCCCACCCGCGCGGCCGATGACGCGCTCTCGCTGGACGACGTCTTCGGCGGCGGCGCGCACGAGCACGAGAGCGCGGCCGTCTCGTTCGATGAGTTCTTCGCACCGCGCGATGCGGGCGCGCAGCCGGACGCCGCGGAGGGCGGCGCCGAGTCGCACGACGCGCCGTCGCCATCGGTGCGCCGCGCCGACGATGCCGACCTCGAGCTCTTCCATCAGTGGCTCGAGGGCCTGAAGAAGTAGTGCGCATCGCCGTTCTGAACGGACCAAATCTCAATCTCCTCGGCGTCCGGGAGCCGGAGCTGTACGGACGCGACTCGCTGGCCGATATCGAGCAGCACCTGCGCGACGTCGCACGCGAGTTGCACGTGGAATTGGAGTTCGCCCAACGGAACGGAGAAGGGGATCTCGTGGATGTGATTCAGTCCCTGCGCGGCCGCGCCGACGGCGCCCTCATCAACGCCGGCGCGTACAGCCATAGCAGCCTCGCCATTCGCGACGCCTTTGCGGCGGTGCAGCTGCCGTTCGTCGAAGTGCACCTGAGCAACATCTTCGCGCGCGAGCCCGAACGGCGGCACTCGATGCTCGCGTCGAGCGCGCTCGCCATGGTGTGCGGATTCGGCGCGCGCGGCTACGAGCTCGCGCTCCGCGGCATCGTCGCCTCGCTGACGCGTGAGTGACCGGCGGTCCGAGCGCGTAGCGGCGCTCGCCGCCGCGCTTCGAGCGGCGCACCTCGACGCCGTGCTGGTCACGAGTCTGCCTAACATTCGGTACCTGACCGGATTCTCCGGGTCGAGCGCGATCCTCGTCGCCTCCGAGCGCGACCTGCTGTTCGTCACCGATTTCCGATACGCCACGCAGGTGCGAGAAGAAGTCGGCGATCTCGCGCGCGTGGTGATCGAGCCGCAAAGTCTGTGGACCGGCGTCTGGCGCGACATGGCCGACATGACCGGCGTGGATGTCGTCGGCTTCGAGTCCGCGCACCTAGTGCACCGCGACTTCGAGCGGTTGTTGAACGCGGGCTCGCGGTGGCAGTGGCGCGCGACCACTGATGTCGTCGAGACGCTGCGCGAGCAAAAAGACGACGGCGAGATCGCGAGCATCACTGCCGCTGCGCGCGTGGCCGAGCGCGCGCTCGAGCGCATGCTCTCCGAAGTGCGCGCGGGTCAGACAGAGCTCGAGATCGCGGGCGCACTCGAACGGGCGCTGCGCGACGAAGGCAGCAGCGGGTTTCCATTCGAGACGATCGTCGCATCCGGCGAACGTTCGGCGCTGCCTCACGCCAGGGCTGCCGATCGCCCGGTTCGAGGCGGCGACTTCCTTCTCATCGATTTCGGTGCCATAGTGGACGGCTATTGCTCCGACATCACGCGGACAGTAGTAGTTGGTCGCGCGACGCAGGAGCAACGCGACGTACACGATATCGTGCGCAGCGCGAACGAGCGCGCATCAGGTCTCGTTCACGCAGGCATGAGCGGCAAAGATGCCGATGCGTTGGCTCGGCGCTACATTGAGGAGCGCGGTTTGGGCGAGGCGTTCGGGCACAGCCTCGGACACGGAATTGGAATCGAAGTGCACGAAGCACCACGGCTCGCGCGCACGACGGAGGCAGTGCTCCCCGAACGCGCCGTCGTCACGATCGAGCCGGGAGTCTATCGCGCTGGTTGGGGCGGAGTACGCGTCGAAGATGACGTCGTGCTTGGTCGCGACAGCGCAACTATTTTGACGAACTTTTCGCGCGAGCTTCTCGAGGTCGGCTGACGTCCGGAGGGCCTCATCTCTGACACACCTATGATTGACCTGCGCTACGTGAAGAAGCTCGTCGAGCTGCTCGACGGGTCTACGGTGGATTCTATCGAGATCTCATCCGACAAGGGCATGAAGATCCGCATCTCGAAGACACCGCAGCAGAGAGCAGTGGGGATCGCGACAGCCGCGGCGCCGGTTCAGGTGGCAGTACCGATGTCGGCTCCGACCTTGATACCCGCGGCAATGCCGGCCGCGCGCATGACGCCCGCGGACGGCGTTCCTCTGACGACGGCCGAAGCGCCGCCGCCGGCACCGGCCGAAGCATCCAAACCGAAGCTGCTCGAGGTGAAGTCGCCGATGGTGGGGACGTTCTATCGGTCACCCGAGCCGGGTTCGCCCGCGTACGTGAGCGAAGGGTCGCGCATCGCGAAGGGCGAAATCCTGTGCATCATCGAGGCGATGAAGATCATGAACGAGATCGAGTCCGAGTACGCCGGAATTGTGCGCGAGGTGCTGGTGAGCGATGCACATCCGGTGGAGTACGGACAGGTCCTCTTCCGGATCGACCCCAATGGCTAACCCAGCCGTCTCGACCGCGTCCGAGTCGCCGAGCGCACCTGCCCAACCGGCGCCCGCATTCAACTTCAAGGCAGTGCTGCAGCGAATGATTCAGCAGAACGCGTCCGACCTGCATCTCAAAGTTGGGCGTCCGCCGGTGCTGCGCGTGAACGGCGATCTGAGCTCGCTCGATGTCCCGCCGCTGCGCCCCGAAGAGCTGAAGTCGCTCGCCGAGCAAATCATGACGCCGAAGCAGGTGAAGGATTTCGCCGAGCACAAAGAGGCGGACTTCGCGATCGGCGTGCCGGGCATCGGACGATTTCGCGTGAACGTGTACCAGCAGCGGGGCACGATCGCGTATGCGCTGCGGTCGGTGCCGTATCAGGTGCGCACGATCGAAGAATTGAATCTGCCGCAGAACATTTCCGAGATCTCGCTCCGGCCGCGCGGGTTGGTGCTCGTCACCGGTATCACGGGCTCGGGCAAATCGACGGCGCTCGCAGCGATGATCCAGCACATCAACGAGAAGCGCCACGCGAACGTGATCACGATCGAGGACCCGATCGAGTTCCTGCATCGCGACATCAACTCGAGCATCAATCAGCGCGAAGTCGGCGCGGATACCGGAAGCTTCGCGGCGGCACTGCGCCGCGTGCTGCGTCAGGATCCCGACGTGATCCTGATCGGCGAGATCCGCGACATCGAAACACTGGAAGTGGCGCTCAAGGCCGCCGACACGGGTCACCTCGTGTTCTCGACGCTGCACACCACGGACGCGACCCAGACCATCAGCCGCGTGCTGTCGTTCTATGCGCCGCACCAGCAGAACGAAGTGCGGTTCATGCTCGCGAGCGCGCTTGCGGCGGTGGTGTCGCTGCGCCTCGTGCCGCGCGCCGACAAGCCGGGACGTGTGCCGGCGTGCGAGATTCTCATCAATACCGCGGCCGTGCGCGATCAGATCCGCGACATGACGAAGTCGCTGAACATTCCGGATCTGATCAAGGAAGGCACGGTGCAGTACGGGATGCAGAGCTTCGACCAATCGCTCATGCAGTGGTACAAGAAGGGCGCCATCTCGTACGAGAGCGCGCTGTTCTACGCGACCAACCCGAGCGAGTTCGCGCTGCGCGTCCAGGGTGTCGAAGGCTCCAGCGATCAGAGCTGGGATGCGCTGCAGGGCGACATCACGTCGTGAGGACGCCCAACGGGCGCCTCGACTCCCGGTCCATTAACCGTCGCGCATGTTCAAGAAAGTATTGATCGCGAACCGCGGCGAGATCGCGCTGCGGGTCATTCGCGCGTGTCGTGAGTTAGGCATCCAGACGGTCGCCGTCTATTCCGAGGCCGATCGCGAATCGCTGCACGTGCGGTTTGCCGACGACGACGTGTGCATTGGCCCCCCGCCCGCGCGCGACTCGTACCTCAAGATTCCGCGGCTCATCGCGGCGGCGGAGATCACCGGCGCCGACGCGATTCATCCGGGCTACGGATTTCTCGCCGAAAACGCGGAGTTCGCCGAGACGTGCGCGGCATCCAACATCGCGTTCATCGGGCCGACCGCCGAGCAGATTCGCGTGATGGGCGACAAGGCGGCCGCGCGCAAGGCGATGGCCGCGGTGGGCGTTCCGATCGTGCCGGGCACGCCGGGTCCGATCGAAGACGTCGACGAAGCGCTGTCGTTCGCGCGGGACATCGGATTCCCGGTAATCATCAAGGCGGCGGCGGGCGGCGGCGGCAAGGGCATGCGCGTGGCGGAGGATCCCGAGGACTTCACGCGCGCGTTCCAGCTCGCGCGCTCGGAGGCGCTGTCGGCCTTCGGCTCGGGCGACGTGTACGTCGAGAAGTATCTCGCGCGTCCGCGGCACATCGAGTTCCAGATCATGGGCGACAAGCACGGTCGCGTGATTCATTTAGGCGAACGCGATTGCTCGGTGCAGCGTCGTCACCAGAAGCTCATCGAAGAGGCGCCGAGCCCCGCCGTTGGGCCTGCCTTACGGGAGCGGATGGGACACGATGCGGTGCGCGGCGCGAAAGCCATCGACTACGTCGGCGCCGGCACCATCGAGATGCTGCTCGACGAAGATGGTTCGTACTATTTCATGGAGATGAACACGCGCATCCAGGTGGAGCATGGCGTGACCGAGATGCTCACCGGCGTCGATCTCGTGAAGGAGCAGCTGCGCGTCGCGGCGGGCGAGCCGCTCTCGATCGCCGAGCTGCCGCCGCTGCGCGGACACGTGATCGAGGTGCGCGTGAACGCCGAGGATCCCGCGCGCAACTTCCAGCCGTCGCCGGGGCGCATCGACGTGTTTCATCCGCCCGGTGGTCCTGGCGTGCGCATCGATTCGCACATCTACGCCGGCTATACGGTGCCGCCGTTCTACGACTCGTTGCTCGCCAAGCTCATCTGCCAGGGTCGCGATCGCGCCGAAGCGGTGAAGCGCGTGCAGGTGGCGCTCGAGAGTTTCGTGTTGGAAGGCGTGACGACGACGATTCCATTCCTCGCACGCGTGATGCAGAACGCGGCCTTTCAGGCCGGTCAGGTGGATACCAAGTTTCTCGAGCGCGAGGCGTCGCTGTTGCGGGAGCCTTGAGGATGCGAATCGATGTGTTGTTCGGACCGTCGATGCTGGCGCCGGCGGCGGTCACGGGACGGGTGGTTGCGGTGATCGATGTGCTGCGGGCGTCCACGACCATCACGACGGCGCTTGCCAACGGCGCGCGGAAGGTGGTACCTCTGGAAAGCGCCGACGCCGTGATCACGCGCGCCAAACAGTTCGAGCGCGCCGACGTGCGGACGGCGGGAGAGCAGAAGATGCAGCCGATCCCGGGGTTCGACCTCGGCAACTCGCCGCGGGAGATGACGCGCGAGGCCGTGGACGGCAAGACGGTGCTCTTCACGACGACCAACGGCACGGCGACTTTGCTCGCGGTGCAGGGGGCGCGCGACGTGGCCATCGCGTCCTATGTGAACGTGGCGGCGGTGACGTCGCTCCTGCGCACGGCCGCGCGCGGCGGCACCGACATCAGCATCGTGTGCGCGGGGCGCGACCGGCAGGTCTCGCTCGAGGACGCGGCGTGCGCGGGACGCTACGTGCGACTCGTCACCAAGCAGATGGACGGCGCTGAGTTAGGCGACGGCGCGTTCGCGTGCACCGTGCTCGACCGGCGGTACGGCGACCGCCTCGAGAAATTGTTCGCCGACTCCGAGCACGGGCGCGCGCTGGCCGACGCCGGATTCGGTGAAGATTTGCGTGCGTGCGGCGCGGTAAACGCCCACCCGGTGATTCCCATCTACCAGGACCGGCAGATCACGCTGCTCGGCCCCGACCGGGAGCGTTAGGCAGTGACCACGACGCCATCGCACCGGAAGCGCGAAGCGGCGGGCGTCGCGTTGTTGGCGCTGGCGCTCTTTCTCGCGTTCTCGATCGCGTCGAGCAGGTCGGGCGCCGGCGGCGCGTGCCACCAGACCCGATCGCTCATGGGACCGGTGGGTGCGTGTGCGCGCGCGGGTCTCGTGTGGTTGATCGGCGTGCCGGCGGCGTTCCTGGTGCCGCTGCTGCCGGCGATCCACGCGCTGCGGTTGTTCGGGCGCATGCAGTCGGACACCGATCGCAACTGGCTCCTGTTCGTGTTGGGCCTGGTGCTGCTGCTGCCCGTGTCGCTCGCGCTCGCGATGCGTCTGGGGCACGCGTGGAGCGACTACACGGGGGTCTGGGGCGGGTTCTTCGCATTCTATCTGTCGCAGGCGCTGCTCTGGGGCGCGTGGATCTTCGTCGCGCTCGCGTTCAGCGCGCTGACGATTTTCACGCTGGCGTGGAACCCCGTGCGCGTTCTGTTAGGCACAGGCCCCGAGGCGACGCTGCGCCTGCCGTGGCGCCGAGCGGCGGCATCGGCCGCGGCATCCGACGTCAACGAGCCATCGCCGGAGGAAATGCCGGCCATCGAGCCGTATGCGCCGGAACCGGTCGAGTCCGACGCCGCGATCGCCGATCTGCCGCGCGGCAAGCGGCGCAAGAAATCGAAGGCCGAGATCACGGCGGAGCACGACGAGGAAATCGCGGCCGCCATCGACGCGTCGGCCCATCCGGACGTCGCCGACGACGAGCTGCCGCCGCCCGAGCTCCTGGCGCCGCCGCCGCCGCACAACGCGGAGACGAACCGCCGCGAGCTGGACGCGATGGCGGTCAAGCTCAAGGAAGCGTTAGGCACGTTCCGCGTGGACGCGGAGATCACGGGCCGCACGACGGGGCCGGTGGTGACGCAGTTCGAGGTCGAGCCGGCGCCGGGCGTGAAGGTGCGGCAGATCGCCAACCTGTCCAACGACCTCGCGCTCGCCATGCGCGCGGCGAGCATCCGCATCGTGGCGCCGATACCGGGCCGCGGAGCAGTGGGCGTCGAGGTGCCCAACCCGACGTCCGAGATCGTCGCGTTCCGCGAGCTGCTCGAATCGCGCGAGTTCCAGACCGCGCGCGCGGCGCTGCCCATTGCGTTAGGCAAGGACCTCGAGGGCAAGCCGGTGATCGCCGACCTGGCGAAGATGCCGCACCTGCTCATCGCCGGCGCCACGGGGTCCGGCAAATCGGTGTGCGTCAACACGATCATCACGGGCCTCATCTACCGCCACACACCGCGCACACTGCGGTTCCTGATGGTGGACCCGAAGATGGTCGAGCTGTCGGTGTACAACATGCTCCCGCACTTGCGGCACAAGGTGATCACCGACAACCGCGACGCGGCATCGGTGCTCAAGTGGGCCAAGGACGAGATGCAGGAGCGCTACGAGCTGCTCGCGGCCAACCAGTGTCGCAACATCCAGGACTTCAACCGCCGCGTGCAGTCCGGTGCCACGCTCACCCGACCGCGCAATCCGGATGTGGCCTTCGAGGACCTCGCGTACACCGGCGGCATCCTGCCGTACATCGTGCTCGTGATCGACGAGCTGGCCGACCTGATGATGACGGTGCAGGCGGAGATCGAGACGCCGCTCGCGCTCATCGCACAGAAGGCGCGCGCGATCGGTCTGCACCTGATCCTGGCCACGCAGCGGCCGAGCGTGAACGTGATCACGGGCTTGATCAAAGCGAACTTTCCGAGCCGCATCGCGTTCCGCGTGGCGTCGCAGGTGGACAGCCGCACGATCATCGATGGCGTCGGCGCCGAGACATTGTTAGGCAACGGCGACATGCTGTTCATCCCGCCCGGCAAGTCGGAGCCGGCGCGTCTCCAGGGCGCGTTCATCGCCGGCGACGACACCGAGCGCCTCATGCACTGGTACGAGGAGCGCAAGACGGCCAAGCGCGCGGAGCTCGCGGCCAAGGGCCTCGCCGCCGACGAGGTGTCCGAGCCGGACATCCTCGAGATCGTGCGGCAGAAGGAAGCGCTCGAGTCGGGACTCGCATTGCTCGATGCGGACGATCCGGGCGACCGCGACAAATTGTTCCGCGACGCGGCCGAGGTGGTGATCCAGCATCAGCTGGGCTCGACGTCGCTGCTGCAGCGGCGGCTCAAAGTCGGCTACGGGCGAGCGGCGCGTATCATTGATCAGTTGCACGAAGCGGGCATTCTCGGTCCGCCCGACGGATCGAAGCCGCGCGACGTGCTCATGGGCCTCGAGGATCTCGATCGCATCTGCGGTCCACGTGTATGACGGAGCCGTGTGGTGGCGCGGGTGCGGGAGGACGACGTGACGTTCAAGTGGTTCATGTCCGCGGCGGTGGCGACGCTCGCGGTTGCGGCGCCGGCCGGCGCACAGGCGGCGGACACCGCGGCCCAGGCGCTCGCGCAGCCGGCGACCATCGCGAAGCTCAAGCCGATGAAGTGGCTGTACGTGATGTCGCTCGTCACCGGCGAGAGCACCCCACAGCGCATCGGCTTCCGCACGCTGAGCCTAACGGACACGACCTATCAGGGCGCGCCGGCGTGGCTCGTGATCGACTCGCGGCAGATGCACACGGTGACGTATGCCGAGTCGCTATACGTGGCGCGGGCGGACCTCGCGCCGCTCTATCGCGTGGAGCACACCCCGACGGGCCAGACCGTCTCGCGCTATGCGCGGGACAGCATCCGGACGGCGTTCGATGACGACAGCGCGGGGCACGCAGCGGTGGCCACGGCGGCCGACCCGGGGGCGCTGCCGGCGTCCTACCTGGGCGAAGGACTCCTCTCCCGGTCTCCGTTAGGCCCGGGCTGGTCCGCCACGGCCCGCATGACGACTATCGGCCGCGACACCAGCGGCGTGGTGTCGCTGGCGCTGCGCACCGTGGGACA
>JACZCV010092652.1_pt1 | contig 12219 bp, 6 predicted proteins | sample 8641841 | NCBI WGS metagenome assembly JACZCV01 (sample SAMN15324606, study PRJNA640507) | soil metagenome | isolation source: monocropping sugarcane control | place: China: Luxin town, Laibin City, Guangxi Province | collected 2019-07-25 | depth 10cm m
AAAAGTCACCTAACTCAATTTGCCCCACTCAGGGTCGAATTCGGCATCGGATGGATGCAAGGGGGAGGATGTATGTCCTTCGTCAGAGGGCTCCGTACGGTCACTTTTGTGGCTGTCGTGTGCCTTGTTTTCTTGGATCACGCCAGATTGGCTAACGCGCAGACGACAAGTGCCTCAGTGTCCGGTACCGTAGCAGACTCCCAGGGCGGCGTGCTGCCTGGCGTCACGGTTACCCTGACGAGCAAGACACAGGGGAACGTGCTGACTACCACGACGGACGATCAGGGTCGTTTCATCTTTACTATCGTCCGACCCGATACCTATACACTCCAGGCCGCTTTACAGGGCTTCAAAACCTTGGAGCGGACGAACGTCCTCGTGAACGCGAACGACAAGTTCGCAACCGGGATGCTCACGCTGGACGTTGGCCAGATGACCGAGGAGATCAGCGTCTCGAGCCGCGTCAGCGAGCTGCAGACCAACTCCGGCGAGCGCTCGTTCGCCCTGGAGAACACGGAGCTGAAGAACATCGCGAACAACGGGCGTATGCTCTTCAACTTTGCGCTCCTCGTGCCGGGCGCGCTCCCGCAGGGCAGCGGTGGCTCGGAGGTCGGGTCTGTCAGCGGCTTTACCGTGAACGGTTCGCGGCCCAACTCCAATAACGTCACCATCGACGGCATCACCAACATCGACACGGGGGACAACGGCGGCAACATGGCGACGACCAACATCGATGCCGTCGCCGAGTTCAAGGTCCTGACGAATGCCTATCAGGCGGAGTATGGGCGCGCGACGGGCGCGCAACTGCAGGTGGTCACGAAGAGCGGGTCGCGCGATTTCCATGGCTCCGGCTACTGGTACGGGCGCCGTGGCTCGTGGGACGCCAACACGTGGCTGAACGACCGCAACGGGATCAAGAAGCCCGTCACGTCACGCAACGACTCGGGCTACACGATCGGCGGACCGGTGATGCTGCCCGGGTTCAACGGCGACCGGAAGAAGCTGTTCTTCTTCTTCAGTCAGGAGTTCGAACGGCGTGCCAACCCGCCGGCGGATCACCAAACTCGCGTGCCCACGGCGCTCGAGCGGCAAGGTGATTTCTCACAGAGCGTGGACTCCAGCGGCAAGCCGTTCCCCTACATCAGGGACTGGACTACCAACCTGCCGTGCCGCGCGGCGGACACGCGCGGCTGTTTCCACGACGGCGGCGTTCTCGGCAAGATTCCAGCAAACCGGCTCTATCAGCCAGGCGTCAACATCCTCAACATGTACCCTCAGGCGAACTTTACCGGCGGCGGCAGCGGCATCAACTACGACAGTCAGGTTCCTGACCAGGCCCCGCGGCGCGAAGACCTGCTGCGCATGGACTACCAGCTCTCGTCCAATTGGCGGATCACCGGTCGCTACATGCACACGCAGGAGAACATCACGCAGGCGTATGGGACGACCTGGGCCGGCAATGGCAGCGACCAGCTCCCGACGCCGACGCTCTTCCTGCATCCAGGCGCGAACATGATGCTGTCTGCCACCGGCGTGTTGAACCCGACGACGTCGATGGAGGTCAGCTGGGGCCGCGCGTCGAACTCGCTCAACTATCAATTGCAGCAGAATTCGCTCTTCCGAGCCAACTCGAACCTGTCCGGTCTGCCGTATCTGTTCCCGGGCGCAGTCCAAGGGGACTACGTGCCGTGGTTCGTGTTCAATGGCGGGCGAACCGGTAACGCCGGTCAGTATCAGACGGACCGTGGGCCGTTTACGAATTTCAATGTGACGCACGATGTGATCGCCAGCCTGACGAAGGTCTGGGGGGCGCACGCGTCCAAGGCGGGCTTCTACTATCAGAACAGCTTCAAGCCGCAGAGCCTGTTCGCCAGCTTCAACGGTCGGATCGATTTCCGGGACGACTCCAGCAACCCGTTCGACACGGGCTACAGCTACGCCAACGCCATTACCGGCGTGTTTACGAACTATACACAGGCGTCGAAGTTCGCGGTTCCCGAGTGGCGCTACCACAACGTCGAGTGGTACGCGCAGGACAACTGGAAGCCGACCAACAGGCTCACGCTGGACTACGGCGTACGTTTCTACTACTGGACGCCGCAGTGGGACGAGTCGCTCCAGGCCTCGAACTTCCTGCCGGACAAGTTCGATCCGAGCCAGGCGGTGCGGCTCTTCCGGCCGGCCATCATCAACGGCTCGCGGGTCGGGTTCGATGCGATATCGGGGCAAACGGTCGACGCGCGCTTCATTGGCCGGGTAGTGCCCGGTTCGGGGAACCGCTTCAACGGCGCGTTCCAGGCGGGGCAGGGCATCAACGACCAGCTGCAGAACGGCAACGCGTTCAGGGTTTCGCCGCGTTTAGGGGTCGTGTACGACCTCACCGGCAAGGGAGAGATGATCCTGCGGGGAGGCGCGGGTGTCTTCTACGATCGCCCGCAAGGCACCATGGTGTTCGACATGATCACCAACGCGCCGGGCGTGCTGCAGTCCACGCTGCAATGGGGTCAACTGCAGTCTCTCACTGGAGCTGCCGGTGATCCCGCTGCAGTGCTCTCGATGAATCCGACCGTGTACAACTTCAAGCCGCCGCAAACCACTGAATGGAACGTCGGCATCCAGCGGAAGCTGTTCAACAACTTCATGCTCGACATCGCGTATGTCGGCCAGAAGTCGACGGACCTGCTCCGCCAGCAGCAGATCAACGCGCTGCCACTCGGCGCGGATTTCCTTCCGCAGAATCAGGATCCGACGAAAGCGCCCAGCAGCGTACCGGGTGCGAACGCGCTCCCGACGGATCTGCTGCGGCCGTATCAGGGATACGGCGGGATCCGGCTGTGGGACTACAGCGGCTATGGCAATTACCACTCGCTGCAGACCGGGATCAACCGCCGGTTCGACAACGGGTTCGCGTTCCAGTTCTTCTACGTCTGGAGCAAGGCGCTGACGATCAACAACGACGACTTCACGGCGGGCGCGCCGAATCTGAGCTATGCGCAGACGCGTAAGCTCGACTACTCATATGCGACTGAGGATCGCCCGCACAACTTCGTCACCAACTTCGTCTACCAGCTCCCGAACAAGGCGAGCGGCCCACTGGCTTTGGCCATCAACGACTGGCAGGTCTCCGGAATCTATCGCTGGACGAGCGGCCGGCCGTATACGGTCGGGTATAACATCCCGGGCATCGGCAGCGCCAACCTCACGGGCAACGACGGCAGCCCGGGCGCACGCATCGTCCTCACGTGCGATCCGGGCAAGGGGTGGAGCGGCGATCCGTACCGCATGCTCAACACGGGGTGCTTCGCGCCGCCGCAGCCGTTCAGCCAGGGCGACGAGTCGGCGCGGTACTTCGTGCACGGCAACCCGATCAACAACCTCGATCTCTCGATCTCGAAGTCCTTCGTGGCGCCGAGAGGCCTCCGATTCGAAATCCGTATGGACATGTTCAACGCGCTGAACCACCCGCAGTTCACAGGCATTAACGGGACGGCGAACTTCGCGAGCCTGACGGACCATACGATCACCAACCTGCCGTACGACGCCAGCGGCAATCTGCTGCGCAAGCCCGACGGCAGCCTGGCGCAGCCGACCGGGTTCGGCGCTGTCACCGCGGTCGATCGGCCGCGTTCGTTCCAGATCGTCACGCGCGTGACGGTCTGAGGCTTCGCGCCTGGCTTGACGCTTTGGGCTTCAGGCATCAGGCGTCAGGCTTCAGGCGTCTCAGACGCGGTCAGCGATCGGCGGATTTGCAAGGGAGGCCGGCATCTGTCATGGGTGCCGGCTTTTTCTTTGTGCGTGCGGTTTGGAGGGACTGGAGCGTTATTACGGGTGAGGAGCGCGTATGAGGAGCATCAGTCGCCGTGAAATGCTAAAGATCGGGGCCGCGGGCGCAGGGCTGGTGGGATTCGGTCCCAGGCTGCTCGCTAGGACGCTGATCGCGAGCGATCAATACAGCAGCGTCGTGTTGGCAAAAGGGCCTGTCGGCTACTGGCGATTGGGAGAAAGCGGGGGTCCGACGGCATCCGACGCGCCGGGCAACGGGACTGACGGAGTCTACTTCGGGAATCCGACGTTCGGCGAGACGGGCGCGATCGGGGGCGACCCGGACACGGCGGTCGGGTTCAATGGACCCGGCTCACAGGACTACGTCGAAATCGCCGATCCCGGCACTGGCGTATTCAGCCAGCCGACGAGCGGGGCGGGACTCACGGTCGAAATGTGGATGCGTCCTGATACGCTCACGTTTTCGGGGGAAACCTCGGAACCCTATATCCACTGGCTGGGGAAATGCGTCTCGGGGTCGGGGCAGTGTGAGTGGGGGATGCGATTCTACAGTCAGGATGCGCCGACGCGGTCCAATCGCATTTCGGCCTACATCTGGAACCCGTCAGGCGGCGAAGGCGCGGGGGCGTACTTCCAGGATGCGCTCGTGCCGGGGCAGTGGATGCATATCGTTGCGGTGTACGAGCCGGGAGACATGAACACCAATCCGCCGGCGGGGGTTCATATCTATCGTGATGGCGTCCACCGGTTGGGACCGCCTTCCTCAGGGACTCTCTACCGCTCCTTTGGCATCGTGCCGGTTCCCGGGACGCTGCCTGTCCGGCTGGGCACGCGGGACGCGGCCACCTCCGGGAATGCCGCGGTGGGCTATCTGACGGGCGGGTTGGACGAAGTCGCGATCTATCCTCGTGTCCTCTCGGCTGACGAGATTCTCGAAAACTACTGCACTGGCAGCGACCAGTGCTGAACGCGGCCAGCTGAACGCGGCCGGCTGAACGCGGCCTGCTGGGCGCGGGCGGCTAAACGCGGGCGGCTGAACGCGGCTGAGCGGGGCGGGTGAGCACGTCGACGGTAGTCAGACCCACATGAGCGCGTGGGCCAGGCGGGCGCTGGCCAGGGCGGGGGCGACGCCGAAGCGCAGGGCGACGGGCGCGCCCTCGGAGACCAGCCGCTTGAGCTCGGTCGTGAGCACGCGCAGGCGATCGAAGCGCGCAATCGTGAAGCCCCCGTGACGCGCGGCGATTGGACGCGCGTGGCCTGGTGGGATTGGCGGCATGGTGTCGGGCTCGACGGAGGCGCGTTGGGTGATCTCTCCGTTCTCGATGACGATCAGACGCGCACCGGGGATGCCGGGTTCGCTCCATACCACCGTTGCATCGACCAGCCGTGTCAACCATCTTGCGCGTCGGCGTGCTAGCGCTGCGCGCAATGCGAGCCACTCCATCGTGACCTGGACGCGCTCGGGCGTCCAGATGGGGACCGGGTCCTCACCAGGCGCCGGGTCATCGACAGGTCCAGGGTCCGCGCCAGGCGCCGGGCCCTCGCTAGCCAGTGTGGCATCACCAGGCAGCGTGTCCTCACTAGGCAGCGTGGCATCGCTGCCGATCATCTCCTCCAGATCGACATCGCGGTCTCGTCGACCCTCGCGCCACAGCCGCGTGCCCAGACGCAGCAGACGCGAGTAAGTACTCAGCGAGCGAGGACGCAGCGGGTCGCGCGTCAACTCCTCGTGCGCGGCGCACAGCATCGCGTAGCCAGCGTTGAAGACGGCTTCAGTGGGGGCCCAGCGGCCGCGTCCGAGGGCAGTGTTTCCCAGGGCGGTGGGGCTGGTCTGGGCGAGGGCTGCGAACTGGTCCAGCGTTTCAGCGGATGCAAACGGCCCGACCGAACAGTACGTTGACGCGCAGGGGCTGCGGTCGCTGAGATCTGGCGGAGCGAACCAGACCGCGCGGCCTTCGCTCGCGAGGGCGACGTTGTAGGGCGGTTGGTGACGCTTGATCTCGTCGGGCTCGAGGAGCGCCGCTTCGAGCGCGCTCGGGGTGGTCTCGAATGAGAGCTCGCGCACTTGCGACAACATCTCGAGCATCCGCTCGGGTATGCCACGTTGATGCCGGAAGTAGCTGTTGACGCGATGGTGGAGCGACGATGCCTTGCCGACGTAGAGGATGTTGCCGCCCGTGCGTTGCAGTCGGTAGATGCCGGGGGCATCCGGCAGAGAGAGCCGCAGCTCGCGCGGAATTGGCCAGACGCGACGCCGGCGGGGGCCATGGGCGGCAGGGACATCTGCGGCGAGCCATTCGTGCAGCGCGCTCCAGGTCGAGATGCCTTCCGCGTCGAGGAGCCGCACCAGCTCTCGCCAGACGAACGCGGTGGCCTCTACGTGGTCGGCGCTGCGCCGGAGTGCACTGACGGCGCGGCCGAAGTAGCCTGCGAGCGCGCGGAGGCTGCGGCGCGGCAGGTCGGGCAGGAGCCGACGGGCGATCTCGTGCGTGCAGACGATGTCGAGTGGAAGCTCGCCGCTGAGTGGGGGCTGGCCGTCGAGTGGAAGGTCGCCGCCGAGTGGCGGCTGGCCGTCGAGTGGAAGCTCGCCTCCGAGTGGGGCGCCTCCGATTGAGGGCTCGCCGCCGTGTGAGGGCTCGCCGGCTGTCGCTAACGTGCGGAGGAAGGGGATCTCGAATCGGGCGAAATGGACTACGGTGGGCGGCCGTTGCTGAGAGAGCGTCGAGGCCTGCTCCAACAGCTCGCGCCAGGCGGTGTGATCGTCGACGCCCTCTTGCAGCATGCGCGCGGAGATGCCCGTGATGCGTTCGACGGCTGTCGGAATGCGCTCGCCGTCTGGCAGCTTGATGAGGCGGGCCTGTATCGGGCCGGACTGCACGCCGGCGATTGTGGCTCCGACCCTTGCCCAACCGAGCTCGAGGAGGTGTCCCCTTGGGCCCGCTGCGGTGGCCTGACAGTCGACGACCAGCACTTCGAGCTGCGACAGCGGCACCACAAGACGACAGTAACGCAACCTATTCCGGGCTACAATCCGGTTCGTTTCCAGACCATTTTGCGAGGGTTCCATGCGTTACCCGTTGTTCAGATTCACGCTCGTTTTTGCGGTGTTCGTCGCCGCGTCTGGCGCGCCCGACGTGTCGGGCGGCGGTCGTGTTCACGCGCGGGGTGACTTGCGTGCACAGGCTGGTGCGCGGGCGCACGCCGATTCGAAGGTGCTGGCCGATCCGAACGTGGTTGTCGATCCGGCGCGGTATCAGGACCTGAAATGGCGCAACGTGGGTCCGCATCGCGGCGGCCGGGTGACGGCGGTGACGGGTGTGCGGACACAGCCCAACGTGTTCTACATGGGTGCGACTGGCGGGGGCGTGTGGAAGACGCAGGATTACGGCATCACGTGGACGCCGATCACCGATGGCCAGATCGCCACCGGCTCGATTGGCGCGATCGCGGTTGCCGACTCGGACCCGAACATCGTCTACGTCGGCACCGGCAGCCAGGCGATCCGAAGCAACGTGATCCTCGGCAAGGGCATGTACAAGTCGGCGGACGCTGGCAAGACGTGGCAGTTCATCGGATTGAAAGATGTGGGGCAGATCGGATCGGTCCGTGTCAATCCGAAGAACCCCGACATCGTCTACGCCGCGGCGCTCGGCAGCCCGTTCGGGCAGGGTTCCGCGCGGGGCGTCTATCGGACGCGAGACGGTGGCAAGAGCTGGGACAAGGTGCTTTACATCAACGATCAGACCGGCGCGGTCTCGCTGGCGATGAACCGGTCGAACCCCGACGAGATCTACGCGGGCGCGTGGCGCGCGCAGCGCAAGGGCTGGACGATCATCAGCGGCGGTCCGGCCGAGACCGGCGGCATCTACAAGACCGTCGAGGGGGGCAGTCACTGGACGCACCTGACGAGCGGGCTGCCGCAGAAGCTGATTGGCAAGATCTGGCTGGACGTCGCGCAATCGAAGCCGAACCTCGTTTACGCGATGATCGAAGCGCCAGAAGCCGAAGGCGGCCTGTATCGATCGGACAACAGCGGTGGCACCTGGACGCTGATGAGCAACGACACACGTCTGCGCGCGCGACCGTTCTATTTCAACTACGTCTTCGTGAACCCGAAGCACGAGAACGAGGTGTGGGTGAACGAGCTGCGGCTCCATCGATCGACGGATGGCGGGAAGAGCTGGACGGCGGTCGAGACGCCGCATGGCGACAACCAGGGGATGTGGTTCAATCCGGACAATCCCGACGTGCTGATCGAGTGCAACGATGGCGGCGCCAACGTGTCGCAGAACGGTGGCAAGACCTGGTCGACGATCCTCAACCAATCGACCGCCGAACTGTACATGGTGGATACCGATCAGCAGTTCCCGTATCGGCTGTACGCGCCGCAGCAGGACAACAGCACCGTGGTCGTGGCAAGCCTGCCGCCGTTCGCGTGGCCGAGCGACGCGCCGACTCAGACCTGGTTCCAGGCGTCCGGCTGTGAGAGCGGTCAGATTCGCCCGCGGCCTGACGGCAAGATCATCTACGGCGACTGCAAGGGAGAGTTCGGCCGCTACAACGTCGAGACGGGACAAGAGCAGCATTACTGGATCAATCCGCAGCAACGCTACGGGTTGAATCCGAAAGATCAGATCTATCGCTTCGTGCGGCAGGCGCCGATCGAGGTCGATCCGCTCAATCCGAGCGTCGTCTATCACGGCTCGCAATACGTGCACAAGACGACCGATGGTGGCATTCACTGGGAGAAGATCAGCCCGGATGTGACAGAGCACGAGCCGGACAAGCAGACCGATTCGGGCGAGCCGATCACGCGCGACATGACGGGCGAGGAGGTGTACAGCGCGCTCTACTCGCTGCGGGCTTCGCGGCTCGAGCCTGGTGTGTTGTGGACGGGATCCAACGACGGACCGGTGTGGGTGACGCGTGACGGCGGCAAGAACTGGACGAACGTGACGCCGAGGGATCTGCCGCCGGGGGGACGCGTGCACACGATCGAGGATTCTCCACATCGGCGCGGGTCGGCCTATGTCTCGGTGTACCGGATTTACTTCAATGACTTCAAGCCGTATCTCTACATGACGAACGATTACGGCGCGACCTGGACGCTCTTGACCGACGGGACGAACGGCATCCCGGCCGATCACCCGATGCACGTGGTGCGCGAGGATCCGGAGGTGCCGAACCTCTTGTACGCAGGGACCTGGTATGGCATGTTCGTGTCGTTCGACGCGGGGAAGCATTGGCAGGCGCTCCAGCAGAACCTTCCGGCCACACCGGTCACCGACATCAAGGTGCAGCAGAACGATCTCGTCATCTCGACGATGGGACGAGGCTTTTGGATCATGGACGACGTGACGCCGCTGCGTCAGCTGGCGACGGCGGGGGGACCGACGCATGGGGTGCGTGATACGACCGGAACGTTCCTGTTCTCCCCGGCACCCGCGTACCGCATGCACTATGTCGCGCAGAGCGGCGACGCTGACAAGCCGGAGTATCCGCCGGTTGGGGCGCCGATCGACTACTACCTTGCGAGCGTGTCGAGTGGCGAGGTGAAGTTGGAGATTCTCGATTCCGGGGGTCAGGTGGTTCGCACGTTCAGCAGCGAGCCGAGTCAGCGCGGGGGGCGGCCGGGCGGTCAGGGCGATGCCGAGGCGCCACGTGGGCGCCGCGGTGGTGGTGGGGCGACAATCCTGCCGAAGAAGGCAGGCATGAATCGCTTCATCTGGGACCTGCGCTATGCGGGTCCATGGCAAGCCAACGCAGCTGGTGGGCCCTTAGCGGGAGGTTTCGGCCGAGACTTGGGCGGTCCGCTTGCGGCGCCCGGCATGTACACCGCGAGACTCACGGCCGGTGGGGTCACGCAGACGCAGAGTTTCGCGGTGAAGATCGACCCGCGCGTGGTGAAGGATGGTGTGAAGCCGGCCGACCTCGTGACGCAGCTCGACTTCTCGTTGAAGGTCCGCGACGCACTGAGCGAGGCCAACAAGCTGGCCGATCGCTTGAAGAAGGCGCTCGACGCGAAGAGCGGCGATCAGGCGGCGCTGCGTCGACTCTACGACCAGCTCGTGAACAAGCCTGGGCCCTACACCGAGAACATGTTGATTGCGCAGATCCAGAACATCGTTCGTGAGGTTGGACAGGCGGATCAGGTGGTTGGCGCGAGCGCGTACGAGCGGTACGAGGAGCTGATGAAGGTGCTCGCGGCGCTGAAGGCGCAGGTCGACAAGGTGGCGCCGGCGGCTACCGCTCAGGCCGGGAGGTAGGTTGGTTCGAGCCGACCGGGCGGCTGAGCGACGCGCTGTGCCAACGCGGACCGATCACCTGCGACGCACCATCGGGCGTTGGAGCCTTGCGGCTCTGATGCTGAATACGATGATCATTCTGATTTCCCTCATCGGCGTGTTGGCGACGGTCAACTATCTCGGTGTGACCACAGGCACGCGTGTGAGCAACTTCTTCACGCTGACGAAGCTCGTGATATTTGCCTGTTTTGTTGGAGGCGGACTGGCGGCGCTGGTGTTTCACCCCTGGTGTCCATCTACAGATATCTCGGCGCGAACATGTTGCATACGCCCCGTCTGACCTTTGCCATGGGCGAGCGGGGCGATTTCCCGCGGTTCTTCGCGGCCGTCCATCCGCGCTTCAAGTCTCCACATGTGTCGATCGTGGCATCGGCGTCATGTTCATCGTTGCGTTCGTGAACTGGCTCTGGGCTCGCCGGCTGTCAGGCGATGCTGTGCCTCTCTTGCCAGCCGGAGATACCAGTCACTCGGGAGCGGCTCACCGTCAGCGTCCATCGTGACGACCGGGACCTCGACAGGCGCCTCGAGCCGGGACGCCGCGACCTTGAACATCGCCGTGCCCTCGTCCACCTCGTCGAACATCGCCCCGTAGAGCATCGTGTTGCCTGCGCTCAGCGCGCGCTCCACCTGTCGCCAGTAGAAGCGGCCGCCGCGCCGCGGGATCGGATTGAACGGCGCTGTCCGGTTCATGTTGTGCCAGGAGAAGCCTGGATACACGACCGGCATGTACTCGATCCCCAGGCGACGCGTTTCGGCCAGGTCCTTCGCCACTTCGTCCGCGTAGAACCGATCGATGCCGCGGGCGTCGCGGAAGCGGCCGACGCTCCATGGGCTGACGATATCGAAGGATCCGTACACGCTGGCCCACTCCGGATCACGCCGCGAGTCGCGGGTCAGGGTCCGCCAGCGTGCTGGCACGCCTCCCAGGAGCGTCACTCGATATCGAGGATCCGGATTGTTCTTGAAGAAGTCGATCAGCTCGGCCGCCTGCGCCGGCGTGGGCGAGCGGTCGGTGAATCCGAATCCCCAGATGGCGAGCAGCGGCTTGCCGTTGTGGCGCAGGTATTGGGGGCTCTCGATGAGATGGAGCGTATCGACCACGTGCATCCAATCGCGCTTCAGGTCCTCGGTGACGGTGTCGCGCGGGTGTCCCGAGATGTCGTACATGAGCGCGAACACGCGGCCGTTCGATTCAGCCGCCGAGCGCACGTTGCGCCCGACCGCGTCGCGGAAGCCCCGGACGGCCGGGTTGTCCAGTCGAGCGGTGAAGCGCTGGAGGAAGACGCCGGCCAGGTCGTACTGCCGCATCCAGCGGAAGTGTCGATCGACCGTGGTCGGATTGTACGCGGAGTACAGCTGCGCCTGGCGTCCGCCGGGAAGCGAGAGCGGCGTCGCGCAGCGCTCGTCGGGGTCGAGCTCGGAAACGTCCGGCCACATGTCAACGCGCAGGGTTGCTGCGCTTGCGGGAGCGCCTCCGCGGAACCAGTGTTGCCAGGCGTCGAGCGGTGATCCATCATCGGGACACCCGAACCATCCCTGATAGCCGAACAACAACTTGCCGCGGATCGTGGTGGCATCGACGGGCGTTGGTGGCGCGCCTGCCTCGACGACCGTGCGTTTCAGCGTAGCGGTGGGCGGCAGCGGCCGTAAGCCAGCGCGGCAGCCGACAGATGCCAGGACGAGGGCGGCGATAATGACCTTCTGTCGCTTCATGGTTCCGGTTGTGTCATGGAAAGTGGGACCACTTGCGCAGGCGCACGCTGACGCCGAATGCATTCACGGATGGATTGCTGCCGCTCACGTTTGCATTCGACCAGTGCCAGTACGCGAGCGCCACGCGATTGGTGAGACGCAACCTGGCGGCCGCCATGTAATTGAACTGCGTGCCGTTGCGTGGCACGTCCGCCGAGGCATAGGTTGCGCCACCCTCCAGGGACAAGGCGCCATTGAACACCGTAATCGTCAGTGGCACGACTCCGCCAAAGACCGCGTTGCGGGTGGTGTTCTGCTGGACAAACCCGGCCACGAGCCAGGGGAACTCGTAGGCGAACACGTGCTCGGTTGTCGGCCTGTTCGGGAGCGTACGGGTGACTGTGACACCCTCGTACGGCACGAAGCCTTGTCCCAGGCA